>Ga0213862_10001026_pt1 | contig 11716 bp, 1 predicted proteins | sample PICome_7_FD_160092 | JGI IMG/M metagenome (GOLD analysis project Ga0213862, IMG submission 160092) | Coastal seawater microbial communities near Pivers Island, North Carolina, United States - PICO266 | ecosystem: Environmental > Aquatic > Marine > Coastal | place: USA: North Carolina | collected... | reverse complement strand
TGGAACTGTTGATGGGCGTGACGTGGCTGCAGACGGTTCTAAGCTCGATGGTATTGAGGCCAACGCGACCGCTGACCAAACTGACTCTGAAATTAAAACAGCGTATGAGAACAACTCAGATACTAATGCGTTTACCGACTCTGAAAAAACTAAGCTAGCAGGCGTTGAAGCTAATGCGACCGCTGACCAAACTGACTCTGAAATTAAAACAGCGTATGAGAACAACTCAGATACTAATGCGTTTACCGACTCTGAAAAAACTAAGCTAGCAGGCGTTGAAGCCAGCGCAGATGTTACGGATACAGCTAATGTAACAGCCGCCGGCGCTTTGATGGATTCTGAAGTAACTAATCTTGCTCAAGTAAAAAGCTTTGATTCTTCAGACTATGCTACGGATGCTCAGGGTACTAAAGCAGATAATGCTCTTCCTATAAGTGGTGGAACTCTAACGGGCAACTTAGGTTTCAATAGCGGCGTAACTATAGACTTCGATAATGCGACTGTAGATTTTGATGGTGCAACTGTAAATGGCTTGGATGGGGCTAGCGTTACCTCTATAACTGCTGGTAATGGTATCTTAGAAGCTAATAGCAACACGCAAGGAGCTCTAACTCTTTCTGTACAGCCTAAAAATAATGGCGGATTAGAAGTAGATAGTAATGGAGTTTCTATAGCTGCCACTATTTCAGGCAATAAGACTTTTAGCAATGATGTTGCAATAGGTGGAACACTTACAGTAACCGGTAACACAACAACAGTAAACTCTACTACAGTTAGTATCGCAGATCCAGTGTTTGAGATTGGTGATGATTCAATCGATGATAACTTAGACAGAGGTATTAAATTTAAGTACAACAGCAGTGGTGCAAAAGTTGGTTTCTTTGGTTATGATGATTCAGCAAGTGAATTTGTATTCATTGCAGATGCTACCGAAAGTTCAAGTACCTTTACAGGTACAGCAAGTGCATTAAAAGCAGGTGATATTACAGCCACTTCTTTCAAGGGTACTAATAATATTGCAGTTTCAGGGTTCTTAAACGATGGTTCAATGTCTGATGACTCAGATCAATTTGGTGTTACTCAACAATCTATTAAAGCATACGTTGATAATGAGATTTCAAACGTCAACTCTTCATTTACGTTAAGTGCTGATTCTGGTTCTAATGATACTTTCACAACGGGGCAAACATTAGCTTTCTCAGGAACAACAAACCAAGTAACAACAGCAGTAAGTGACAATACAATTACATTTGGTTTAGTAAATGCTCCTATAGTATCAGGTACTATGACAGCAGGCGCATTTACAACTACTGGTGCAATTACGGGTAATCTAACGGGGGATGTATATGCTAGTAACGGTACTAGTAAAATACTTGAGTCAGGTACAGACGGTACTGATGCAACTTTTACGGGTATATCGACAAAGTCTACAAAAGTTGTTGTAACTGAAACGGATACAACTAACTCTGATTTTCCTATTATATTTGGAGATGCTACGGCAGAAACAATTAGCTCTGTAGATTACCATGGTTTAAGAAAAGATTTAAGTGTATCCGGAGATATTAATCCACTTACATACAATCCGAGCACCGGAGTTCTCCGAGCCACTTCATTTGTAGGAAATGTTAGCGGGTCTTCTTCTGTAGCTTCTCAAGTGGCTATTACTACTCAAGAGTCTAGTGCAGATACTCACTACCTTGCTTTTGTTGATGGAACAGCTTCTCCTCAATCTATAGAGATAAGCTCTTTTTTAAACTATATTCCTTCTACTAATACTTTAAAAAGTGCGGCGGGGGTACTCAATATATCGGGTACTCTTTCAGGTACAGCTACTCGTGCAAGAAACGCCAGTATTTTTCCTTCAGAGGGTGTAAGTGCTGCTCATGAAATACCGTTTTTAAAGCCAAATGCAGATAGTGTAACAACAGCTGCGACAATTGCATCTAATTCATCTGATAATATACATACTCACGCTCCGTCTTTATACTATTCTAAGCTTTACAATAAGTATCTTGCATTCTGGGCTCAGACAAGTTCAGGTATATTAAAATACAGCATTGGTACCTATTCTTCGGGAAGTATTACATGGGGAAATGTTACTACAGCTACCTATAGTAGTGCAAATATTGTTTGTGCACAAAGAGCAAACAGCAGTACTCAGCCTTCCTACGGACAAATAACTTTAGCAGATCTTAATCCTTCTTCAAATATTTTAATGAGCTTAACAGAAGTTAGTGGGTCAAATAAAGTAAATAGATTACGAGTACTTACTTTTAATGGTTCTACAGTAACATTTGGTGCTCCTACTGATGTTGAAAGTACAAGTTCTGATACCTTACTGGGCGCCATTAGTATTACAAGAGATCCTACTGATACTTCTACAAATAGAACTCTTGTTACTCATATTGATACAAACGGAGATCCGATTGCAAGAATCGCAACTATTTCGAGTGGAGGTTCAATTAGTTTAGGCTATGAACTTGCAATGGTTAATAAGCGAGTAAGTAATACGAATCAAATAACAAACTACCATGTTTTTCCTGATGCAAATTACTTAACTAATAGAACTCCGCGTCTTGCTCAGAGTAATGGCAGTTTTAGAACACAAATTACTCCTACTTTCAGTGCCCCAGATTTGCCGGGGGGTGCGCAAGCAACAGGTACTTTTGACTGGACATTCAATTCCGGAGATAGTAAATACTATCTAACCGGTATAACTATGACAAATACTGGTAACGGTTATACTACAGGGCCCGCCTACACAGGAGCAAATTTTGCAGGCGGCTCGAGTATTTCTGATCTTGCAGGAGCTCCCGGATCGGGAGGAAGCTTCCCTATAACAAACACTGGTTTTGCTACTACTACGTCCACTGATAATGATGCAATGAACATTGACGCATCTTGGTCAGGCATTGCGAATAAGTTTATTGTAGCTATTGGCGAAAGAGGGGCAAGCCTTAGTAATCCTTCACAAAGTAATGGATACAATAATACAAGAATTTTAACAAGTAGTGGAACAACTCTATCTAGTTCAGGCATAAATGGTCTGCCCTTTGCTAATCTTCAAGACTCGGGAAAAATTCGTACCCTTGGAAACATAGAGTATACTGATAGCGATGACGATAAGCTCGGTATAATAGTCCATGGCAATAAGTATAGAAAAGTTATTGTAGATAGCTCTAGTAGTACTCATACTTATGGATCAGACGTAACTCTTAATTCCTCGTTTTATAACGATATGGTTTTAGCAAATGATCCTGTAACAAAAGAAGTAATACTTTTAGCAGATAAAAGTAGTGGTGGATATGTCTTTAAGAGAGCTTTTGCTACAGGTTCGGATATATCATTCGCTTCCGAAACTCAAATAGATAGTAATAGTGTAAGGTCAGGGTCTAGAAATGTTTTAGTTTTTGACCCCGCGCAAAATATATTTATTGTTTCAAAAGTACTCAGTACAACCACCCAACCTCTGTACCATCAACTAAACATTACAGACTCTAAACTTGAGTCAAAAAACACTTTTTCTTTTAATCCATCTACATCTGTACTTTCCTCAACTAGTTTTGCAGGTAATTTAACGGGGGATGTATATGCTAGTAACGGTACTAATAAAATACTTGAGTCCGGTACTGACGGTACTGATGCTACATTTACAGGTGCTGTAACTGGTACCGTAACTAGTATTGCTAACCATGACACAGACGATTTAGCAGAAGGTTCAAACTTATACTTTACAAATGCAAGAGCAGATGCCAGAATTGCCCTACAAACTGGTACAAACTTGGTATTATCAAGCAAGGACACAGACGATTTAAGTGAAGGCTCTACTAATTTATACTATACATCTAGTAGAGCCAACTCGGACTTTGACACTAGGATTGGTACTAAAGACACAGACGATTTAGCAGAAGGTTCAAACTTATATTTTACAAATGCAAGAGCAGATGCTAGAATTGCGCTACAAACTGGTGCAAACTTGGTATTATCAAGCAAGGACACAGACGATTTAGCAGAAGGTTCAAACTTATATTTTACAAATGCAAGAGCAGATGCCAGAATTGCGCTACAAACTGGCGCAAACTTGGTATTATCAAGCAAGGACACAGACGATTTAAGTGAAGGCTCTACTAATTTATATTACACTGATGCAAGGGTTACTACTCAGGCTCGAAGCTTACTAGAGCACTCTAATCATGTAGGGGCTAGCGTACAGTTTAACACAACGTCTAATGAGCTTGAAATTACTAATCTTTCATCCACTAATTTAAGCTTGACAGACTCTGAGGATACTGATGCTAATTGGTATATTACCATGTCCTCTGGGGCAACTGGGTCTCAATCCATACATACAGATACCGGCTTAAGGTTTAACCCGAGTACAAATCAAGTAACAGCTACAACTTTTGCAGGTAACGTAGCTGGAGACTTAACTGGGGATGTTAAAGCAAGTGACAATTCTGTTATGGTTGATTCAAGTGCTAAAACTTTTACAGGCGATTTAACTGGTGACGTAACTGGTACAACAAGTAGTATTGCTAACCATAGCACATCTGACTTGTCAGAAGGTACTAACTTATACTTCACAGCCGCTAGAGCAAGAGGTAACATCAATGTTACTGATTCAGGTGGTGATGGAAGTTTAGCATATGACTCAGGTACAGGTGTAATCACTTACACAGGCCCAAGCTCATCAGAAGTAAGAGCACATTTAAGTGCTGGTACTGGTGTCACATATAGTGCTGGTGAATTCAGCATTGGACAGGCAGTTGGTACAACTGATAACGTATCTTTTGGTACGGTAACAGCAAACTTAACTGGTGATGTAACTGGTGATGTAACTGGTGATGTTACTGGTGATGTTACTGGTGACGTAACAGGTAATGCTGATACGGCAACTGCTTTAGCAACAGGTAGAACTATTGCTATCACTGGTGATGCAACTTATACATCAAGTGCTTTTGACGGTACAAGTAATGTAACTGGTGCTTTAACATTAGCAAACAGTGGTGCAACAGCAGGTACAGTGGGCAGTGCTACTGCAATTCCTATTATAACAGTAGATGCTAAAGGTAGAATTACTGCTACAAGTACTGCAACACCCGCAGGCGGTTCCCCAACTTCGATTGCAGGTAATACTACTACAAGTAGTCCTAGTGTAATTCCTGGAACAGAAACTCTTACTATCAAGGGTGATGGCACGATATTAACTTCTGTTGCTGCTGATGTCGGCGGAGTCCCTACAATTGCTTTTTCTATCGAAGATAGTAGTATTCCAAACGGTAAGTTACAAAACCCTTCTATCACTGTTACAGACGGCAGCAACTCAACATCAACCGCGTTGGGAGGCACTATCACGTTCTCAGCAGGAGAAGGTATAGACGTTACAGAAGCATCAGGCACAATCACTATTGCGGGAGAAGAAGCGACATCAAATAATAAAGGTGTTGCTAGTTTTGATGCCTCGGACTTCACTGTTAGTAGTGGGGTTGTTACTTTAAAAGCTTCGTCTGTTGCTGACGGCGATTTGGTAGAAGACTATATCAAAGCTTCTGAAGTTGATGATAGCTCTATAGAGTTCGCAAGTAACTCGCTTAATATTAAAGCTACTGGGGTTACTAATGCTATGCTTGCAGGTAGTATTACTAATGATAAGCTAGCAAACTCTTCTATTACAATTAACGGATCCGCAATAGAACTTGGGGGCACGGTATCAACCTCTGATACCATGGGAGCAGGATTTGTAGTAGAGGACGGTGATGGAACCGAAGTTACAATTACTGAAAACAAACAACTAAAGTTTGTAGACAATAATGAAATTAATATTAACTTTAACGATACTGATAACGGAGCAGATGGAGATGAATTCGATCTAGCATTTACTCTTGCTACCAATGGAGTTACCGGTACAAAAATATCCTCTTCTGCTACAACTGATTCTGCCAGAGCTATAGGCACGGACCACATAAAAACAGACGCCGTAACCGGAGATAAAATTGCTGATAATGCTGTAGCTTTAAGTACGCAAACAACAGGTAACTATGTTGCAACTATAGAGGGGACTGCTAACGAGGTAGAAGTAAGCGGGTCTGGTACAGAAGGAGCAGCAGTTACTATAGGGCTACCCGATAATGTGACTGTTGCTGGTAATCTTACTATAACAGGTGATTTAGCTGTAAATGGCGACAACACTATAGTAGAAACAACAAAATTGTCTGTAGAAGACCCACTTATAGAGCTAGCAAGAGGAAATACTACTTCAGATAGTCTTGATATTGGATTTTATGGAATTTATGATACTTCTGGAAGCCAAGATCTATACGCTGGACTTTTTAGAGATGCTAATGACTCTGGTAAATGGAAGTTATTTAAAGACTTAGAAGCAGAACCCACTACGGTAGTTAATGCTAGTGATACAAGCTATACCGTAGGTACTTTAGTTGCAAATGTTGAAGGCGACGTTACCGGTAATGTCACGGGCGATGTATATGCAAGTAATGGGACTAGCAAGGTATTGGAAGCGGGCACCGATGGAACGGATGCAACTTTTACGGGTACTGCTTCTACAGCAACAGTAGCTACAACAGTAACTGTTGGTACCGAACAATCAGATAATGCTCTTTATTATATACCCTTTGTAGATTCTCAGTCCGGCAACTTAAGTTTAAAGACGGATAATACTTTCTATTACAATCCTTCCGCTAATAGAATTTTTGCAGGTAATGTTCAAGGTACTTTTATTGGTAATGTTACTGGTAATGTAACAGGCAATATTACGGGCAATATTACAGGAGGATTAACCGGCGATGTTTCTGGGAACGCAGGAACGGCCACCTCTTTGCAGATTTCTAGAAACTTTACTATAGGTGCAACCGATCACCCCTTTGATGGATCCGCAGATGTAGATTTAAGCGAGGCATTACAAGATGCTGTCGGAGCTATGTTTACTGGGAATACTGAGCTAGGAACCTCGGTTACATACGATGATGTTGACGGTACTTTAGATGTTACTACAAATGCTCTATATAATGGTACTACTAAACTTGCAGATACTACATCTACAGCTATAACTGTTTATGGTCATATTCTACCAGATACGACTGAAACTTATGACTTAGGATCTCCAACAGCGCGATTCAGAAAAGGCTACTTTGATGCGGGCACTATTTTTCTAGGTACGCAAGAAATTACAGCAACTACAGATACTATATCTGTTTCCGGTAATTTTACTGCTAGTAATATTACGGGCGATGTTACTGGTACGGTAACTGGCTCGGCAGATACTCTTACAACAGCACGAAATATAATTGTAAACAGTGTTGATCATCCCTTTGATGGATCAGCAAATGTAGACCTAACCGAAGCGATACAGGATACTGTAGGAGCTATGTTTACAAGTAATACTGAAACGGGTATTACTGTTACATATGATGATAGTGATGGCACCCTTGATCTTATAGTAACTGGAGGTTCCGCCAGCGCGGGAGATCCTATTGTTACTATTAGTGAGAATGCTCCCAGTAGCCCCTCTACAGGATCTTTATGGTTTGACCCGAGCAATCTAACTACCTATATATATTATAATGATGGTAACAGTTCTCAATGGGTTGAGCTTTCAACACCTACTTCAGGCGGCGGTGGGGTTGTTAAATTTGCAGAGCAAACTTCTTCCACAACATTAGTAGCTGGAACTAAGAAAATTGTAGATACCTCTTCGTCAGCTATTACATTGACTCTTCCAGGCACAGCGTCTATTGGAGATGAAGTGCATATAATTGATGGGACAGGAAATGCTTCTACTAACAATATAACTATAGCCAGAAATGGCCATAAGATCCAAGGCGCTGCAGAAGATTTAATAGTCTCCACCGATAGAGCAGCCTTTCAATTAGTATATTATAACGCTAATAACGGCTGGGTTCTCATAAATAGGTAATAAAATGGCAAACTATATAGACATTAAAACAATATCAGCAGGTGTAGTTACTACAACTGTGGCTAATATGGCGGCTTTGGCAGCTTTAACAGGAATGGCATCAGGAGATCAAGCTTATGTCACTGCTAATGATAAGTTGTTCTTGTACAATGGATCCGGTTGGTACTTAATTGCAACAGTACAAAATAATGCTCCAAGTAGTATAACAGGAGTTAATTCCAGCTATGAGCTTGCAGGGGACGGCACAGCAACTACTATTACGGCTGTATCAACGGATCCCGAAGGATTTCCTCTTACATGGTCCTATGCTGTTACAACAGGGGCTTTGGGGTCTACGGCTACTGTATCACAAGCAGATAATGTGTTCACTATAACTCCTTCTACTTCGACTGGGGGGACCTTTACTCTTACTTTCAGTGCTACTGATGGTACTAACGGAGCAGTGAGTGCCTCTGCAGCATTTAGCTTATCTTTTGGTGTAGACGTAACCTATCAAAGGGCTGTAACAGACCCCGATAATGATACGACTTTTTTCGATAGAATCGACTCAGAGATTAGCGTAGGGGGCAATCGTTTAGCAGTTCCTAGGCTTGATGCAACAGCAGCAGATCAAGAAATACACTTATATTCTATAGATGACGGAAGTTTCGAGAGAAGTATACCCGCCGAGTCCGGTAGAAGTAATTTTGCTTGGTTGGGATATGCACTACAGCTGTCCCCCAATGGCACAAGATTAGCCGCAGGATCTATGTACGAGCCAATTACCGGTACATATACTAGAACAGGTGTAGTTGATATATACAATGCGGCAACGGGAAGTTTAATAAGAACACATAGTAACCCCATTACAAATGTCTCTAACGGCTACTTTGGTAATGGAGTTGCCTGCAATAATACATATGTTGCGATTTCATCGAATAACGCTACTTCTGGGTCTAGAAAAGGAATAATTTATATTTACAACTTATCAGATGGGTCTCTGGAGAGAACTATCGAAAATCCTACTACTGTTGTCTCGGGGTACGCCGATAAGCACTTTGGGGCATGTATGGATATGAGCGGCGACTATCTTATTGTAAGTCACCAAAAAGAAAGTGTTTCAAGTAATGACTATGTAGGAGCAGTTTATATTTATGATTTATCCGATGGTAGTTTACTAAGAAAAACTTCTTGGCCCTCTGACTTTACTTACTATTCAGATTCTCCTCCTAATTTTGGACATGTTGTTAAGTTTAATTCAGATGGAAGCAAGTATGCCGTAACTGCACTTAGGAATTTACCCCGTAGTGCTGCGGATGCAACCACGCAGAAAGGCTTAGCGCGTGTTTATGTATTTAATACATCTACTGGCAGTCTTGAGAATACTTTTATAAATCCAAATACTGGAGGGGAGGTATTTAATAACGTTACCAATGAAACTTACTTTGGGCTTGATCTCGACCTTAATAATTCTCAAATATTTATAGGAGATCCTCGCTACGGAGATTCAAGTAATCGTTTTCTTGGAAGAGTGTATGAGTATGATCTATCTGATAGCTCTTTAACAGCCACTATTGATAAACCGACTTCATTGGACTCTGGCTCTGTAGATAGTCTTCAAGAACTAGGAAGAGGGGTTAGAATATCAGCAAACAACGAATTAATTATTACATGTACTGGAGCAGGTACGAGGCGTGTACTTATATACGGAGCCTCGTAGGAGAAATAAATGGCATTTACAGATTTTACAAACTCGCCTTCAAATGGAGATACCGTTACAGTTAATGGGGCAGTTTATACTTTTAATTCCACTAAATCTAGGTGGGATTTTACGCCCTCTTCTTCTACTTCTTCCGTAACATCTGAAGAAGTTCAAGATATTGTAGGAGCTCAATTTGCTACCAACGGCAGTCATTCTGGTATTTCTTTTTTGTACGATGATACCGGAGACGGTGCCATTGATTCTACAGTTAATTCTGCACCCACCTTAACAACTGCAAGAACTATTGGGGGTGTATCCTTTGACGGATCAGCAGATATTGATTTAGCTGGAGTTAATACAACAGGAAACCAAAACACTTCTGGTAATGCAAGTACCGCGACAGCTCTTGAGACTGCAAGAACTATTGGCGGCGTCTCTTTTGACGGGTCTGCAAATATAGACTTGCCTGGAGTTAATACAGTAGGAAACCAAAATACTAGTGGATCTGCAGCTACTCTAACAACTGCAAGAACTATTGGTGGGGTCTCTTTTGACGGATCTGCAAATATAAGTTTGCCAGGAGTTGATGCAGCGGGTACTCAAAATACATCAGGGAATGCCGCTACTGCTACCGGGCTCGCGACAGCGCGAACTATTGGTGGAGTTTCTTTTGATGGAACTAGTAGTATTAGTCTCCCAGGAGTTAATATTACAGGTAATCAAAATACTACAGGATCTGCGGCTACTTTAACTACTGCAAGAACTATTGGTGGTGTATCCTTTGACGGGTCTGCAAACATAAACCTGCCTGGAGTTAATACTGCTGGCACTCAAGACACTTCTGGTAATGCGGGTACCGCAACAGCTCTTGAGACTGCAAGAACTATTGGTGGGGTCTCTTTTGACGGGTCTGCAAATATAAACCTACCGGGGGTTAATACAGGAGGAAACCAAAACACTACAGGATCTGCAGCTACTTTAACTACTGCAAGAACTATTGGCGGGGTCTCTTTTGACGGGTCTGCAAATATTGATTTACCAGGCGTTAATATTACAGGTAATCAAAATACTACAGGATCTGCAGCTACTTTAACTACTGCGAGAACTATTGGTGGTGTATCCTTTGACGGGTCTGCAAATATCAATCTTCCTGGTGTAAATACAGAAGGAAATCAAAACACTACAGGTTCTGCAGCTACTTTAACTACTGCAAGAACTATCGGTGGTGTATCTTTTGATGGGTCAGCAGATATTGTTCCAAACATAGTTACTGACACTACCCCTCAACTGGGCGGAAATCTAGATGTTAATGGTAACACTCTTACTTCTACAAGTAATGGTAATATAGAAGTTGACCCAAATGGTTCTGGTTTATTTAAAATAAAAGGAAACTCAACCGCAGGCTCTGGCTCTATAACTCTTAACTGTGAGCAAAATTCTCATGGTATTAAGCTTCAAGGTCCTGCGCATAGTGCAGCAGCAAGCTATACTTTAACATTTCCTGATAATGATGGAAATGCAGAGCAAGTTATACAAAGCGATGGTAGCGGTAACTTATCCTTTGTAGATCAAATTAAAACAGTACAAGCAGAACTTACTATTTCTGATGCGGCAAGTGCCGGAGACGTAATTGTATACGAAAGCGCGAATTCTCAGTATGCGACTGCAGGTGAAACCACTATTTCGGCATCACGAACTCTTACTACGCCAAATCCTGAAATTGAGACTCTCGGAACTAGTAGTGACTTTTTTGAAGAGATTATTCCTGTTCCTGCATACGGAGACGGTAAAGTATTTATTCGTACTTATGAATCGTCTACCTATTATTACAGGTGGGCCACTTTAAATGCTGATGGTTCGACCACAATTAGTGCCACTGCATCCATGCCCACAGATGCTGAAGAAGTGTGCGATGGTCCTATGTTTCTTGTCGCGAGCAATAAACTAGTAATGACAGGAAGAGCCACCTCTATAAGCGATGATAATATTTACTATAACATAGGTACTATTAACACTTCGACGGGCGCAATTTCTTGGCAGTCGAGCAATAGCTCTTTATCAAATGACGGCAGGCCTGCGTGGAAACACGATAGTAATATAGT
>Ga0213862_10001024_pt1 | contig 11727 bp, 19 predicted proteins | sample PICome_7_FD_160092 | JGI IMG/M metagenome (GOLD analysis project Ga0213862, IMG submission 160092) | Coastal seawater microbial communities near Pivers Island, North Carolina, United States - PICO266 | ecosystem: Environmental > Aquatic > Marine > Coastal | place: USA: North Carolina... | reverse complement strand
TTATCATGGGAAATATGTTTTCGGGGAAAACTTCAGAACTTATTCGAAGGTTGAAGCGACTCAAGATTCTGGGTAAGCAAATTGTGGTTGTGAATTCTGCAAAAGATACACGATCCCCCGATGAAGTCCTCAAAACCCATGATAATGTCAAGTTTGATTGTCACAAGGTGATCAACTTGTATGAACTACTGGGAAAGTGTGATTTTGAGGATGCCGATGTTGTCGCGATCGATGAAGCACAATTTTATCCCGATCTTAAACATTTTATCGTGACGTGTATGGATATGGGGAAGGATGTGATCATCGCGGGTCTAGATGGCGACGCATTTCAGAGGAAATGGGGAGAACTTCTTGATTGTATCCCAATTGCTAGTGAAGTTACGAAGTTATCAGCACTGTGTAAATATTGTCGGCACGAGACCCCTGGTCCATTCACAAAGAGAATTGTAGAAGACCGAGAACTCGAACTCATCGGTGGAAGTGATATGTATGTCGCCGTATGTCAGAAACATCTATGAACATCCAGAATTAAAACAACTCGCCTACCGTCGCCCGTCTTGGTAAGTTCGTGGTACCGTGCGTGGTCAAAGAGGTACTCCTCACCTTCCTTGTGTACGTGAGGTCCCTTCTCAGTATAGAGTGTACAGTCACCTCCACCCTCTATAGTAAGATGATACCGAAGTAGGATGTTTGTCTCTGCACGATGCGGTGCGATAGTCATTGGACCTTCAACAACTGCGAAGAGTGCCGTCTCTTTGTTTATACAAGGAATCTGATCGATGAGATTTTTTAAAAGTGGAAAGTTTTCAGCTTTGTAGAAATAGTACCTCTCATTCTTCTCAAACCATGGATCGAGATCATGGAAGTATTGTTTCTCAAGTTTCTTGGAAACTTTCCCAAACTCTTTTTGAATCTTTCGAAAATGAAACTTGATGAGCCATAGACCTGGATGATCTAGAACCCTATAGTTTGAAAATCCAGTAAGTATGTCAATGATCGTGTTTCGCATACCTACCAGGGGTCGTCGTGGGTTCTGAAAATACAGGCGGTCGATGGGTGCCTTTAGGTAATCATGGAGAACCAAACCCACTGGTACCAGGATGAGAGGCCACATTATTTTCTCTGTAGATAATAAAAATGCCCGGATACGGTGGACCAATGGAAAAGTATGCCCCCGCCCCTGTCGAAGAAGTCGAGACTGTCGAGAAGCGCTTCGTGATGCCCAAGATGCCCGCTCTCACTGTGGTTCAGATTATGCTCGTCGCCACTATTGCTGTGTATGCCTACACTGCGCGTAAGATGAATGGTGTTGTCGTCTCCACCCTCGCCCTTACTGTTGCCCTCCTCCACGTGTACGATCACATGTACCGCGTGAAGCGTGGCCCTGAGCAGCTTTTCTTCCTCCCCAAGAAGGAGGCTTATGGCTGCATGGCGTGCAAAAAATAAATACTCATAAAAGATAAGTATGCGCGTCAAGATTATAAAGAGCCCTGATCGTAAGAAAAAGTTCAGGGCTGTCTTAGAAGACGGCAGGACTGTTGACTTTGGTGCCAGTGGATATTCTGACTACACCAAACACAAGAATCCTTCACGTATGCGTTCCTATGTACTCCGCCATGGTGGTCGAGTACCCAAGAGGACAATAGCAGAGAGAGATCCAGCACGGATACATAAAATGATGCTCGATGTGACATCGAGTGACAAAGAGGACTGGAAGAAGAGTGGTATCGGTAGGGCTGGTTTCTGGTCCCGCTGGTACCTCTGGGGTCATCCATCGTATGAGGGTGCTAAAAAGATCATCACCAAGAAGTTTGGGGTTACTTTTGACAAAGTTCCCTAGCAGAGTATCCAATTAGAGTAATTGGAGTTCCAGCTGATTCCAATGCACGTTGTGCCACAGTCGAAGGGTTTTTCATACCACCGATGGTTAGTATATCACCAGGTTGGTTATAAGGAGGAGTAGTTCTAGCAGCTCTCAATTTATCGGCAGTAGCACAAAATGCCTTAACATCATTAGGGTTTGATTTGCTAATCTTATCCATTTCCAACTCTCTTTCCTTACTGGTTTTCAGAGCATCGGTTCTTTTCTTAACAACATCCTTTAAAAAGGGTGAGTGGTTCTTGAATTCTCCAAATCCCGTCACCTTCAAGAAGTGTGGACCTGTTCTGGGAATCAGACCAGAGAAGAAGGCGGCGGCTGAAGAGGATGACGAACAACAAGAAAGTACGCACATAGCAAGAACAATGTTTGCCATCTTATACTTTTATCACTTATTTAATTTTGCGAGTTCCAAAGCACGCTTCACGAACGCCTTATCCCGTTTAATCTTAGGATCCGCGGCGATAAGACGCAACAACGTGGCAGTAGGAATCTTGGGGGTGTTTCCCGTTGGTTTAGGCATCTTCTTCAACTTTTTCTTCGCTTCCTGAAGTTGTTTCACACCTGGCATTTATTATGGGCGGAGACCTTTTTTCGCGAGAGTCGCCTTGAGTTCAGCCATGAGTTTGGCGCGCTTATTGTTTAGCATGGGTTTCCTAGGTGGAGGAGGAGGGGGTGGGGGTGGAACACGAGCGCCTTGAGGCCTGGGTGTCGTCACAGGAGCAACTACGGTTTGACAGATACGAATAACTTTTTGGGCATTCTTCACACTGTTCTCAAAATTCATAGTAATTTTGGAGCGGAGTTCTCTCGCGGTAAGTTGGACGCGCTTTCCGTCGACTGTCTTAGTGACACGAAGACCGAGCTTCTTAGCTTTATTTTTCAGGTCCCTGTACTGCATATACTAGTACACAAGAAAATGATAAAACGTCTTGATGTCTCCATCATTGATCAACTTCACAAATTCTTGATCACTTTTCGTGAACATAAGTGGGTTTGGTGATGCCATCGTAAACGCGCGATCGATTGTTATACCAACCTGATCCAAGTATGTGAGTAAGTTTACGATTTGTTCATAAGGTAATACGTCCATAGCAATTCTAAATTTTCCCACTGAGAAGTCATATTCACTTTCACTCTTCTTAATGAGCAATTGTCTTTTTATAAATTTTTCTAAATCAGTTTGGGGATTATGACCGATTCGTATATCACACTTGAGATACTCCATCAAGTCTCGAACACCGTGTGCGACCAGTTTCACAAAACTGCGTTTCTCTGGTGTCATACTTACAATGTATAAAGATAAATTGTGAAATCAGGGTAAGATGAGTGAAGTTCATGAACTCAAAGTATTGATTCACAAAGTTCTACTACCGAGGATTAGACAGCTTGAAGAGGAGGTTTCATCATTGAGAAAACACACTTGGCCATATGTCCAAAGTAATCGCGAGAAACATCAACTTGACGACATCGATGTGAAGAAGGACTTTTTCAAACATCTCGATGAAGATACGATTAAGGAACTTTTACTTGAAAAGGCGAAACTGACGAGGACACCGGGTTTTCACAGGAGAGAATTTGATCTTACAAATAATTTTTGTTAACGTACTATAAATGGCACTTATATTTTCTCTGATCCCAGGTCTCGATATGCCTAAAATCCCATTCATTTCTGATCTCTTCAAAGGAAATGATAAACCTATGGATTTACAATGGCTTGCCTCTTATATCTGTAGCATATTCTGTTCCATGCTTGTGGTGTACGGTGTTATGAAGATGCCATTCAAAACACCACCAATGCTCGCAGCTGCGTGTATGTGTTTATCTTGTTGTAGTTCATCGACTTCACGTGTTGTAACTGATCTTAAAAAGCGCATTTAGAAAAAATCGTCTGTCCTGTACATATTCACTGCGAATGAACCAGTCTTACCAGTTACCGAGACTGTTTCATTTCCGTATAGCTCTTGGCATCCAATATCCTCGATACAGTCACGACCATTGTGACTCACTGGAATGGGGTACAGGTTCTCACCACCAGTGGTTGTGTAATAATGGTAACGATCTCGACGACCACGAACTTCCTTACCGTAAAGAGGCATAGTCTCGCCGGACCCAGTGAGTATACCCATCTGCTGCATACGACCAGGTTTATATTTCTTGATAGGTGGTCCTCTGAACTCGGGTTCGCGTCGAATCTCCTGAGAACGCACAGGTCTTGGGGGTACCATCATAGTAGGAACTTTCACCGGAACCTTGACAACCCGGGGATTTTGGATGAGATACACAATGACCACGACCAACGCGACAAGGATCACCCATAGCAATTGAGTCTTTGTCTTGTTCTTCATTTACTATAGTTAAGGAAAATCTTTCACTTAGAGACATGAAGGTGTTGGCGATTGACATTGGTTATCACAACATGGGTCTTGTCTTAGCGGAGTCTTTATCTGGACCAAAAATTGATGTAGAATATATAAAGAAGGTAAGTCTCGAAGACTATAAATACATACACTCAAATGATTTCGTAGACACCATTCCTTTATTTGTAGAAGATCACCGAGACCTATTCGACAAAGCTGAAAAAATCCTCATAGAGAGGCAACCTCCCGGGGGGTTCCAGAATATCGAGATACTTCTACATTACATGTTCAAAGATAAGGTTTCTTTGGTTTCACCTGTGAGCATGCATGTGCATTTTGGTATGAGACATCTAGACTATGACCAAAGAAAGGAAAGAACTGTCTCCATCGCTGAGAAATATATCGATGGAGACATCCCCTATGAGAGAAAACACGACATCGCTGATGCGTTATGTATGATCGTGTACCACAATTTTAAGAGTTGTGTACATTTCTTTGATCAATTCAAGTTTTCTCCTCGTGCAAAATCTTGAGCATGTTCACGATAGTTTCAAACATGTCAAAAACTTCACTCGGGTTTCGTCTTTCGACAGCATCTTCAAGTTTTTTGATGTTATACTCGAACGATTTCTTCTCCTTTGCAATATCACCCATCTTGGCTGCCAAAGCCGCAACCTTGTCATCGATGAATCGTGTGGTTTTTTCAATGGTTGTATCCAGCTTCTCAATTTCTTGGAGGTACAATTTTTTGTGCCTATCGAGAATACCCCTTTTTACTTCAGATTCGCTGCGCTCAATCTGAGCATCGAGGCGCTCAATCTTCTCCTCAAATGTTTCAATGTTGGCTACATATTCAGACTGGTAGATCTCCTTAGCATTTTTCAAGCGATTAATCTCGTTGCGAAACTTTGTGTCCATGACTATTTTACCTTAGCTTCATAACTTTAAGTGTTTGGTTCAAATCCTTTGTGAATTCTTTAAAATGACCAAGTCGATACTGTACAAATGCCCAAAGTGCGAAGAAGAGGGTTTTGGTCAACTTGTTCACTTCATTATCTTCCATCTTGTAAATTGGTCCAACTAGGCGTCCCATGAATGTTTCATCTTTATGTTTACCGGTCATGAACATCTCAGCTTGTGTGAGTGCGCATGTATCATCGTTCACAGACCAATGATAAAATAAGAATGGAATGAGCATTGAATAAAATTCGAGGTTCTTCTGGTTGTTTGTGAAAGGGACAATTAGGATAGCCAAGAGAAAGATGACGTGCATGAAGAATATTATGTTCATCTATTATAAGATGTCAGAAGAAATTAATATGGAAGAAACATGGAATGAATATCATGAAAACGTGTTGCGTCAATGGGGTGAGGCGGCAGCGTGTTACAGATATATGCATCATCGCTCTTTTCTGATGTATAAAAAGTTGAGTCTGCGTTTTAATTTACCAGTCATCGTCTTATCGACCATCACGGGTACTGCAAACTTTGCGCAGAGTACTTTACCTGTGAGTATACAACCTGCAGCACCATCAATAATTGGTGGTTTAAATCTCATCGCGGGTCTCATCGCGACAATCATGCAATTCCTCAAGGTGAATGAACTGATGGAAAATCACAGAACCTCTGCGTTAGGTCATGGAAGTCTTTCAAGAAATATTAGACTTCAGTTATCACTACCTCGTGAAGAACGTAAAAAGGAGGGTTTGAAATTTGTTGAAGAATGCAAAGCTGAATATGATCGTTTACTCGAACAATGTCCTGCTATTCCTAAAAAGATTCTCATGAACTTCGAAAAAGAGTACCCATTAGAAGGTGTGTTCACAAAACCAGAGATATTAACTGTGCGCCCCATACCATCTCTTAAGTTACCAAAAACTATTGAACCTATTCGAGCTATAACAAAAGACACTGTTTTTGAAAAGGTGGGTACCTTCTTAGCTAAAGAACCTGAGGAGTATGAAGAGGATGAGGAAGAGGAAGAAGAGGAAGAAGAGACAGACGTCGAGCAAGGTATACCAAAAGAATAAACATAACCAAATTGGTAAGAATACTTGAAACAATGTATGGTACAATTTTCCTTTTTAAAGGTTCTACGATACGTTTATGAAGTGCGCCATTTCCGAGCACCAAATCTATGGCCTGATTAGTAAGATCATCGATGGATTCTTTCATTAAAATAGTTGAACAAAAAAAGGATCCCATTGTTTCCACAGTACATCGGAAATATATTGATCTAATTCGTCAGTACATTCGTGAGCGTAAAAATGTATTCATCTGTGGCGCTTCCGGTGTTGGAAAGTCTTATATTCTAAAGGCTGTTCTTGAGGGTCTTAATCATGTTGAACTTCAATCTGAACATCTCAAGAGTAAGTCCCCATTTCTCCAATTCATAAAACCGTCCACGAAACATGTATTCATCGAAGACTATGACCCCATTTTCAAACCTATCATCGAGAAGGTTGCAGATGGTGATCGAATCTCGCGTGGATGTCTTTTGGTGACTACGACAAGTATGTGTATGTATCCAAATTTCGAAACAGTATTCATCCCGAGACATAAACCAGAAGTTCTAAAAACTTTGACAGACAAGGTCGGTATTGACGTGGATAATGCTGCAATACGAGCACAAGGAAATATACGGAATTTTTTTACATATCTTGATGGTTACGATGAAATCGATGATTTTGGAAGTCCAAAAGATTTTATCAATGGAATCTTATCGGATCCGAGTCCAATAGAAATTTATGATCGCCTTTCTGAACATGGACACATTTGGGACATTTTTCAAGAAAATTATCTAAACTCTGAAGGTGTTGATTTCATAAAAGCGTCCCATTCATTTTCTGAGGCTGACATGTACGATACATACATGTATTCTCAAGGTGAGTGGAATCTAATGCCGTATTTTGTATTACACGCCTTGACAATACCCAAAACCACCTTGGGTCAGCCAATCGCTAAAGATAAGATTCGACCAGGGAGTTGTTGGACGAAATTCGGAAACTATAAGATGCGTAAACACAAGTTTGATGAAATTAAGAAAAAGTCAAGAATGGGGTTGGGTATAGAGGAATTGTGCCTGTTAAAGAAATATGCAGAAAGTGGAGACTTAGAACCATTAGTTGAGTATAAAATTACACCCCAGGATTTTGATGTCATCAATCATCTCGCTGTTGGAAATGGCTTAAAATCGAGGGACGTCACAAGAGTAAAGAAAGCATTGAAGAATGTCTACGAAAGATGAAGAACCTGAATCTGAAGAATGTGTTAAGGTTATCGGAAACGAGATTCTTTTCTATGCCGATGTCGATCGCGAAAACGCTCTTGACTTCGTTGAAAAATTTAAGAAGTTGGAGATTGAACTTCTTAAAAAGAAAGCTGAACTCTTTGGGTACGAACCCTTGATCCGGGTTCACATCATGAGTGAAGGTGGAGACATTTTTGCTGGTATGAACATGATGAATGTCCTTGAAACTTCGCGTGTCAAGATTCATACTATCGCCCAGGGTTCCTGTTGTAGTGCAGCTACATTCATGCTTCTTGGAGGTTCTGAGAGGCGAATGGGGAGGAACGCATACGTTCTCATTCACCAAATTTCTACCGAGATGTGGGGTAATTTTCAAGAACTTAAACATGAGCTGAAATCAACGGATAAGTTTATGAGAATGTTGAAGAAGATGTATCTCGAAAAGACTCAGATTCCTGATAAGATGCTCAAGAAGTTGATGAAGAAGGATATTTACCTTTCCCCAAAAGATTGTCTCAAGTATGGAATCGTTCACGCGCTTGAGTAATCCCAACTGAGCGTTTATACATCGCTAATATACATATAATTATAAGAATAACACAAAAAGTATTCAAATTCATCTGTACTGTTGTACTTTCTGGAGGCCTAAGTCGTTCCATTCTGCCATAGTTTATAACGGGTAATTCTGACATCTATTTAAAGTTGAGAATTTAATTATCCGCATATTGCACAATGGAACGCCTTATCAGACAAGATAAACATGGTAACGACCGCTACATTGACATCAAAGTTGAGGATTTGGGAGATGGGACTGCGGACATCGTGAAGATCTCTGGTGTTGTGGGAAATGAAAAGTTTTCCGAGTCGCGAACCAATGTCAAGACTGGTTACGAAAAGGCTCTCAAGAGAGCCCAAACTATGTGGAACAATGAGCATACCAAGTGCAACCAAGTGTTGCCCATGCTCGCCAACAAATGGGAAAACCGTAAAAAGTACATCAGTCAACCTTTCTATGTTCAACCCAAACTCGACGGTGTACGCCTACTTGTCTCGAAGGATGGGGGTATCTCGAGGACGGGTAAGGTTGTACCCGGAACCGAAATTCTCGGTAAGGGTCTCGAGGAAGGTCAATATGTCGACGGTGAAGCGTTTGACCCTAACCTCAACTTTGAAGAACTCACGAGCACTTTCAAGACTGACCCCCTAAAGCTCAAGTTCCATGTGTTCGACTTCTTTGATTTGAAGAAGCTTGACATGACCTTTGAAGAACGCTGGGAAAAGGTTAAATCTCTCAAGAACTCTCACTATGAATATGTGGAGACGACACTTGTCATGTTGCGGGACCACCTTCCGATGATGCATGAGAAGCATGTCAAGGAGGGTCACGAGGGTACAATGATCCGCGACATGGCCAGTGTGTATGAAGTGGGTCAACGAAGCAACTATCTTCTCAAGCACAAAGATTTTCAGACCGAGGAGTATCCTATCGTGGATGTTAAGGAGGGATCAGGGCGTGAAGAGGGTACCGCAATCTGGGTCTGTAAAGTGGGAGAACAGCATTTCTCTGTGAGACCTGAAGGCACCATCGAAGTGCGCAAAAAATTCCTCGAAGAGAAGGATAAGTACATCGGGAAACAGTTGACGGTTCGTTTTCAGAATCTCACAGCCCTTGGTGTCCCCCGTTTTCCCGTTGGTGTAGTAGTTAGAGATTATGAGTGATTTGTAATAAATGAACCGCATTGCGATTGATATCGATGAAGTTCTTGTCCCGTTTCTCAGTCCAATGGCGAAATATCACAAGAAATCAATTTCCAAAACCAGGTACAGCTATGTCTATAGGGATATTTTTGACATCACAGAAGAAGAATCTCAAAAGATGGTTCAAGAATTTTACAAGTCCCAAGCTTTCGTCCAACTGACCCCTATGGGTGGGGCACAAAAAGCCATGTACAAACTCCGTAGAAGTGCTGATAAGTTGTACATCGTCACTGGTCGCCAAGATACAGTGAGGGAAGAGACAGAAGACTGGATTAATACATTCTTCCCGAATATTTTTGATGATGTCATTATCACAAATAGTTACACTCCATATGAAGTGAAAAAGTCTGATATCTGCCGTGCACTCAATATCGGTCTTATCATTGATGACAATAAGGGTATCTGTGATCAGTGTATCGAAGCGGGTACAGACGCCCTTAATTTCGTTGGTGACGAGATTTACCCGTGGTGTGAAGAGAGTGAAATCAGTATAAAAGGGTGGAACACACTAAAGCTATAATGTCTCTCGGTCTCATCGGTCTCGGTTCCATTGGTGGCAATCTCGCCCTAAACATCCAGAAGTCTCACGAACTTAATGTGTGTAATCGTTCACCCGAAAAGGTGAAGGCGGTTGTTAAGAAGTCTTCCCAGGTGAAGGGCTACGAAAATGTTGAAGAGATGGTCTCTGATATGGAGGAGCCCCGCACGATCATCACAGCTCTCCCACATGGGGAGACAACGGATGCCATGGTGAAAAAGTTGGGTTCAGTGATGACAAAGGGTGACACTATCGTGGATTGTTCGAATGAATTTTATCGAACCTCGAGGAATCGAGGTGCATTCTGTCAATCCAAAGGAATCGGGTATCTCGGTACTGGTCTCTCCGGTGGTGCTGAGGGTGCTCGTCTAGGTCCCGCACTCATGATTGGTGGGCCTTCGAAGACCTTCGAGGAACATGAAGACCTCTTCAAATCTTTTGCCAAGAGTTACGCTTATATGGGTGAGGACTATGGTGTTGGTCACTTTACCAAAATGGTCCACAACGGTGTAGAATATGGTATGCTCCAAGGTATCGCCGATGTATACGCGTTCTGTAATCAGGATGGGTACTACATGGGTCAGGTGCTCAAGCGAATCGAAAACACCGACATTTATGGCTACCTCACTAAATCGGCTATGGATGTACTTCATGAATACGATTTCAACAGGATTGCGGATATCGGACACATGAATAACACGGGTCTGTGGTGTTCGGAGATTGGTATGGAATACCACATTCCCACTCCCACGATTAACTCGGCGGTGAATACACGATTCACGAGTCGTACGGTTAAGGCTGTTAATACAGCCAATCATAAAAACTGTGCCATTGATTTTACAGTTGCTGTGGACGCACTTCGGTTCGTGTTCGCGACATCCCTTCTTGAGGGCTACGACCTAATGGAGACTCGGCATGTCTCTAATGAGAGTATCAAACAGGCTTGGTCTTCGGGTACCATCATCGAATGCCCCATGATTGGTGAGGATTACCGTACCATCATCGAACAGACGGCTGAAAACGCGCGGGTTATGGTGATGTATTGTGTCGCCGCGGGTATTCCATGCCCCGCTGTACAGGCTGCCCTTTCCCAGTATGATTTCATTCATGAAAAGTCAACCTCTATGAAGTTTATCATGGCCCAACGCAACTACTTCGGTCAACATGAGATAATGGAGGCATGATCCCACAGATAGTCTACCTCCTTCTCTTTTAGGAACAAGTCTCTGTTACCACATTTGATTTCTCTGAGTACATTTTCGTATGCGCATCCACCCATATCTAGGTTCCATTTATCATTATCGTTTATGAGAATGTATTTGTCACCTGGAACCATCTTGGCCAAGTCTGCTTCTAATTCGATACCCCTGTATGTCGTTCTGATTTTACATTCCGTGGGTGCTGTGCCTTTGTACTCCAAGTTTCTCGCAATTTGAATTATTTCTGGTGGTGATGCCGCCAATTCTTTTAAGATTTCTTCACGATTTCTGGACGTATGCTTCGCGATTATTGTCGCAAACAACAGGACACAATGACTTTGATACATGTCCCCGACTATACCCACGGTATCAAAGTAATTAATCCTCTCATTCATGTCACCACTCTCATGTAACTTGATTTTGATGGACTCGAGTTTCTTTGGTGTTTGTATATACTTTAAAACATCTTTACCGAGATAGTGGTCGTTATACACCACTTTCAGGTTGTTTTCATCGATGAAGTCTTTGATTCTCTCAAAATCGTATTTGGAGTGACCATGAGGTTTCTCAAGGATATAGGTCGCATCGACGAGACCGAGGTAGGGTTCCACATTTTCGCAAAAGTTGTGAGTGGGGATGGACATGTACGCTACGACGTTCTTGACATCTCGGAGGTGTTCCAGGTTCGCCACCTGCTGTCTAGAAATGGGAGTGTGAGGACAATCCAATTTCTTGAGAGCTGG
>Ga0213862_10001022_pt1 | contig 11749 bp, 10 predicted proteins | sample PICome_7_FD_160092 | JGI IMG/M metagenome (GOLD analysis project Ga0213862, IMG submission 160092) | Coastal seawater microbial communities near Pivers Island, North Carolina, United States - PICO266 | ecosystem: Environmental > Aquatic > Marine > Coastal | place: USA: North Carolina... | reverse complement strand
GCTGGCGGATCGGCAGCGACGCAAGGCCGAGCGGGTCGCCAGCGAGCCGCTGATGCCTGGGGTGCGCGCGGCCATCCGTCAGGCACACGCGCTCGGCTGGCGGGTCGGCGTCGCGTCCTCCTCGCCGCTCTCCTGGGTCGGCGGACACCTCGCACGACTCGGTATGGCCGATGCGGTAGATGCGGTCCGCACACGAGACGACGTCGTGCAGGTCAAGCCGAGCCCGGAGGTCTTCCTGCTCACCGCAGCAGCCCTCGGAGCGGTGCCCGAGCAGTGCGTGGTGTGTGAGGACTCGCTCAACGGCGTCCGGGCAGCAAAGGCGGCAGGCATGTTCACCATTGCTGTGCCCAATCGCGTGACCATGGTGCAGGATCTTTCCGAGGCAGACCGCCAGCTGGAGAGCCTCACCGCGCTGCGGCTCTCTGAGATCATCTGGTGACAGCGAGCTCTGGCGAGCCGGCTCCCGATGCGCTGCAGAGCTGATCCGCAGCACTATCTGCGCTTCTTGCGCACGAATCCCGTCGTCAGCCCGAAGGTGTGGCCGATGCGGTTGAGCGTCTGCACCGTCGGGTTCCCCCGCCCCTGCTCGATCTGGGCGAGGGCCTGCGGGGAGATCCTGGCGACCTTCCGTGCGAAGTCGGCCTGGGTCAGCCCGGTGATGTGTCGCATCCGGCGGACCAGCTCCGGGATGGTCACGCTGCCGTCTGCGATGTCGGCATACAGCGCTGCCTTCATCGCACCTCGCTGCTCGGGTGTGAGCTTCTTCATGCCCCCCTCACTGCACACAGGCCCGCGGAAGCTGCCGCGATGTGGTGCTGTCGGCGGGCGATGATCTCTGCATCCACACCACAGCCCGCCATGATCTGAGGCAGCACCGCGAGGCGCTCTCCGAAGTCCCGCAGCTTCGGACGCAGCAGGCCACCGGGCAGCAGCGGCTCCAGACGGCTGCAGACATCCTCCCAGTCTGGCGGCTCTCCGGCCGGCTCCGAGCGCCATCGGAGGGTGCGCTTGATGACATCTCGGTCGAGGAACATCGGGGCAAAGTCATAGATCGGCGACAGCGCGCTCCCGCCCTCTGGCGGCTTGACAATCGAGGTGTTTCGCCCATGGTTGTCGGTGTTTCCCATCGCCATCGCAGCGGCATCTCGGAGGATGAACTCGACGAGATCGGTGTGTGGGTCATCCACCACCTCCGCCAGCGCTGCTGCGGCATCCTCCATCCACACCGCTGCGCCGGCGGTGACGATGCCGAGGAGGGAGTAGAGGCTCTCCAGTCCTGCGCGCTCGACGGCTCCATCGACCCGACGTCGATCAAACCTGGGAATGAACAGCGTGCCCTCCGCATACGACAGCGGCTCTCCACAGCGCAGCCCGAGTGCACGGAGGACCTCCAGATATGGCGCTTCGTTGGAGAGGATCAGGGTGTCTGTGCTGTGCTTTCCGCGAGGGTACTTCACCAGGTAGTGCTGGTGTGCCCGCGCATCGGGTAGCACTCCCTCCGCATGGAGCAGGCCGCCGCCATCCTCGGTGAGCAGGAGCTTCGGGGCCGCGCCGAGGGTGTCTGAGGCACCGACCATCGGGATGTCATGCTGCTCGGCCCACTCCAAGAACTGATCCCCACGCCGGATGACCTCCGCCCGATCCACGCCACTGTGACCAGCGGCCTCTCCAACCGCCGCCTCTCCGATGCGAAGGTTGCCGACCGGGTTTCGTGCACCGTGGAGGAGGAGATCCCAGTCTGTGTCTGGAACATCACGAGACACCAGCCAGCGGCGGGCCTCTCCCTGGGGGATGAGATCGATCAGGAACGCCGGGGCGTTCTCCAGATCATGGACCTCGAAGCTGAGCGGAAAGCGAGCAGAGACCGCACGATGATCACCGGCATCGAGATCATCGATGTGCGCGAGGAGGTAATCGTGCCGATACTCCAGCGACATCTCCCCAGCACGGCTCCGACTCTTTGAGCGACGCCGGACCTCCGCTGCAGGGTGCCAGCGCCCATCTCGAAACAGCTCAATCGTGTAGGAGTCTCTGTCCATAATTACTATTGTAGTAGTAATTACTCTTGGAAGCCAGCCCAGGACGCCTCACATTGCAACGCCTGTTCCTGCTATTATAATAACAATAACATCCTACCCCCCTTTCAGACATCCCCCGGCCCAGAGCACCGCATGGTTGCTCGCATCAGAGGTGCTCTGGAGCAGCAAAAATTAACACCGCCCTGATCTCCGGATACCTCAATTGACGAGCCCGGAGTTTCCCCGATGTTTTCCCTCTCGCTGCTCTCTCTGACTCTGGCCGCTCCGCCGACCACCCAGAGTGACCTGGAGTCCTGGTGGCTGGCTGCCGGTCAGCTCACCCTCGGCGACACGGTCTACCGGGTCGGAGATGAGCCCGTCGTTCTCGCAGACAGCGTCTGCGAGTTCACCCTCTCTGCGGGCGCAATGATCCCGGTGTACTCCGGTGTTGCGCCGGTCTCCGAGCGCATGGTCGGGCTGGTCTGGCTGGGCGAGGGCGCCTCGGAGGTCTCGTTCAACGATCGCGGCGATGTCCTGGCATTCGCCAACCACATGGTCCTCAACGCCGACGCTGCGCCCGATGACTTTCGCGGCCTCCTCGACGGAGACCCCCTCACCTCATCGGTCGATCGTGGCCTGGTGCTGTCGGCCGATCCGGCACTGCTGGCCTTGTTCGAGGGTCTTGAGCCCATCGGCGGCGGCGCGATGATCTCTGACGGAGAGGGCGGCACCGATGAGACCTACATTGTCACCGAGTCCGACGGCGAGGACCGGCTGAGACGCCAGGCAACCAACCTCCTGGTCAACCGGCTCAACGAGCTGAGGCGGTCGGGCATGGATCCACGGGTGATGCTGCGGCAGGATCGCCTGCTGGGCGAGGAGCTGGGGCATGACGGTGCAGTGCTGCGGGTCCTGGCGGACTTCCGAACCGATCGAAACTTTCGGGTCGCCGGGCTCGAAGACACCCTCTCCTCCGACCGCTATGACCGCTGGCTGACCTGCAGCCGCGACGGCATGGACACCGGCAACACCGGCTACCGCGCGATGGCGTTCGCGCACGGCACCGATCTCGACCAGCGCCGCCACTTCATGCGCATCTCCGGCGAGCGCATCGCGCCCGCTGGCACCCCAGAGCGACCGGCGTTCTCTCCGGTCAGCGCAGACATCTCCGTCGACATCACGCCGCGCCTCCGTGGCCTGGAGCAGGAGGGCGTGGTCACCACCCAGCTGACCCTGCGCGCATCGGGCGGGCCGGTCCAGTATGCCGCGCTCGACATGCCGGTCGGCACCGCGATGCTCGGCAGCTGGTCACTCGATGCCCTGACCACACCGGACGGACAGGCGCTCCCGTGGGTCGGGCTGTCTGCCGGTGTGGCCAGCATCACCGGGGAGACCCTGAGCAGCGACGTGCAGGAAGCCGCCAACGAGACCACCATCGCGGCCGGCACATCCGGCACCCTCAGCAGCGGCGGGATCAGCATCTCCGGCACCCAGGGCAGCGGCGGCGTGACCACCCCGGCCATCAATTCCAGCACGCTCGCCCTGTCCGCCAACGGCGAGAGCACGGCATTCTCTGAGACCATCGCGTTCAACACCACTCCCTACCGATACCAGGTCATGGTGCTGCTGCCCGAGCCGGTGCCCGACGGTGAGGTCGTCACGCTGAACCTCACCTGGAGTGCCCGCTGGAAGTTCGCCAACTTCGCGGTCAGCGAGCGCTTCTACGCCACAGACCCTGAGCAGGCCTCCGTGCCCCGCTCTCTCTACCGCCCCCTCGGCGCGACCACCTCCGCGCAGCCCTTGCTGCCGGGGCTCATGCCCGCTGCTGGTGCCGGGACCTGGGACTTCACTGCCGCCCTGACCACCCCGCAGCCGCTGCTGGCCAGCCGCACAGCGGTCCTGTCTGGACAGACCACTGCTCGGACCACCGACGCCGACACCGGTGCGCTCACGATCACCACACAGGGAGAGTCCTCTGCAGGTCCAGCGTTTGCGCTGGGGCGCTGGATCGAGCGACAGGATCCTGCCGCTGAGGGCATGCCCGCTGTCGGGGTGGCCCTAGCGCCCAAGCAGAACAAGGCGCTGCCGACCGTCTCTCCCGAGGTCCGTCGGGTCGTGACCTACCTGGAGGGACGCTTGCCGGACTTCCCCCGTGAGGAGCTGGAGGTCTACCAGGATCTGGAGGTCCCGCCGCTCGTCGCGCTCCAGCAAGACTACCTGCCCGCCCATGACGGGCTCATCGGACTGCGAACCGTCTCCAGTCCGACGGTGACCTCCGGCGGCATGGTCCGCGCCCTCCGCCCCCACGAGGCTCGTGTTCAGGTCGCTCGGCAGGTCGCCGCCCAGTACTGGGGCCAGCAGATCGTCGCAGCCTCCAGCCGAGACCAGTGGCTCATCGATGCTCTCGCGGGCTCCTATGCCGCCTTCTACCTTCGCTCCTCCGCCGGGGTCGAGGCCTATCAGGAGCACATGGAGGCCATCCGTTCTCGTCTGGAGTCTCCCCGAGAGTACTCCGCAGCCATCGGAGCTCCGGCGGTCTGGAAGCGCACCGATGCCTCCCGCCTGCTCTCCCCCACCGCCGCACCCGATCACACAGACATTCCCGCCGGGATTCGAGCAGACTACGGGACCTATGTGCTCGCCGCGATGCTCCGTCCGCGGCTGGGAGACGACGTCTTCTTCGCTGCCCTCGATCGCTTCGCTGCTGCCAGTGCTGGCAAGGCCGTGACGACCGAGGACCTCCAGACGGCCTTCGAGCTGACCGCTGGCCAAGACCTCTCTGCCTTCTTCGAGACCTGGGTCCACAGCGGCGCGATTCCATCGCTGGCGCTGACGTACCGCATCGAGGACTCTGGCGCGATCCGTGGCTGCATCGACAGCTCGGTCGCGCTGGGCACCCTCGACACGCAGCTGTGGATCGAAGACGACAGCGGCATCGTCGAGGCGATGGTTCAGGTCATCGACGGGACCGGTCGGTTCGAGGTCACACCGCGCGCTGGAGCCGTCACCGTCTCCCTCGATCCCGAGGCCATCACGCTCGCCAGACGCCGCGTGGTTCGCGCGGAAGATGACCTGTCCTGCTGGGACCGTGCCGTCAGCGCAGACGAGTAAGACCCACAAAAAAAGAGGCCCGTCTCCGGGCCTCTGTACACCTCACCGAGCGTCTCGGTCAGGCGTTGATGCGAGCCTGAGCCAGCGTAATGCGGTCGGCAATGGCTGCGGCCTCGGGGCCGTTGGCGGGGACAGACTTGAGGTCGGCCTGTGCGCGCTCCAGCTCCCGCTTGGCAGCGGCCTTGTCGATCCCGGAGACCTCCTCGCAGAGGTCGACGAGCAGCGTGATGGCCTGGGGACCGACCTCAGCCAGTCCCTTCCCCACCAGCAGCTTCCCAGCATGATCGCCGCCGTGGATGGTGACGACACCTGGCTTGGTGAGGGTCAGCATCTGAGCGTGATCGGGAAGCACACCGTACTCACCATAGAAGCCCGGGATCTGGACCTCATTGGCCTCGCTTTCGAGGGCGATGGCGGCCGGGGTGACGATCTTCAGGGCGACAGGCATCAGACCTCCTCAGCCATCTTCTTGGCCTTGGCGACAGCCTCATCGATGGAGCCAACCATGTAGAAGGCGTTCTCGGGGAGGTCGTCGTGCTTGCCGTCGAGGATCTCGCGGAAGGAGCGAACGGTGTCGTCCTTCTTGACGTACAGACCCTTCTGGCCGGTGAACTGCTCAGCGACATGGAAGGGCTGGGAGAGGAACTTCTCCATGCGGCGTGCGCGGGAGACCGCCTTCTTGTCGTCCTCGGACAGCTCATCCATGCCGAGGATGGCGATGATGTCCTGGAGATCCTTGTAGCGCTGGAGGACCTGCTGGACCTCACGGGCGACCGCGTAGTGCTCGTCGCCGACGACGAGGGGCTCCAGGATCCGGCTGGTGGAGTCCAGGGGATCCACTGCGGGGTAGATGCCCTTCGCGGAGATGGCGCGGTTGAGAACCGTGGTCGCATCGAGGTGAGCGAAGGTGGTCGCCGGAGCCGGGTCGGTGAGGTCATCTGCGGGAACGTAGACAGCCTGAACCGAGGTAATCGAGCCCTTCTTGGTGGTCGTGATCCGCTCCTGGAGCGTACCCATCTCGGTACCGAGGGTGGGCTGGTAGCCAACTGCGGAGGGGATACGACCGAGGAGCGCAGACACCTCGGAGCCGGCCTGGGTGAACCGGAAGATGTTGTCGACGAACAGGAGGACGTCCTGTCCCTCCTCATCGCGGAACTGCTCAGCAACGGTCAGCGCGGAGAGCGCGACCCGAGCACGTGCTCCGGGGGGCTCGTTCATCTGACCGAAGATGAGCGCAACCTTCGACTTCGTGGTGTCGACGATGGGGAGGTTGTTCGAGCCCATGATCAGGTGATCGTGCTCATCCTTCTTGGCGGAGATGACGTTGGACTCCATCATCTCGAACCAGAGGTCGTTGCCCTCGCGGGTGCGCTCGCCGACGCCAGCGAACACAGAGAAACCACCGTGCTCGATACCGACGTTGTTGATCAGCTCCTGGATGAGAACGGTCTTGCCGACACCCGCGCCGCCGAACAGGCCGATCTTTCCACCACGGGAGTAAGGGGCGAGGAGATCGATGACCTTGATGCCGGTCTCGAACATCTCCACCTCGGTGGACTGCTCGGTGAACTTCGGCGGGTCGCGGTGAATCGGCATGGATGCTTCGTTGCCGACCGGCCCGAGATCATCCACCGGCTCACCGATGACGTTGAGGATGCGGCCGAGGACCTTGCGGCCAACGGGCACGGAGATCGGAGCGCCGGTGTCCTTGACATCCTGGCCGCGGCGGAGGCCGTCGGTGGTGTCCATGGAGATGGCGCGGACCGTGTTCTCCCCGAGGTGCTGTGCGACCTCGAGGGTGAGGTTGTCCGTCTCGGTGCTGATGAACGGGTTCGACAGCTTGAGGGCGCTGTAGATGTTGGGGAGCTGGCCGGGGGGGAACTCTACGTCAACGACGGGTCCCATCACCTGGATGACGCGTCCGGTGCTGGCTTCCATGATGGCTCCTCGGGTATTTTAGTTGGTTGATTAAGTTGGATTCAGGGCGTGCTTACAGGGCTTCTGCACCGGAGATGATCTCGATCAGCTCCGTGGTGATCGCAGCCTGGCGTGCCCGGTTGTACTGAAGGGTGAGCTTGTCAATCATCTCGCCAGCGTTGCGCGTGGCATTGTCCATGGCGGTCATCCGGCTGGCCTGCTCTCCGGCCTCGGTGTCTAGGAATGCCTGGAACACCCGGGTGCGCATTGCCATGGGCAGGAGATCGTCGAGGATCTCTTGTCCGCTGGGCTCATAGAGGTAGTCGCCGGCGCTGGTCTCATCACCCGTCTCTACGCTCATCGGCAGGAGCTGGTCGAGAACCGGATCCTGCGTCATGGTGGAGACGAAGCGGTTGTAGGCGAGGTATGCCGTACCAAATTCGTTCTTGTTCAGCCGCGCGACGAGCTCCTGAGCAAGCTCAGCAGTGAGCCCCTCGAACATCGCCGGCACGTTGTTGGTGTGGGTGTCGATCAGCTCGACATCCATGCTGCTGAAGTGCGCCAGTCCCTTTCGGCCATAGACAATCATGCGGACCGTCTTGCCCTCGGACTGGAGGCGCTTGATCTGAATGGTGGTGGCCTTGAGCAGCTGGCTGTTGAAGCCACCACAGAGTCCACGATCAGAGCCAATGTAGACCACCAGGACATCGTTCTCGTTGTCCGGGACGGTCAGCAGGGGATGCTCGATGTCCGCAACCGACGCCACAACCCGCTCCAGAACCCGCTGAAGGGTCTGCTGGTAGGGCTGGGCAGCGGTGGCGGCATCCTTGGCCTTCTTGAGCTTGGCGCTGGACACCAGCTTCATCGCCCGGGTGATCTTCCGGGTGTTCTTGACTGAGGTGATCCGGCGTCGGATATCGCTGAGCGATGGCATTTAGCTATTCCCGAGAGGCTCTTGAGTGCCCCGCCAGAGAATCCGGCGGGGGCAGGGATGGGGGGCGGAGGGCTCGGCCCTTACTGCCAGGAAGCGCGGAAGGACTTGATCGCAGAGGTGATCCGGTCCCGAAGGTCGCTCTTCTTGAGGGTTCCGCGCTCGATGATCTCGGCGAGAAGATCGGCGTGGTTGCTCTCAAAGTGCGTGTTCAGATCCGCGATGAACGACACAACCTTGACCGCCGGCAGGTCATCACAGGCACCGCTGTTTCCAGCGATGAGGTGAACGATCTGCATCTGCACGGTGACCGGGCTGAACTGACCCTGCTTGAGGATCTCGACCAGGCGGGCACCACGGGTGAGGGCCTGCTGGGTGGAGGGATCAAGGTCAGAGCCGAACTGGGCGAACGCCTGAAGCTCGCGGTACTGCGCAAGCTGTAGACGAAGCGGACCCGCCTCTTCCTTCATGGCCTTGATCTGTGCAGAGCCACCGACGCGGGAGACCGACACACCGACGTTGACCGCCGGACGGACACCCTGGAAGAACAGGTCGCTCTCCAGGAAGATCTGACCGTCGGTGATCGAGATGACGTTGGTGGGAATGTAGGCGGAGACGTCTCCAGCCTGGGTCTCGATGATCGGAAGCGCGGTCAGGGAGCCGCCGCCGTCACGATCGGACATCTTCGCAGCGCGCTCAAGCAGGCGGCTGTGGACGTAGAAGACGTCACCGGGGTAGGCCTCGCGACCCGGCGGGCGGCGAAGCAGCAGCGAGAGCTGACGGTAGGCGCTCGCCTGCTTGGTGAGGTCATCGTAGATGCACAGGGCGTGCTGGCCCGGGTTGTCGATGCTGGCGGGCTCGCCGTTGATGCCGTTGTCTCGGAAGTACTCGCCGATGGTGACACCGGTGTACGGAGAGATGAACTGCAGCGGTGCCGGCTGAGAAGCGGTCGCAGAGACGACGGTGGTGTACTCCATCGCGCCGGCTTCTTCGAGCTTCTTGACAACCTGAGCGACGGTCGACTGCTTCTGGCCGATGGCGACGTAGATGCAGTGCAGGCGACGCTTGGGGTCATCCTTGAAGACGCGCTGGTTGATGATGGTGTCGATGCAGATGGCGGTCTTGCCAGTCTGACGGTCACCAATGACCAGCTCTCGCTGACCACGACCGACGGGGATCATGGCGTCGATGGCCTTGATGCCGGTCTGCATCGGCTCGTGAACGCTCTTGCGCTTGACGATGCCGGGCGCCTTGATCTCGACGGGCATGCGGCGGGGCTCGGAGCCGTCGGGGTTGCGAAGCGGACCCTTGCCGTCGATGGGGTTGCCGAGCGCGTCGACAACACGACCCAGCAGCGCGGGGCCGACGGGGACGGAGACGATCTCGCCGGAGCGGCTGACGGTGTCGCCTTCCTTGAGGTTGCGGTCGTCGCCGAACAGTGCGGCACCGACGTTGTCCTCCTCAAGGTTGAGGACCATGCCCTTCAGGCCACCGGGGAAGTCAAGAAGCTCACCAGCGAGGGCGTTCTTCAGACCATAGATACGGGCAATTCCATCACCAACAGAGAGAATGGTGCCGGTCTCGGAGACCTGGACACGGGACTCATAATTCTCGATCTGCTGCTTGAGGATCTGGCTGATCTCTTCTGCTCGGATCTTCATCGGAGCTCCTGCAATCGAAGTGTTTTATGGGGAGTTCGTAGAGAGCGCCGGCTAGCGCGAGAGGTTCTCGCGGAGGTTCTGGAGCCGGGCGCGAATGCTAGCGTCGTAGACAGTGTCTCCGACCTGCGCGACGATGCCGCCGATGAGGTCGGGGTCCACCTGGAAGTCGATGAGGACGGTCTTCCCGGTGCTGCTCTCCAGGACCTTGCGGATCTGGTCGGCGGTGGAGAGGCCGGCGGGCGCGGCGGTAGTGACCGTCGCGCGAACCCGGCCTGCAAGCTCATCAGCCATGTCGGTGTAGGCACGCCGGATGCCGTCAAAGACACCCAGGCGGCTCTTGTCCACCAGCAGGTTGATGAAGTTCTGGCTCAGCTGATGAAGCGACAGGAGCTTCAGCACTTCAACCACCACGTTCTTGCGCTCTGTGGTGGTCAGGCCAGGGTTGTTCAGGATGCCACGGAGCTGACCGTCGTCCTGATCGAGGACGCCAGCGAAGGTGTCGAGGTCGGCACCGAGCTGGTCGATGCAGCCCTGGTCGACGCCAAGAGACAGGAGAGCCCGTGCGTAGCGGCGGGCGAGCGAGCCATCAGCCATTGTTGGCTCCGTTGCTGTTGTCGACGCTGGCGAGGAACTGGTTGGTCAGTCCGGCCTGGCGCTCGGTGGTGATCTGACTGCGGAGCTGCTGTCCGGCAAGCTCGATGGCGAGGCCGACGGCCTCACGACGAAGCTCAGCGCGTGCGCGGGTGGCCTCATCGCGAATGGAGCGCTGGGCGTTCTCTCGCAGCATGGCGGCGTCGCGCTCGGCGCGGGCCTCGATGGCGGCACGCTCCTGCTCAGCCGCAGCCTCTGCCTCTGCCCGCATGTCCGTGATCTGAGCGTCGAGGCTGTCCAGGCGCGCCTGGAGGGCATCGAAGCGCTCCTTTGCGTCGGCCTTGGCCTTGGCGGCGCTCTCAAGCTCGACCCGGATGCCGGTCGAGCGGCTCGCGAGGGCATCCTTGATCTTACCGCCGGCAAGCCAGACGATGAGGACGATGAGGATGAGAAGGTTGAAGGCATGGAAGCCGATCTTCGATCCAACCTCAGCGAAGGTCTCGTGGTGGACCTCTCCGCCGGCGGCCATTGCGCCAGTGGACAGCGCAAGCAGCGCGAGGATGGGAAGGGACTGGGTGATCCAGCGGTTCATTTCAGGAGACCTCAGGAGACGTTCGGGACACACGCGGCTGCCGGCTGAGCGAGCACGCTCAGGCGACACCGTCGAGGATGCGACCGGTGATCTGGTTGGCCAGGGTAGAGGCAGTGGTGCGCAGCTCCGCGCGGGCAGTGCTGCGGTCCGAGTCCAGCTGAGACAGGGCCTCGCTGATCTGCCCCTGGACTTCCTTGCGCGCGGTGTCGATGGTGTCGTTGTAAGACTTCATCGCAGACTTACGGCGCTCAGCACGCAGCGCAGTGACCTCGGCACGGGCCGCGCTGAGGCGCTTCTCGTACTCGTTGGTCTGCGCCTCGGCCTGAGCCTGGAGCCCCTCAGCTTCCTTGCGGGCACCCTCCGTCGCCTGACTGCGAGCGTCGAGGTACGCCAGCATCGGCTTGAGGATGATCGCGTAGAGCGCGACGACCGTCAGGAGAAAGGGAATGGCCTGAAGCAGGACCACCAATGGGATTGGGACGATATTCATGCCGTGCCCTGTAAGCTGGGATGGCAGAGGCGCAGGGACCTCAGAAGGAACGCGCGAATATCGCAGCGTTCAAGAGAAAGCAAGACCCACGTGGCATCAGGCTGAGGTCTACAGCCTCCAGCCCACAGTGATTGCGGGCTCCATGCGAACCGCTGTAGATGCGCTCTGTCCGCTGTCATCGTACTGAAAGCCCTGATGGATGACCAGAAGCGCGCGCGCTCCAAGAGAGAGTCCGCTGTCGGTCTCATAGGCCACTCCGCCACCGACTCGGAGACCGACCCCGCCGATGCTGCTTCGAGCCTCAGCGGCCACCGCATCCATGGCCAGGGCCTCTTCCGCAGTCCATGCGTCGGAATATTCAGCCGCGAACGGTATGATCCCGTACAATCCCGCCTGAAGCCAGGGCGCGATGGTGTCCGGATCGGGGGAAACCAGATA
>Ga0213862_10001019_pt1 | contig 11771 bp, 16 predicted proteins | sample PICome_7_FD_160092 | JGI IMG/M metagenome (GOLD analysis project Ga0213862, IMG submission 160092) | Coastal seawater microbial communities near Pivers Island, North Carolina, United States - PICO266 | ecosystem: Environmental > Aquatic > Marine > Coastal | place: USA: North Carolina... | reverse complement strand
TTAATGTGTATGGCGGGGGGTGACGTAACACGACTACCATCAATATCAACCATGATTTCTTCTGGTTTTCTAAGTGTAATTTCAACCTCAACTTCTTGCTTGTTTATGGCACAGAGGGGTATAGCAAGTTCTGGGTGTTTATAGAAGTAAAATGGTAAGTCAACGAAGAAGTTTTCATCCGAACTAGCACCAAGTGTACCTGTTATAATGATACCTCTGTTAGGTATTCCACCACCCGTAACTACTTCACCCACTAATTTATCACTTGTTCTAAGTGAATACTTTCCAATGAGTTGTTCAAGTGCTTTTTGCTTCGTTTGTGTAACATTGTGCTCTGAATATATTTGGAGATAGTCACTATGAAGCCTTTGAACTATGGTACCACCTATAATAAGATCTACGTGATCAATTATGGCATGACCAACCGATTCTACGTATACAGGGCTACCTGGAATTTCCGGTAGAGTCATTTTAACACTCAATGTTTTCAATAGATCACCTTGATTTTGGGGAATCTTGAACTTAATCTTTTTCCCAAAATCCGCTTCATTTTCCGGATCTAAATCATCGTACTGTGTAGAAAAGTTTGCGTGCTTCTTAAAAGCTTCTACAAAATGGCTGTAGTCTGGATTCCTCGTGAAATACCTGTCTTGGGATCCAGACGTTAGCATCTGTATTCTACCAGCCATTACTACTATATTCACCTAAAATTTTAAACCGGCTAATCCACTCTCAAATCTGAGGATATTGTAATTTATGGCGTACACCCGCGTGTTATTGTAGTCTGTTGTAGTTAATGGATCAATCTCAATTGTAAACAGTTTGTGAGATATACGACTCATATTCACCTGCCCCGTTGGATAGTACATCTCGGGTTGTAAGGAGAAGGAATACATACCAAATTTGGAACTAGTAGAAGCTTGTGGAGCGTTTATGTGATGTTTGAAAGGTTGTTCATAGGTCAGGAACAGATTGTTTCTATTGAAGACAACCTCATTGTTAAACCGAAGTTCAGCATTCGTAATTGTATTATACTGATTTGGATAGTTATTTTGAACTGAATCCTCTGACTGTGATACAAATAGGAGTTCCTTTACGGGGTGTGAAAATTTCAACATCACAGACTTTTTGTTTTCACCGGGGTTCATTTTGAACTTGGCAATTTGAAGTTGTGTAATGACATAATCAATTGGTCTAGATACCAGGAATCCCTTTTCATCATCAGTGAGATACACAAACTCTGTATCAAGTGCAAACTTCTTTATAGAAGCGTTAATCGTTTCTGGAGCACCAAAATGTATAAGTTCCCTTAGGGGTCTCGTTTTGATACGAATTTCTACGATTTGTTTTCTGAGGGCACACGTCGGTATAGATAGGCTAGGGTTCCTATAGAAATAGAATGGTAAGTCTAAAAAGTAAGAGTATTCACCCGTATATGAAAGTGTATTACCATGTCCATTTAAGAAGTACAGAGTCTGTTCAATATCGTCATTGGTACTATGAAGCTGCTGATACATGTAAATGTACTCCCCTGTAATCTTTTGTACAACCTGACCACCAATAACCAATTCAGCGTAATCTATAAGATGTGATATTATAGATTTAGTCCATACGTTGGCACTGGGAATTGGATTTGTGAGAGTAACCTTAAGGTTAAAGTTCTTAATAAGATCTCCTTTGTCATTAGGAACCCTGCATGTGAGAAGACTACCGAAATCAATCTTTCCATCAAACTGGCTCTCTACATAGTCGAACGAAAACTTCGTATGTCTCTTGAAATTCATCAGGAAATATGAAAACTGTGGTTCACCGGTCAACCACTGATCTTGGATTCCTGATGTAGCGAGTCTTAATCGACCAGCCATTCCTACTGTATATGAGTAAAATTTTGGTAAATAAAACGGAACGCTATACTAGAATGAATCTTCAGTTGAGGAAATTCAAACCTGAGACAATCAGTGATGATCGGGTTTGTGTATTCATAGGAAAGCGTAATACAGGTAAATCAACCCTAGTTAAGGACATTATGTATCATAAGAAACATTTACCAGCGGGGATAGTGCTTTCTGGGACAGAAGAGGGAAATCACTTTTATTCCGAATTCATTCCTGACCTATTCGTTTATGGTGATTACGACAGAGAGGCTATAGAGAGGGTTATGGCTAGACAGAGAAAGTTGGTGGGTGGGGGAAAAACGAATTGTGGAGCTTTCATGCTTTTGGATGACTGTATGTATGACTCCAAGTTTCTAAAGGACACATGTATTAGGCAATGTTTTATGAATGGTCGTCACTGGAAAATCTTCTTCATGCTAACGATGCAGTATGTAATGGACTTACCACCGGCACTTAGAGCCAACGTGGATTACGTGTTCATTCTCAGGGAGAATATCATTCAGAACCGAGAGAAGTTGTACAAATCCTTTTTTGGTATCTTTCCCTCGTTTGACATGTTCTGTAAGGTGATGGATGCCTGTACAGAAAATTACGAATGCCTCGTGTTAGACAATACTGTAAAGTCTAACAAGATTCAGGATTGTGTATTTTGGTACAAGGCAACTCTTCGGAAAAATTTCAGGGTTGGTAGCCCTCAACTTTGGAATATGCATAAAAAGATGTACAATCCAAAGCATATAAATCAAATGGAACAGGACGCCAAAAAGACGACGAAGAAAACCAAGCTCACAATCACGAAAAAGAAATAGGCGCGTCACTTAACACTTCAAGAAAACATACGATTATAATAACATGTCTTCCGAACATGTGTACACTATGAATCTCTTCGACGATGGTGAAGGTATGGTACCATTACAGACCCAAGATAAACCTTCTACAGCGTTTAAACAAGAGGAAAAAAATATGGGTACAAATAAAGACACGATGGACTCTACACCCATTAATGACATTATGATGGAACCACCCGCGATGACCGAGGATCCCAGGGTACAAGGTGTTATGCCCCAAATGGTCGCTGCTCAACCTCAAGCTGCTTATCCCTCCCCCTCCCAAAAAACTAAGGAGGAGGCGCCCGAAAGCAAAAACCCTCTCAATCTCACCGATGATCAGCTCACTTCTCTCGTTGTAGCTGTTTGCACTGCTATTGCTGTTAGCAAGCCCATCCAAGATCGTCTTGCGACCTCTATCCCCAAGTTCCTTAACGAACAAGGGGGTAGAAGTATGATTGGTTTAGCGACTACTGGAGGAGTAGCCGCTCTCATCTTCTTCTTTGCGAAGAGCTACATTATCAAGGCTTAAGCCTGCATCATGTTGTTATAGATAGAGTTATCTATACCACTGAAGTACGTAAGTAAAGCACCGCCAATGAAAGCGCCAGCTAAAACACCGTTCAACTCCAAATGCTTCCTTCTATCACTCTTATGAAAATTCTTGACAGTATCCTTGGAGCGCTTCCACCATTCGTTAATAGCGAAGGTGATGATGAGCGCGAAAAGGGTCGCCATAGCAAAGAAAGAGCGATCGACTGCGAGACGGGGAATATCACCAACAATGGCACGAGCGGCGTTGGGAATAACAACGGTTAAGAAGATTAGGTTTGCGTAGTAGTTATCAGTGTGCTTAGGAACTTGTGTAACCGCGTAGAACACAATCCACGAAAAAATCGCTGCTAACATATCATTAACAGGAGTTTGCATTTATCTTATTACGAGATTTTATTTATCCTGAATGTATTGACCGCAGAATTTGGTCTTGTCTGGTAATCTAGTGTAAATTCCTATAGATTCACATATCCCTCTCAACTCCGTGAAGTTGTTCCAAAAGTTTTCAGAATGTGTCCACTCGGGCACCGTACTGTGCGAAAGCTCGTGAATCAACACATGCATAATCTCATTCACTTCACCATCTATACATATGGTTATGTCCGCTCCTTTGTTGACATTGTAACCCACCGTACCCGACATCTTCCTCAGTGCTGTCAAGGGGATTGGGTCTATCAACATAGCGAATTTCTCATTGTTCGTTTTCTCAATATGTTCTCTGAGAATTTTGTACCTCTTTTTCACTTCTGTGAAATTCTCTGGTTCACGTATCATGAAAAGTATGATCAGGTTGATGACGATCAATACTAAAAAGGGTATCATCTAGTATAGGCAAAGATAAATTTACTGTACAACTCTGAGATTGGGTTACCTCGAAGACCCTCCCAAAGTTGTAATTTGAAACCAAGCTCTTCCATGTGTGTCACTAAAAGATCTTTATACCCGACTGGTTCAGCCTTTGGACCCTCTGCGTAGTATGGAGTATCAGTCAGGTGTACAAACAACTTCTCACCAAATCCACCATTCCCGTGATCTTTGAGTTTGAAGAAGTTTCCCATGTCATCCTGGAGTGGTGTTTTGAATATGATCTTTTCTGAATCTGGGATGATACCAATCAAAAGTCCGCCTGGTTTTACGCGTTTTCGGATTTCGTGGATGGAACTGAAGAAGAGATCCTTAGTCTTGAAGATGTAGTGTAACGAGAAGTTGAAACAGACAACGTCAAATTTTCGCTTTGGACAGTTGTGTATGTCACCCTCGTAAAAATTCACCCGCATATGCATATTTTTTGCCCTAGACTTGGCTTCAACGAGAGCCGTGGGTTCCGGGTCACACATATTGATATTGGCACCACACTTGTGCCATTTTTGAAGATCTCCACCAAACCCACACCCAACATCAAGAATATGCTGACTACTCTTTGTCACACTCTGGATAAGCTCTCTCTTGGCGTCGTTGTGATTTTTACGAATCTCTTCCATAATTCATGATAGTTTCATATCTTTAATTCTCTACTTAGGGCTTAAAGTTTACAAACGTTCAAAAGCTATAATGTCTCTTGAACAAGATTATACGACCGTACCCGGTCAGGTTTTCGCTTGCCTTTCTATTGTTGGTCCCGAATGCCCTCAGAAGAATGACAAGTTTGGTATCAAGATCCGAGGAACTTTCGCGAACCGCGATGAAGCTGCGAACCACGCCAAGCGTCTGCAGAAGGAGGATCCCACGTTTGACATCTACGTCGTTGACATGTACAAGTGGCTCCTTATCCCTCCCGACTCTTCTAAGATTGAGGATGTTCACTATACCAATGATAAACTTGAGGAGATCATGACTGGTTACAAGGAGAATCAGGCTCAGGCTGCTCGTATGTTTAACGAACGTAAACAGGGTATGATTGACAAGAGTGGCTTTGCCCCTGGTGATGACAACTCCACCTTTTACACGAAACCCGATGAGGCTCCCATCTCTCATCCAGCTGAGGTTCTAGAGCGTCTCAAGAAGGAGAAGCCTGACGCTAACATGGAGGATCTCGTCAAGGAGGCTGATGAGATTGTTAACCAAGAGATGAAGGATCGTCAGAAGCAGCGCGAGGAAGCTGCTAAGGCTTCTGAGATGAGTGAGATTAAGGAGGAGGAGGAGGCTTCCACTGAGGCCAAGATCGAAGAAACTAAGGATGAAGGCGAACCCGAGGTTTCTTCCAAGTAAATAATTTTCATAACTAATACTAAATGATTAGTACAATCGTAACAATCATTCTCGTCAGTGCTTTCTTTATTTTGTTTTTTGAGGGGATGACCCCAGAAAACAAAAAGGAGAAGAAAAAGGTTAAGGAACCTGAAGCCAGTACTACTACTGGTTTTATTAAGGATACGTACAGGGATCCTTTTATTAATCATTTCATACCTCCAAAAGTTGGTAATATAGGAAAGTTTGTTCCATTCTCAAGTGTACCTGAGGATAACTGGCTGCATGGTTTTCCCCATAAAAAATCCAAGTAAAAATACAGCAAATGCTATGATCCAAGTTGATTTATCAACATTCTTGAATAAATCAAAAGATTCCTGACCTTGATAAGGTGGTGGGGGTTGTGGATATTCAGACGGATGAAAGTAATACTCCTCAGAGTGTTTCTCATTACTTTCATCTTTCTCCTCTGGAACTTCTTGAAGAACGGGGTTATATTCAATGGGGTTACCAATATCAGTTTCCATTTTCTAATATATAAACGGTTTTTTTTAAGCACTTTCTTCCTCACTTTCACTTTCATCATCTACCACAAAGTCTTTGAGATTACCATTTTCGTCTGCGTCTTCCTCATATTCCTCTTCACTGTCTTCATCGTATAATTCATCATCTGTGTCCAATTCGGAATCTATGTCAGTATCATGTTCATCCGTACCATAATCATCTTCTAAAACACTTTCCGTGGGCTGGAATAGAGTAGGTTTCTTTATATGTCTTCCTGAACGGGTACGAGTAACTATAACCATTTACTAGTACTCCGTATTATTGTTTAAGTAGTTTTACGAGATTATTGTCAATAATCTGATGTGTTCTAGCCATATTCTTCTTGCCTTTACAAATCGGGCATTTTTGTGTTATTTTATTACCCTTGATGATATAAGACATCACATGATCCGTGTGCTCTCCCTTGATAGATTCACAATACATTGAGGTTGTGAGGGCTACGTATTCGGTTTTGTTTCTCTTGACACTTACAATTGTAGTGTCCAACTGGTTATCCATAAATTTCCGAACAAACCTCTGTAATAGGGGTCTTATCTCCGTCTGTTTAGGTTGAGGTTTTTCAACGAATTTCTTGATTTCTGGGCAATTTTGGATTTCCTCTTTTTTGGGATACAACTTATTGATTATGGAACTTGGTAATTCATGACGACGACCACAGAAATCTTTACAGAAACCATCCTTCCTCCCCCTGAGTGTTTCACAACGACAGAAACATTTCTGTATAATGAGTTTACCACTGATTATGAACCACACATGGTTTGAGTTATGCTCTCTTCTCAGATTTTCACAATAGTTTGAATTCGTTGCGGCTAGGAATGTATTTTTGTGTTTGAAAAGTTTAGTAATGTAAGCAGTAGATTGTCCCTCTAGATTCTTCTGAACAAAAGACTGTATCATGTATTTGAGTTCTTCATCCTGAAGTTCATCTTTAATTTCATCTTCAGTAAATGCACCCTCCCTCATAGGGACGGAAGGTGGTTTAACAAATGTAGTTTGCGGGACATCTGTACGAACCGCAGACATCTTTAGGAGTTTGACATCTGGTTTTGGTGGTACACGAATAATTGTACTGAAAGGCTCTGGTGTGTACATGAAAACTGGGAGATAGGCCAATTGGTTCACTTTACCATTTTCACAACCAGAACACCCTCGTCCACCACATGCGTCGTGTTTAGCTTTCTTATATGACCATGGCATTCTAAAGCCACTTCCCTTTGTCCTTCTCTGAAGATCACCATACACAGATGAATCTATGATATCATTCCAGTCATATGAACTTTTAGCCTTGGATAGTGCCACGAGGACATGATCCCTCAAAGCAATCGCGGAACTTTGGTCTACAACGAAGTCTGGCCAGTTGAGATGTACACCGGTTTTAATCAGGTCACCAACAGTCTTTGGAGGTGATACAGATATGAGACAATTCTTACCACCGTGACGTTTCACCTTGTCACATATGATTTTACAAATAGACTTGATCTCCTCAATGGAGAGTGACTCGTGATCCTTGTAATCAATGTCTATGAAGAAGTTATAGGTTGGAGTCTTTTGTTCCACGACGAATAACTTTTCATTCGTACCGATAGCTTCTATGTACTTTTCATAGAATTCGTTCAATCTATCAAATGGCACAGAGAGTTTTCCTCCGTCCATGAGCACATGTGATAGATTGGATGCATTATCAAATTTTTGAGACGCACACCAATTCTTAAACATATCCATTTATTGGTCGTCATCTCTAAACCACTTCATAAATGAAACATCTTGGTATACTTTTTTTTCTGCTAAATCCTTCTTTATAACTAGAAGTTCATACACAGTTTTATCCTTGTTATCTTCTTTCCACTGAACAATTTCATCTTCACACATTCCCCTATTCTTATCGAGTAACTCTCCGATCTGGTGTAAGATGAAAGCCTTGGACTTCATTATTTTATAGAGAAGGTTTTTCTATTGTGAGAACTTATGCAAGAGTAGAACTCTGGATTTTTAATCACATTGTCCACTATCAATTTCCAACGTTTACGTGAATTGTATTCTTCTAGAGTATCAAAACTCATAAAGTCATTCTCGTCATACGTTTTCTTATACGGTTGGTGGAGTGCCTTCTTTACTGATGTTTTTTGCTTTTCTTCATAGAATCTTCGTACGAATTCATTTTGCTGAGACCTGGTGTAGTTGACAAAGAATATAAAGACGTTATATTCTAAATCAACCGTGGGACTCTCTTTATGTACAAACTTAAACTCGGTATACTGTCCATTTTTTAGTGATATAACCCCTCTAGTCTCTTCTTCCAGTTCTCTAAGAGCACAACGAATCGGGTTGTAAATTTCTCGTCTTCTACATCCTCCTGTGACAAATATCCATTCCTTGAATCTCCAATCTCTCACAGTGAGGAATCTCGGTTTGCCGTCTACAAAGCTAACCGGTATTGCAATCGCCTTGTACTTTTTCATTGCTCATTCGCAAGTTATAATATGCGGATATGTTTATTCAATCAATTTTTCCTCTTCTGGGGTCATTTCCGACAAATTGTCATCCGCGTCCCCATCCCCATCTATGGAATTAAGCTTTTCCATGACATCCTCTGAGAAATCTCGAAGCTCATAGAGTTCTTCACGAGTCTTATGAAGCTCGCGAAGTAGGAAAATAACACCTACAACACATACTGCTGTGGCGATCATCATAACATTTTCGTGATTAAGGGGGATCATATACTTGTCTATCCCTTTTTCTTTTTAAGTAATTACACCCATCTTAGTCCTACCTTGGGGTGAACATTCATACGGTGTCTGAGCGAATTGGACGGCTTCGTAATGCGCATTTTCACAAGATTTACTGGTCGACGGTGTCTTGGGTTGACCGATAAACGTTTCGAGTGTCCTGGATTTAGGATCGTACGTCAATACAAAAACGATGGCGAGTAGGAAAATAAGGTCCCACATTTACTATTTAGTTAGAATATAAAAGGCCTCCCATACCATTCTCTATACGGAGCACATTGTAATTTACGGCATAAATATCCTTGCCGACCGCCCGTGTATCATTCACAATACGAGCCGAGTCAAGTCGGGAAAAGTTGAGGGTACCAGTGGGCTGCAGCTTACCAGTCTCGAGGCAGAAAGGGTAAGTGAAGAGCTTATCACCGGGGGTAGAGTTACCGTGGGAGGTGTGGTAATAGAGAGGGACCGAGGTGTAGTTAGGGTTCGCGAATTTGAAGTCGGAAACATCGGTACCGTTAATTTGAAGCTTGAGCTTGTTATCATCGTTGAGGATCGCGAGAGCAGAGCTGTCCGCCGAGGCAAGGTACTTGACTGGGTGGTTGAAATTGAGCTCTTGGATCTTGGAGCCCGAAGAGATCGCCTTCTGAGTTTGGGTGATCAGCATATTTTGGGGCTGGGAAGCGAAGACTTCGCGCTCCTGGGTATCGAGGTAGGCGTAGTTCGCGTAGATGTCCCACTTCTTGCTGGAATCAGCGGCGGCGGCACCCCAAGTGATGCGAAGCTCCACATCGTGATATTGGAGGGCAATGAGAGGAAGGGCAGTCTGCCAGTTCTCACAGAAAGCGAAACGGAGAGGGTAGAAACGCTCGTTGGTAGAGCCACCGTAGAGATCACCGGCAACCGACTTGGAAGAGGAGGTCGCGGAGAGGGTGGGTGCGATGAGGGTAGAGTAGGTAGAATCCTGCTCATCAACAAGTTGCCCACCAATTAGTAATTCGACCTTGGAAATTACAGTCCTCCAGTCAGCAACGGCAACCGTCGCAGTTCCCGTGTTGGGAACGAGGTAAACATAGTTGAGCATGTCACCCTTGCGCTCGAAGCGGACGGTGGACATACCGTTGTTGGAGACGTTGCCTTGAATGACTTGACGCTCGACAGTTTGGGAAAAATTAGTGTGACGTTTGTAGGTGGACCTAAAGAAAGACACCTCGGGCTGACCGACGAGGTGCACATCCTGGGCTCCGACGGCTACGAGTTGGGCAATACCACCAGACATTTTATAATATAGTGAGAGTTTATTTTTAAGCTGGGAAGTTCATAGAACTTCACTGGTTAGATACCATACTTCGACGAATTTGAGAGATTCGTGGGAGAACGGGTGGTGGGACAAGTCCTACGGACTTGGAACTTAGACTACATTCGCGGGCCAAATTGGTGGTGTGGGCCAAGTGACTACCAATAGACCATTTTCATCAAAAGATGGTGGTGAAGTAACTGGTAAGTTTCTGAGGGCCTGTCTATAGGTTTTCCATGCCTGACGTATTTCTTCTGAGGGGTAAGGAAAATCGGATACCATCAAATGGTCTGTTTTTTTTAATCGTGACGTACGTTCTTGGCGGAGTTCCTTAAGAGCTTCTAGTGTACTTTGTCTGGAGTATTCTTCATCGTATTGATCTTGTGTATAATCATCTGGTAGAGCTGTGAGAGTTTGACCCCTGATTCTGTTGTTTCTCATATCTACTTGAGCCGAGTCCATTTATATTAACCAATAAAATATCCCCAGAATTGGTTATGCGCATTCGTGGACGCATGGATATTACCCGTTTGAACGAAAATTGATATATAGTCACCCGCGTTTAGATACACTATACCCGAGCCACACACTTGGTTATGTGCACCACCCGTCGCTTGCGAATAAGGCCAAAATCCGCGGGCCAATGTTGTATTTAAAGAACCATTTATATAGAATTGTAAACCAAGGGTAACGTCCGATTGCGACATCCCAAACACACCTACAAGGTAATGTCCTGTTATAGGTACGTATACACGGCCATTTGTGAGGTATATTCCTCGTGCTGTATTTATCTTATTCCATTCTATTGTATTAGGTGCATCGACCTTTGAGCCCTGGGCGCTGCCGATGTCATTTTTAGCAAAACTCCAAGCTGGGGATTGACTTTGAATCACACCTCCGACTTTCAAGTTCCCCCTCACATCCAACTGCGCTTCGGGCGCTTTCCCGATGCCGACGGCCGTGTCGCTGATGACCATGGACCGCCCGGTTCGGCCCAAGTTGTAGAGTTTCTTGACCTCCGAGGGTTCGAGGGCGACGTTGTAGAGTTTGGGGTTGGATATCAATCCAGTAAACATATTAGAATTCGTTGCGGCAGTTGCTCCGACTGAAAAAGATGCGTTCGCTGCTATAACAAGGTTACCACCTGTGTGAGTAGCACCAGTAGTAGTTAGAGGTAAAGAAACACCGTCCAAATATATCCTCTGGTTGGCAACGGTTGCAGCACCCCCTAAGTGTACATACGTCATCATGTGCCAACTCTTATCATCAACATCAAATGAACCAACTTCAGTCAAAATGTCATTGTTCCAATGATAAACACCCAACCTATCATCATATACATACAAAGCTGATATCTGTGACCCAGGTGCTGGCGAGGAATAACTACCTAAACTTAATAACGTACCTGCATTTGTAGTACCTGAAATACTCGAACCAACTTTGAACCAACAAGTTAAAGAATGAGCCACTGTACCACCGACAAAATTTGTTTTTCCTTCGACTTTACAACCGGCACTTCCATCAAAACTAAACGCCTTATCCGCTGGGGAATAGGAGGCACCGTTCACAAACCTCCCATGATTCCCCTTTCCCGAGATATCTGTAGGTGAGCTGTTCACGGTGGTATCGAAATCCACCAATAACTTCTCGGGTCTCGGGGTTTCCGTATCCGCGTCGTACCGCGAAACGCGGGGAACATCGAGGGACCTGGTGAGGCTCAACG
>Ga0213862_10001018_pt1 | contig 11776 bp, 7 predicted proteins | sample PICome_7_FD_160092 | JGI IMG/M metagenome (GOLD analysis project Ga0213862, IMG submission 160092) | Coastal seawater microbial communities near Pivers Island, North Carolina, United States - PICO266 | ecosystem: Environmental > Aquatic > Marine > Coastal | place: USA: North Carolina | collected... | reverse complement strand
ACTGGAATTTTCTGAGAGGAGGGAGACATGGCTGAGGCCGCGCCCGACCCTAACGCGGGGGGTGATGGCACCGTCAAGGGCGGGTCCGCCGCGATGGCGGAGGTGCGCTTCCCAGCCCGGCCCGATCTCGTCCGAACCCGGCGACACCGCGCGACCCCCGCGCGCGTTCCCTCCCCAAAATCCGCTCGTTTGCCCTCCCGCGCCGGCCGAAAAAACACCAACGAACCAGAGGAGAAAAACCTCGTTTGTCTACGCACCCAGCTCCCGTCCGCCCCCCGCCGTCCCGACCCGATGCTGACCGCAACTCATCAACCACGATCCCACCACCCACCCGTGTACGCAGATATACCTCCCGAACTATCGGATGGGCAAGACCCTCGGCATCGGCTCCTTCGGCAAGGTGAAGGTTGCCGAGCACATCCTGACGGGGCACAAAGTCGCGATAAAGATCTTAAACCGGAAGAAGATCAAAGCCATCGACATGGAGGAAAAGGTCCGGCGGGAGATTAAGATCCTGCGGCTGTTCATGCACCCGCACATCATCCGCCTGTACGAGGTCCTGGAAACCCCGCACGACATCTACGTGGTGATGGAGTACGTCAAGAGCGGCGAACTCTTCGACTACATCGTCGAGAAAGGCCGGCTGGGCGAAAACGAAGCCCGGCACTTCTTCCAGCAGATCGTCTCCGGCGTGGAGTACTGCCACCGCAACATGGTGGTGCACAGGGACCTTAAGCCCGAGAACTTGCTGTTGGACTCCAAATCCAACGTGAAGATTGCCGATTTTGGTTTGAGCAACGTCATGCGCGATGGGCATTTCCTCAAGACTTCGTGCGGGTCACCAAACTACGCCGCCCCTGAGGTCATCTCCGGGAAGCTGTACAGCGGACCAGAGGTTGACGTGTGGTCGTGCGGCGTGATTCTATACGCGCTCCTGTGCGGCTCACTCCCGTTCGACGACGAGTCCATCCCCAACTTGTTCAAGAAGATCAAAGGCGGGATATACAACTTGCCGTCGCATCTCAGCCCGGGCGCCAGGGATTTAATCGCGCGGATGCTTTTAGTGGACCCGCTGAAGCGAATCACGATATCCGAGATTCGCACGCACCCGTGGTACGTCGTGCACCTGCCGCGGTACCTCGTGGTACCCCCGCCGGACACCCTCGCGCAGGCCACCAACGTCGACGCCGAGACGTTGGAGATGGTCGTGAATCTCGGATTTGAACGCGAGCACGTCGTGGACGCGCTTCGACACCAGCTGCGCAACAAAGCCACCGTGGCGTACTTTCTGCTGTTGGATAACAGGCGTAACCTGTTCGGCGGGTACCTCGGGGCGGAGTTCGAGGCTGGCGAGCTGCAGCAAGGCGCGGACGCCGCGCTGCAGGGCGCGGGTGGCAAAGGCAGCGCCGTCGGCCCGCGGCGGCCCAGCCAGGTGCAGGCGCACCTGATGCAGCAGAGGCTCGTCGCCGAGCAGCGGTGGATGCTCGGAAGCACCACCACGATGGCGCCCGCGGAGGTTATGGCTGAGATATTCCGGGTGCTGCGCGAGATGAACGTCCAGTGGAAGAAGCTGGGGCCGTATAACTTGAAGTGCCTTTGCAAAATCGCGGCGGCGGCGGCTTCGAGCGCGGGCGTGGACGTGACCGTCGGCGGCGGCGACCACGAGATGGACACGGGCGAGGGCGGCGGAGTGTCTTCCGCCATGCATGGGGGTGATATTAACGGATCGGTTCGGAAGGAGATGCAGGTGAAGTTTGAGATTCAGGTGTACAAGATGAAGGACGATCGGTACATGATTGACTTTCAGCGCATGGACGGCGGGGTCATGTCTTGCATGGACATGGCGGCGGCTGTCTCCAGACAGCTCAGACTCGCCTGAGAGTTAAGAGTCAGTCGTCGTCGCTTCCGTGTGTTGTTTAGAGCTTGAAATGATAGTTACCACAACCGATTGTTGAAGAGAGTAGTTGATCTTATTACGAGTACTACCCGTGCTCACTTTCCGATGCAGAATTTCGTGAAGATGACGTCGAGCACGTCCTCGCCGACGTCGTCGCCCGTCACCGCCCCGAGCGCCATCGCCGCCTCCCTCAGGTCGATCGTCCAGAAGTCCACCGGCAGCGTCTCGTCACTCACCGTGCGTTCCAGCCGCTCGAGCGCACCAAGCGCCTGCTCGAGCGCCTCCGCCTGCCTTTGATTCGCGCTCCAAGCCGCGCCCTCCGCGTCCACGTCGCCGCCCTCGACGATCTTACCGATCGCACTCTCCAAATCCTCCAACCCGTCCTTGGTCCGCGCGGACATGTACACGACGGCGCCGAACTGGCCACAAACGGCTGGCGGAATATGAATCGACGCGAGGTTCCCTTTCACCGATGGGTCCAACGCGTCCGTCTTGTTCACGACGAGAACCGCGGTGTGTCCGCCTTTGTCGGCGCGGGGCTCGAGCTCGAGGCTCGAATACGAATCGCCGTTCGAATACGAATCGCCCGCGACTGCTCCGTGACGCGTGCCTCGCACCTTGTGCAGCCGAGCCTTTGCGTTCGCCCACTCGTCTTTCCCGTCGTCATCGTCGCCGACGGACACGGAGGAGTCGTCCGAGTCGAGGACTTCGCTGCGATTCATTCCTCGCGAGACGGATCTCCAGATGTCGTCGTCGTCCGCGGTCCATCCCTCCGTCGCGTCCACGACCATGACCACGGCGTCCGCACCCGCCGCCGCGGCTCTGCTGCGCTCCACGCCGATCGCCTCAACCTCATCGCTCGTCTCTCCGCGGATCCCGGCGGTGTCCAGAAGCGTAACCGGAAGCCCGCCGACTTCCACGGATGCTTCCACCACGTCCCTGGTGGTCCCGGCGACGGGCGTCACGATCGCGCGCTCGCTCCTGCTCCACGCGTTCAACAACGAGCTCTTCCCCGCGTTGGGCCGACCCACGATGGCGACGGAGACGCCGGTGTGAAGCAAGCGCCCGCGCCTCGCCGTCGACAACACGGCCGCCACCGTGTGTCTCACGTCGCGAATCTCGGCGATCAATCCGTCGACGTCCAGGGGTTCCATCTCATCCTCAAAGTCCAGCCTCGCCTCGAGCTCCGCGAGCACGTCGACGCACCGACCGCGCGCGTCGCGGACCGGGGTCACGAGCCCGCCGCGCAGCGCGGCGAGTGCGCCGTCCGCGGCGCGTTCGGTTCGCGCCGACACCAGCGATTGCACCGCCTCCGCCTGGGTCAAGTCGAGCCGCCCGTTGAGGAACGCGCGGAGTGTGAACTCTCCGGGCCGCGCGAGCCGTACGTCGTCGGCGTGTGTGGCGTCGCGCCTTGTGAGCAGCGAGAGCACGCGCTGGACGCAGACGCTGCCGCCGTGGCAGTGGATCTCGACGACGTCCTCCGCCGTGTACGACCGGGGCGCGAGCATCGGGAGCAATAACACTTCGTCGATGACGTCGAGTTCATCGGCGTCGACGTCCTCGTCGTTGACGTTTAAGTCGTCGCCGGGCACGGTGGCTGGATCGACGATGACGCCGTAGAGCGCGAGGTGGGATCGCGGCGGGCGGTGCTCGCGCGCGTCTTCACGCGCGGCGCGTGACGCCGGGCGGAACACCGACATGGCCGCGCTCACCGCGCTGGGTCCGGATAAGCGGATGATGGCGACGCCTCCCGCCTGGGGCACGACCGGTGTGGCTATGGCGACGATGGTGTCCCCGTCGCCGTGGGATGAGAAGGCATCGTCGTCGTCGTGGTCCTCCGAGGTACGCGTCGCGGGCGCCGCGGAGGCGTGAACGGGCGCGACGCGTCGACGACGGCTGACGACGGTGCCGACGCCGCCGACACTTCGCGTCTTCTCCGAGCCCGCGCGTGCGTGTGTTCCTGACGCGGGGGACGACGAGGATGCGCGCGTCACCGGCGCGACCCCGCGAGGGCAGACGCGGTGCGAAGCCGCCGAAGCGACGAGACACGCCGCGGTCGACATCTCCGAGAGCGCCTCAGTGGGCCCGCCCGCACAAAGTGATTTTGGACTCTGCCGAGAGAAATACTTGTAAAAGTGTTTGAGCAAATGGGGCTACGACCCACTCTGAGTGACCGGAACACGAGTGACACGCGTCATGAGGTGCGCACCTGACCCGATGTCCACCCCACGCATCGATTCCGATCGCCCACGCGCCACCGCGCGCATCGATCCTCCCACCCCGCGCCCCCCCCCTCGCCCCCCCCCCCCGCCCCCCCCCTCCGAACACTTCGAACGATCTTCGCTGACCCCAGATCTGACCCCCGATCCCACGTAACAGGACCGCCACGCGGACGCTGCTTCTCCTCGCGCTGCTGGCCACCGCCGGCTTCGCGGCCGCCGCCGACGACGATTTCGAACCCCCCGCGTCGTCCCGCAAGGCGACCGGCGCGCGCGCGACCGAGCCCGATACCCCCGCCGGGGCGGGCACCGGGGTCGCCACCGCCAAGGGCGACGGCAAACGCGGCGCCGAGGACGTCTCCTTCGTCCTCGAGCACTCCTTACTCGTCGGACCGGGCGACGCGTCCGCCCCGGGCGCGTCCGACTTCAAACCCTGCGGAGTCTTCTCCGCACGCGCGCACACCGCACCCGACGGCGTCTCCGTCCGCCTCTCCCACCTCAAGCTCACGCGCGATCCCGTCGACGAATCATTCGCAAACGCATTCGACAAACTCGTCGCCGATAACCTCAACTACCGCGTGCGGGTCCCGTCCAACGTGCTGCACCCGCGCGATGGTGAGTACACCATGGCGTACATCCCCGCGCGGTGCCTCGCGGACGCGGGGTTGCAGGAAAACTTCGCGCTCCACGCCGACGAACGCGGCGGCGTCGTCGGACTCGACTACACCACCGCCGGCGGCGACTGTTTCATCGACGTCGACGCGACGGATACGCCCAAGCTCGTCGGTTCGTCCAACGCCGAGTTCAGGACCACGGCGCAGGTCCGGTTCTACAAGGTGGCGCCCGCGCTGGACCCGGACGCGCCGACGGACCTGCGCGGGCACGGTGCGCCCGCCAGTAAGCAGAGGCAGGATGAGCACCGGCGTCGCAAGGAGAGCGGGGAGCCGCGGGAGAAGGGGAAGAAGCCCGAGAAGGAGAAGACTTTCTGGGAGAAGAACTGGATGTACATCGTGCCCATCAGCTTCTTGGTGTCCAACGCGCTGAGCGCGCCGCCGCAGAAGCAGAAGCGGGGATGAGCGAACCCTAAACGAAGGGACGAGTTCCGCCGCGGACCTTTTCGGCGACGAGAGCAAAGTTTGAGATCTATCGATTGGACGTTTGTGAATGAATGAAACCGATCTCGTGTGTTGTTACATTAAGCGACGATGAGTCCGCCCCGGGCTTCCCTGACGTCCTTCCCATCAGCGCGACTCCGCGGGCGTGGGCGTCTCCTTCTCCGCGGCGCCTTCAGTCTGATTGCCCGTACCCGTGATGTCCGCCTCGAGCGAGTCCATGTCGCTGTTCAGTTTGGTGATCTTGTCGCTCAAACCTCGGTCGGCTTCGGTGGAGAAGTTATCGATCGCCGCGTTGAGCTGCGCGATCTTATCGTTCAGGTTCTGCCGCGTCTTCTCCAGCGAGTCCTCTTCCTCGTCCTCGGTCCAGTCGTCGTAGAGGAACTTGCCGACTTCGCCTTTGCCTTTGAGGAAGGTTTTAGAGATTTGGGGCGCGAAGAGGACGCCCGCGACGCCGAAGACGGCGCCGCCGACGAGGACGCCGGAGATGAACTTGCCCCACGAGCCGCCGCCGCCGCCGCCGTCGTCCCTGGAGCGCGCGCGCGTGGTGAGGTCGCGTCCGCGGCGGGAGAGCCCGGGACGCTTTTTGTGTCTAGGGATTTGGACTTTATGGACGGTAACAACAGCGCGAGTGGGCGCGACGTGACCGCGGGCGCGTAGGGACTTCGAACGAAGGTCCATCGCGCCCGTCGCCATCGTACACGACGCGTGCGCCATCGCCATGTTCGACATCTCACCGCTTCTCGCCGACGCTCGTGAAGACGCGTCCGCGGAAGTGGTGGGACGTTCGAGTCAGCAAGCAGCTTTCTTTGAGAGGGTTGCCGTCGGGCGGATAGTTATAGACCTCCAAAAGTGAGTCTTTTTAACTCAAGAATAACTCAAGAGGTGCCCCTACAGACGAAGATAGGACTCCAGTGGCTGAGCCACGTCCGGCACCTCGAGCTCGCCATTGCTTCACGCGTCGGGACCGAGTAACGCCTCTGGTCGCCCGTTGAAACGCGTCGTCGCGGCTCGCGGAGTTAGGATACACTCCCCGTGCGCGATGTCGGGCCTCGCGCCCTCCGCGGCGCGCGCGACGCTCGCCGCGCGCGCGCATGCCCTCACCGGCGGCGGCGAAGGCGGTCGCCGGACATTCTTTCCCGAGACGCGTCGCCATTCGGCTCGTTCGCGTCGCGTGGTCCGGGTGAACGCGGCGGGTGAGCCGGTGATCAAGCCCAAGAAGGTGGCCAAGGCCAAGATCGACCCGAACGCGGTGCTCCAGGTGCCCGCGGATCACATCCGCAACTTCTCAATCATCGCGCACATCGACCACGGCAAGTCCACCTTGGCCGACACCCTCATCTCACGCACGGGAACCGTCGCGGACAGAGACATGGAGGCGCAGCTCCTGGACTCCATGGACATCGAACGCGAGCGCGGCATCACCATCAAGCTCAACTCCGCGCGAATGAACTACACCGCGCGCAACGGCGAGACGTACGTGCTGAACCTCATCGACACCCCGGGCCACGTCGACTTTTCGTACGAGGTGTCGCGATCCTTAGCCGCGTGCGAGGGCGCGCTGCTCGTGGTGGACGCGTCGCAGGGCGTGGAGGCGCAGACGGTCGCCAACGTCTACCTCGCGCTCGATAACGACCTCGAGATCATCCCGGTCCTCAACAAGATTGACCTCCCGGGCTCCGAGCCCGACCGGGTGTGCCGCGAGATCGAGGATGTCTTGGGGCTGGACTGCAGCGGCGCGGTGCAAGCGTCGGCGAAGGCGAACATCGGCATGGAGGACATCCTGGAGCAGATCGTGGAGCTCGTGCCGCCGCCGCCGGACACCGCGGACGAACCCCTGCGCGCGCTCATCTTCGACTCGTACTTTGACATTTACCGCGGCGTCGTGTGCGTATTTAGGATAGTCGACGGGACGATGAGCGTCGGGGACCAGATCAAACTGATGAACACGGGCGCCGCGTATTACGTCGAGGAGGTGGGGATCATGCGCCCGAACAAGGTGCCGGTCAAGACGTTGAGCGCGGGCGAGGTTGGGTACTTCATCGGTAACATCAAATCCGTCGCGGATGCGAGAGTCGGGGATACAGTCACGAGCGTCAAGGAACCGGCGACGACGGCGCTGGACGGATACGCCGTGGCGACCCCGATGGTGTACTGCGGCTTGTTCCCCACGGACAGCGACAGGTACGATGACCTGCGGGAGGCGCTGGGTAAGCTGCAGATCAACGACGCGGCGCTGTGTTACGAGCCCGAGCAGTCGAGCGCGATGGGATTCGGCTTTCGGTGCGGCTTTCTCGGGTTGCTTCACATGGAAATCGTGCAGGAGCGTTTGGAGCGCGAGTACAACCTGGATCTGATCACCACCGCGCCGTCCGTGGTGTACAAGGTGTACATGAACGACGCGGATAAGACCGTGGTGGACTGCGCGAACCCGGCGGGTTTGCCGGACGCGGGCAAGCGGGATCGCATCGAGGAGCCTTACGTCAATTTGGAGCTCATCACCCCGGCTGATTACGTTGGTTCACTCATGGAACTGTCCACGCAACGAAGAGGTGAGTTCATCGACATGACGTACCTATCCGAGGGGCGGACGTGTTTGAAGTACGAGATCCCTCTGGGCGAGGTGGTGACGGACTTTTTCGACGAGCTCAAGTCCCGAAGCAAAGGGTACGCGTCGATGGAGTATCAGTTTCTGGAATATCGCAAAAACGACATGGTCCGGCTGGACGTGATGATCAACGGCGAGCCCGCGGAGCCGCTCGCGTGCATCGTGCACAAGGACAAGGCGTACTCCATGGGGCGGGGTTTGGTGGATAAGCTGAAGGAGCTCATCCCGCGGCAGATGTTTCGCATTCCGATTCAAGCGGCAATCGGCGCCAAGGTCATCGCGTCGACGTCCATCAGCGCGATGCGTAAGGATGTCTTGGCGAAGTGCTACGGAGGCGACATCTCGCGCAAGAAGAAGCTGCTGAAGAAGCAGGCGGCGGGTAAGAAGCGGATGAAGCAGTTTGGTAAGGTTGAGGTGCCGCAGGAGGCGTTCATGGCGGTGCTCCAAGTTGACCAAAACGCGAAAAATTAATCAATCGAAGCGTAACATTCTTTAGACTTCGAGTTGAAACCACGTCTATCAGTCCGCGATCCCACGCTCGCACAGCGCCCGCAGGTCATCCCACGCCGTCGTCTCCAACCACCGTTCACCCGCGTCGATCCAATTCCCGCTGCTTCCGCCCAAGTCGTCGGATTCGTCCGACACGAAAGCCTCCGTCGCCGCGTCCAGCACCCGCTTCATCCCCGCGTTGACACCGTGGTGCGTTCGCAGGACGTCCACCGCACATGTCGCGTGTTGTTGTTTAACGGAGGTCCCGCCAACGTCAGCCACGAACGCGTCCACGTGGCACACGCACACGAGCACGGACGCGCACGCCTCTGGCAGCGAAGTCGCCGTCGACCATCTCCCGAGGCAGCGATCCGCCACCAGGTCCCAGAGCCGCGACGTCTCCTCACGCACCCGCTCCGCGATGAACACGTCGTCGTCGGAAGATGAATCGTCACCTCCTTTTTCATCCCTTTCACCGCACACGACGCGTAACGCACTGAAGATGGCCTCGCAAGCCTCCACCGCGAACGCGACGCCTCGCTCGTTTTTGGCAGTTCGTTCCGTCGCGGCGCGGGCGGCGGCGAGCTCGGCGTTGGCGACGTGCCGCGCCGCGGATGCGGACGCACCGGCGCGGCGGAGTGAGTCGCGGGCGGCGAGCCGGCGCGCCTTGGTCTCGTGCGGGTCCACCAGGGTGTCCATCAGGGCGGCGAGCGCGGCGGCGCGGGCGTCGGCGAGCGCCAGCGCCAACTGTTGAATCGGACCCGGCTCCGACTCGTCGTTCGTCGCCGGTCCCTCTTTCTCGTCGAACGTACCCGATGTCGCGATGCCCGGTGGTGTCGTCGTTGGTGTCGTCGTGCGTTGCATCGCGGCGAAGAGGGGGTTCGCGCGCGTCTCGCCGAGCGACGGGGATCCGGTTCTCGTCGGTGCGTCCGCGTCTATACTCCTCTTCACGCGCGTCGCATCGCGCTCGGATACAGCTGTGCTCGCCTTGGACGTCGTCTCGTCCCCGCCGCGCCGCGTCTGCCGCCCGAGCGCCGCCGCGCGCGTTCGCATCTCATCCAGGAGCTTCGTTCCCTCCTCGATGGTCTCGAGCGCGGCGAAAACCTCGCGGCCTGAGAGCGCCTCGTCTAGATCGTCCGCGAGTTTAGCGGCTCGTTTGGCATCCCCGAGGGAGACGCCGTCCTCGCCGACGTGGTCGTCGCGACGGGTTCCTCGGTTACCGCCTAGGGTGCCGAGGGTGCCGTCGACGCCGCCGCTGGTCACCGCGCGCGCCGACGCGGCCGCGCGCTCGTCCGCGCGCCTCAGCGTCGCCGACGCCTCGTCGTCAGCATCGGCACCCTCGGCGTCGTTTTGATTGGACCCTGCCGCGTCCGCCAGCAGGGTGCTGACCACCTCGGCTGGGACCTTGACCATCTCTCGAAGCGTACCGACCTGCCCTTGGAGCATCGAGATCTCGCGGCTGACCCGGATGAAGGACTCGTAGTGCGCGAAGACGTTCTGCCGTTGCTCGGACTCGGCGAGATCTCGCAGCGACGACAGCTGGTCGCGGAGGTGCCTCATGCGCCGCTCCGACGCGTCGCCGTAGAACTCGGCGGCGAACCCGTCGAGGTCGAAGTTCTCCGGGTCATCCTCGGTCCACGGGTCCAGGGACTCGCCCAGCTCGGGCATCGCCGCCGCGGCCATGGCGGGCTGCTTTGTGATGTCATGTCAGCGTTTCATTTAAATATTTTGGCTGGCTTGGACGGGCATAATTTTTTGTCAAGTTTTTGGTATTTCAAGGCGTGGACTATGCGCGCAGGCTTACGCGGTTACGCGGCTGCGCTAATCTCTCTCCCCACACTTCCTACTCGTGCGAGAACCTGCACGAGTCGCCGCGGTCGCACTCACCCTTCTGGAAGGCGTAGCAAGGCGCGGACGAACGCTGGGGCGCCTCCGCGTTGGGATCGTGGGAGAAGCGGCACGCGTCGCCGCGGGTGCACTCCCCCTTCTGGAAAGCGTAGCAAGGCGCGGAGTTCCTCTGGGGAGTCCCCGCGTTGGCGTCGTGGCTGAAGCGGCACGAGTCGCCGCGGTCGCACTCGCCGCGCTGGAACGCGTAGCACACGGGGGCGCCGCGGCTGGGAGGTCTGTCGTACCCGCCGCCGCCGCCGCCGCCGCCACCCTCCTCGTGGGAGAACCTACACGCGTCTCCGCGGGTGCACTCTCCGCGCTGGAAGGCGTAGCACACGGGCTTGGACGCGGGGCCCTCGCCGAAGCGGGCCTTCTTGGCGTTCTTGCACTCGGTGCAGCGGGTGGGCTGGTTTTCCCATCCCTTGGACTGGTAAAACTCTTGTTCGCCGCCGCTGAAGATGAACTCGGCGTTGCAGTCGCGGCAGTTCAGGGTGATGTCCTCGTACTCCTTGGAGAGGGGGTTCGCGTCAGCCGCGGACTTCTTGTGAACCTTGAACTGTTGAATCAGGGCAAGACGGGAGGGCGATGGCGAGGTCAGCGACGATGAATGATGATATTTTGCCAAAAAGTTGGTTCGGGCTCCGTAACGGGACTCGGAGGCGGTTTGATTGAATTGGGGGTGATCGGGTTGGGGCGCGATCGGTGGACTCACCCCATCGTCCTCGTCGTCGTCGTTGGCCTCCTCGACCTCGGGCTCCTCCTGTGAATTCGTCGGATCGGATGATTTGGACGTCAGCCTCGGCGTGTACGGACGGCGGTGGCGCGGGACGTTGAAAAAGGCGGCGGGCGGGGATTCCGAGAGTCTGAGCGGCGGCGGCGGTTTCGTATGAAAAAAGCGGTGCAATCCGCGGCGCCCCGCCGCGGGTTCCGCGCGTGATATGCCTCGGATGCGATCGGAATCAATCGTGGATGATGGCACGCGCGTGTGAATTCGCACCTCCTTGGTCTTCTTGGCGTCGGGCTCGTCCTCGGCGTCGTCCTCGGCGGGTCGCTTCTCCTTCTTCTCCTTTTTCTCCTTCTTCTCCTTCTTCTCCTTCTTCTCCTTCTTCTCCTTGGCCATGTTGACCGCGGGGGGTTGTTGCGAGGGGTTTGGTGCGGTGCGGTGGGGTGTGGAGGAACTGTGTGAAGTCCTCGACGATGCACGTGTGTTCGGCAGTCGGTGACTGGCGCGAACTGGTTGTGGGGAACTTCCCGATTTTGGCAAAACAGTTGGCAGCGGGGAGTCATTTCCCGCGAATTTACGTTATCCGTGCAGTCTGTCGATACTTGTATTTTGTCTGCTGCTTCCGTCAACTCTCACGCGTTTTCTCACTTTGGCATCGCCATCTGCACACCGAGCGCCGCTACGGGTCCGCCCCGCGCGGGTTTCACCCGACCGCGCGCGCGCACGCCTCGCCACGCCATGCGCACCAACACATTCGCGCTCGTCGCGACGGCGCTCCTCCTCACCGTCTGCGTTCACGTCGCGAATGCCGAGGCTACGCACGGGGCGTTCCTTCACGGC
>Ga0213862_10001017_pt1 | contig 11777 bp, 6 predicted proteins | sample PICome_7_FD_160092 | JGI IMG/M metagenome (GOLD analysis project Ga0213862, IMG submission 160092) | Coastal seawater microbial communities near Pivers Island, North Carolina, United States - PICO266 | ecosystem: Environmental > Aquatic > Marine > Coastal | place: USA: North Carolina | collected... | reverse complement strand
CTTGGCGTACTTGCTGAACGCGGGGGAGCTCCCCATGCCCACCTTCGCGCCGGTGGCCCGGCGGAGGTGCTGGGCGAGGCTGTTGTCGCCGAGCGCGGGAGCCTCGGCTTCACTCGCTTCGTCGTTTTCGTTTTCCGTCGAGTTGACGCCCATCCCCGCTCGCCTCGCCTGCGCGGGCTTACCCCCCACGAGGGACTCCCTGATGACCTCGAGGAACGGCGACGGGTCGGCGTACACGGTCCGCCCGAACCTCATCCGCTTGAACGCCCGGCACAGGAAGAGCTTACGCTTAGCGCGGGTGAGGCCGACGTAGAAGAGCCGAACCTCCTCGTCGTGCTCCGCGGCGTCCCCGTCGCCGCGCTTGAACGGGATGAGCTCATCCTCGCACCCGGTGATCATGACGGTGTCGAACTCGAGGCCCTTCGCCGCGTGTAATGTCATCAGCTTGACGGCGTCCGCGCCCTCATCTTCCGACCGGGTCTCCGCCGACATCAGCAGCGAGATACCCTCCAAAAACTCGCCGAGCCCTTCGTGCCCCGTCGCCTTCGTCTTCGTCGCGGGATTGACCACCGCGCCGTCGGAGTCCAGCGACTCCACCGCGCTCGGGTCGCTCGCGATGGACACCAGCTCTTTGATGTATCCCACGCGTTCGTCGCCGTTCTCCATGTCCGCGACGTAGTCCTCGAACCCGATTTTACGAACGAGCTCCTCGGTGAGCGCACCCGGGTCGGACACCTCCATCGATTCTCCGAGGTCCCGCATCACCGACACGAACCCACTCACGGCTTTGTACGCAGCCGCACCGAGGCCCATGTCCACCGCGGACGGAAGTATGTCTTCCTGGTCGGGTGAGGACCACGTGCGGTCCAGGAGCGCCATGCCGAGCGGCTGCGGCATGCCGTCGATCCACGGTAACGAAGCCGCCCACGTCTCCAGCTTCTGCATCGTCCCCGGGCCAATCTTCCTCGGCGGCGTGTTGATGATCCGCTGCAAACTGACGGTATCGCGCGAGTTGAACAGCACGCGGAGGTATGCCACCAGGTCCTTGATCTCCTTGCGGGTGTAGAACGCGGTATCCCCGACGACGACGTGCGGCACCCCGGCGCGAATAAACGCCTCCTCCAGCGGCCTCGACTGCGAATGCGTCCTGTACAACACCGCGATGTCCTTCAACGGCACCCCGTTCCTCGCCGCGCGTGCAGCCTCGCGCGCCGCGAAGTCCGCCTCCTCGACCTCATCCTCGGTGGCCACGACGGCGACGTCCTTGCCCCCGGGCTGGACCGCGTCGAGCTCGAGCGGTGACCGGTCTCGCGATTCGCCGATGACGGCTTGCGCGGCTTTCACGATTGTAGCCGTGCTCCTGTAGTTTTTAGTCAGTAAGACCGTCCCGGCGCCGGCAAAGTCGGAGTCGAACTTGGTGCGTATGTTCGCAACCTCCGCGCCGCGCCAGCTGTAGATGGCCTGGTCCACGTCCCCGACGACAAACACCCGGGCGCTCTCCGCCGCGAGCGTCCGGATCAGTTCGTATTGGCTCAGCGAGGTATCCTGAAACTCATCCACCAGCACGTGCCTCCACTTCTGCGTGTAGAACATGCGCGCCTCCTCGCTCGTGCGCAGCAGCGCGACGGCGGCGGACAGTAGGTCGTCAAAGTCCAGCGCGTTGGACGATCGAAGGTTCGCTTCGTATTCGTCGTAAAGTCGCGGGAACTGATCGCGGGTGTAGGGATCTCGTTTGAGGTTCGGGCGGGTTTCGCAGAGCGCGCGCATCATGCGCCGGCCGTCCATGCCGACGCACGCGTCCACGGCGGATTTGGCGGCGGAGATGCGGGACTTGGCGAGGGACGGGTCCACCTTCTTCTTGTCCTCCATGAAGACGTCGACTAGGATCTTGCGGATGATGGATTTGGTGTCAGCCTCGTCGTAGATTACGAAATCGTTCCCTCGGCCGTAGCCGTCCAGGAGGTGGACGTGCTTGCGGAGCATGCGCGACGCGACGGAGTGGAAGGTTCCCGCGGTGATCTGCCTCGCGTTGTCCTCGCCGACGGAGGCGATGAGCCTCTCGCGCATCTCCCGCGCCGCCTTGTTGGTGAAGGTGATGCACAAGATGTGCGACGGCGGCACGCCGAGCTCGTTGATGAGATGCGTGACGCGCCCGACGAGCACGCGGGTCTTGCCCGAGCCCGGGCCCGCGAGGACCTTCATGGGCGCGATGGGCGCGACGATCGCGGAGATCTGCTGCTCGTTCATGCCCTCGAGGTGCGGCGCGTTCGCCCGAAACGCGGGCTCAGCCTCGGCGGGCGAGCTGACCCCGGCCGCCGCCTGCCTACGCACCGGGATCCATCGAGCCGGCGCCCGATCGGAGACGCGCAAGCGACGCGCGAACGGCTCTAGGAGCCGAGACGCGCGATGGCTCGCCATGCCGGCGCGCCGACGAGCGGGTTCGTGTGCACCCCCCTCGCGACGACACCAGCTGGCACTGGGTACCGCGGCGGAGTGCATCCCCCGTCGCGCGCGAGAAGTGAGCGCCCGTCGACGATTTCGCGCGGCAAAATATCACAGCCAAAACATAACAGAATGGTCGTCAACGCGCCTAAGAGTCTTAATAAGGTATCTCTAATGTTAGCTAGATTCCCCCGCTGAACAGCAGGATGTACTGCGCGAACCCCACCAGCGCCCCGAGGCACCCGCCCACGACGATCAGCTTGATCTCGTCCTCCTCAAACACCGGGTGAAGCACCCCCTCGAACTCGTCGGGGGGCAGCCCCTTCATCGCCTTGCACACGGTGGATTCAATCTCCAGCGCCACGTCCTGGTAGTCGTAAGATACCGGGACGCATCGCGGCAGCTCGTCCACCAGGTTCTGCGCGATCCTCTCCCTCATCCTCGCGTACGCGTCCGCGCCGAACACCATCTTCACCGCCCCAACGCCCTTCCCGATGGTGAGATCCGTAAACTTGCGAGTGTTTCGTTTCACCAACTCGCCAAACTCCAGCCGCAGCCGCCCGAACATCATCTCCTCCCACAGGTTCTTGGCGTTGCAGAACAGCTCCACGTTGAGTGCACTGAACTTCTCGGACACCGCATCCTGACGCTTGAGGAACGCGCCCTGGATCGTGCAGCAGCACACTCGCGTGGGGTATATCGGTCGGAAGATGAGTTTCAGCGCGAACCAGTTCGTGGCGTAGCCGACCATGAAGCCAAACACCGGGAGCAGCGGGCCGCTGTACGCGGGCGCCAGGACGTCCACGCAGTAGAACGTGATCATCTGCATGATCCCGAAGACGAACCCAAAGTAGAACCCGCTGTGTTCGATGATTCGAAACTCGGACTCGCCCACCTCTTGGAACATCCGGACCACGTCCTGCTTATTCTCCAGCGCCAGCCGCACGACCATGGCCTTGAGGTCGAGCACCTCGTACACGTGGTTCTGTAGATCCTCGATGACGTCCGCGAGGAAGTCCTCGGCGCCCGCCATGGCCTCCTTCACGAGCCCGGCCTGGACGGAGGGCGGCATGGAGTTCCAGAACGTGGGCGCCTCCTCAGCCATCACGTTCGCCACGACGCGACTCATGGACGGGGTCATCTCCGGCGCCAGCGCCTCGGCGAACTCGACCGGGACGATCTTCCCGAACATCTCCTTCACGTCCAGCAGCTTCGTGGGCATCAGGTCGCATAAGATCGCCGCCATCTTGCCCGCCTTACTGGGTATGATCCCCTGCCACCCGCCGAGCAGGCCGAACGGTTGGCCCTCGAGCTGCGCGAATTTGAGCCGCGACGGCGTGAACTCCAGCGGGTAGAAGGTCATCTGCAGCGCGACAACGTTGGTGACGTAGCCGACGACCGCGGAGACGAACGGGATGATGATGTATAACGCGATGTGCGTGTCGCTTCCCTTCGACAGCTTGTCAATGTCGTTCGACGACCCGAGCAGCGTCCGAGACCCCAGTCCCATCTCACTTGTTTCGAACCCTCCAACCTCGCGATCGTCCTCAACCTCGCGCAGGAGCCTCCTCGCGTGCAACCCGTGCGCCGACGCGTGCACCACCCCAAGCACCAGCGAGAGGAGCACCGTCCGACTCCACATGGTGACCGGTGATCGAGCCCACCACTACCTCTCGCGCCGACGCCCTACGCCCACGGTAGTTAGTGCTCTCCACACGGGCGCGTCGCGTTATGTCGATATGGTTATTTTTTGGTTTGACTCGCAGCGAGGTGCCCATGTCGAAGCGCCGTTTGACCCATGCCGTTGACCCATATTTGGTTTCAAACATTTTTTGACCCACTCGTTTGAAACCAAAAACCAAAACTTGAAAGCAAAAACTCGTTCCACGACTGCGCCCAGATTCTTTTTCTATCCGCGCGTCTCTTCGTTCTCCGTGTGGATGCCAGACTGTTCTCCATACAAATATCTGCCTTTCGAAAGGCTCCACGTGTGTTGAGAGGGGTGCCATTCGACCGTTTATGAATCAAGAATTGCAAATTGAACTTTTAGTCCTACGTGGAATGTTCATTTGGCGCGAAACCACATGTCGGGACCCGTCTCTTGACAATTATAGTTCGGGAGTCAAGGGTTTCTGTATGTGTATTTAGACTCCCGCTGGATCTCAAAAAACCGCTTGGAGAAAAGTTCGCTTTCTCCGAACGCCGCCCTCATTGAAGTTCACGCCGGAGGGCCGCACCGCGAGCGCGAGTGCCCCTCTCCGCAAGGCGAAGTCTTTCAGAAGGCTCAGCGGAGGTCACGAAGATGAGCCCGCGAAAGGGCGGCGCCAAAGCCGCCAGGGGACATGGACACGTTTCCGGGAAGGAAAAGCCACCAATCACCGCGCCGGGCCGTGCTTTGTTCGCGGTGGTTCTCAGCCCGCGCGACTTGGACCCGGAAGATGCGAGGTACGCCCACCGATGGACCTCCCCATGGACGTCCACGCCCCATGGACGAATCAATACGGGACCGATGTCTCGAGTTTTTGCATTCACCGCGGGTTTACGCTCGCGCGATGCACACACCGCGCCCACATCCCCGCGCCGGCATTCGCGCCTTTTTCCCCTTCACGCGGAGAGACGCGCCTCCTGACCTTTCCTTTCCTCCCCATCGATGGACAGGTCCAACGTCAAGCACAACCTCTCCACCGCGCCGCCCCAGTATCGTATCGTGGACCTGGAGTGGGGCGCGGTCGCCTTCCTCGGCGACGGGACCCCCTCGCCCGACGCCGGCTTGTCCCACGCGCCGCAGGTGCTCGAGCGCGAAGACGCGCTCGTCGTCCTGGTCAGCCACACGCTCAGCGCCCGCGAGGTCGGAGAGGCGTTCACGGACGCGTGTCGCGCGCACGCCGAGCCAAAGGCGCGAGCCATCGGCCTGAAGATGAAGCTCCGGGAGCTCAGCGTGGATGCGAAGTTCTCGTTCGTGCTCATCGACAAGGTGAACGGGCGGGTCTTCGCGGCGTCCACGGCGCTGTCATCCCCGCTCGCGCTGGGGCACGCGACCGACGGTGCGTTCAAAAGCCGCACGGTCACTTCACAATCGACTGCGTGAACCCTTTTTCCCCTCACCCGCTCTCCTCACCCTTCACGCGTCTCCCACCATCCACCCACTCACCGCTCCAATTCGTTCCTCAATCACGCTCCATCAACGCAGGCACGCTGCTGGTGACGTGCACGCGCTCGGGCGCCAGGGCGGCCACCTCGTGGCCGCCGCGATGGGCACCGCCGAAAAGTGCGGATGCGTCTTCAAATGCGTCTGAAGCAAACTCGTCTGAGGGTATTTGCAGGGGCGGACGCCGCCGATCCAGTGGAGGCGCCAGCAGTAAGGCATTCACGCAGCCTCACCTCCAGTTCGGCCAGAGCCCCGTCACCCCCCTCTACGCCGCATCCTCCCGCGCATCCTCCCAACGTAGCGTATCACCGGAGCGAGGACGGACCGATCGATCGCGGTCGCGTTCGCCGTCTTCGCAGTCGGAGTCATCCGCCGGGACGTCCTCCGCGGACTGGGCGGCGTACCAGGCGATGATCACCACCAACCTCAACCACCTCCCGGCGGGACGGTTCGTGTACGGCAGGCGTTACCTCCAGCCGTTTGAATTCAGCGCGTTTTGGCACAGCGCTCAGACGAACAGGGCGGGCGCGAGAGCCGCGCGAAGCGTCGAGCACGCGGCGGCGAAGACTGCCACGTCACCCTCCGGCGATGAGCCCACCGAATCAGCCAACGGGGGAACCGTAGGCACCAAGGGAGGCTCGTTCTGGGGCGGCGGCGGCGGGAAGGGACGGGGGGAATGGCGCGTGAAGGAGGACGCGTACGGGCAATCAGAGGCGCGGGATTCTTCGCCGACGACGCCGCCCGACGCGCCTCCCAAGTCGCCCCCGATGGCCGTGCCCGGGCCCCACCGACGTCACGGCGCGCAAACTTGGCCCGGGTACGAAGTGACCAGGGACACGCGAAGTGACCCGAGCGGCGCCGAGTCACGGGTCCCCGGGGCACGTACGGGCAAATGGGTGCCGCGGGGTCGATGGACCAACGAACGCGTAACCAACGAGTCGTTGAACTCTGAGTTGAACGTTGGATCCCCGGATGGCGTGGACGTTTTACTCGCCAAGACGTCGTTGGCGTCGCCCGGGGGGGAATTGAGGACGTCGGAGCTGACGCGGGCACTGTCGCAACCCTCGGTGCTGGCGTCGCACTGATCCAAACCGCGCTGTACAACGACACACACACACACACACACACACGCACACACACGAAGAGCTGTACATCACCGTCACCATGTTCCACCACTGTGCAGACGCAGAAAACTGCTTTCCGCATTCACCTCCTTTTAGTCCTCTAATCTGCTCTCATCGCTTGCCAAACCTGTTGTAATCTTATCATGCACTGCTCGCTTGACGAACTGTCCTTACTCGACGCGCCGATACCTCCGTCGCCCATCGAAGAGGGATGAAGGGAAGGCGGCTCTCCCTGCAAAAATGGCAAAAAAATGGCTGGGCCGAGAAAAATAGCTGAGAAAAATTGACACGGAGCAAGTTTGCAGGAGAGCCGCCGCCTAATGTAAAGTTCCGACTGGGCGGCGTCACACACCGCCGAGGCACGCGACTCGAGTTCGAGTCCGCGCCCGCACACCCTCCAGCTTTCGGAGGACACGTTCACGGCATCGCACGCGACCGCGAACGACTCGGAGACCTCGCGAACACGCTCGTGCCACCCTCTCGGATTCCGACGTAAAAGCAGCCGCCGCCGACTCTGCGTCGTGAAAAGGAGAGGTTGTCGAGATGCCCAAGCGCGCCGCCGAGGATGGCGCCGACGCGTCGACCAAGAAGGCCAAGAAGGCGCCCAAGAACGTCGGTGACGACATCATCAAGCTCGAATCCGACTCCGAGGGCGACGGCATCCCCGTCCCGGTCGCCAAGAATGCCGCCAGGAAAGAGGCGGCCAAGCTCCGCAAGAAGATCGCCGGCGCGTTCGGCCGCGAGAAGGACGACCGCCCCAAGGTGCTCTACATCGGCCACGTCCCGCACGGCTTCTACGAGGAGCAGATGCGCGGCTACTTCAGCCAGTTCGGCGAGGTCTCACGCCTGCGCCTGTCCCGCAACAAGAAGACGGGCAAGTCCAAGCACTACGCCTTTGTCGAGTTTAAGCATCCCGAAGTCGCGGAGATTGTCGCGGAGAGCATGAACAACTACCTCCTCTTCGAGTCCGTCCTCAAGGTTCGCCTGATGACCGAGGAGGAGTGCCATCCCGAGATATGGAAAGGCGCGAACAGGAAGTTCAAGCAGGTGCCCTGGCAGAAGAAGGCGGCGGACGTACACGACAGGGAACGCACGACTGAGGAGCAAAAGAAAAGGACGACTGCGCTGAAGAGCAAGGAGAGGCAACGGCGCAAGAAGATCGCCGCATCGGGGATCGAGTACGACTTCCCGGGGTACGCGGGAGGCGACGCGGGTGTGGATGATGCGCAGGAGACGAAGAAACCGGCGGTGAAGAAGACCCCGGCTAAACGGGCGGCGGCGGCGGCGAAGGAGAAGGCCACGCCGGCGAAGAAGAAGGCCAAGACTCCGGTGAAGAAAGCTGAGAAGGAGCCCGCCAGGTCCACCAGGTCCACCAGGAGCAAGGCTTAGCAGTCACGCGCGTTGAATTAAAAACACATTTCCACATACAAACAGTTAGAATCGTTATTAGAGCATCCCATTTTTAAAGCCAGATTTCCAACACCCGCGTGAGGAGGATCTCACACGTGGGGAGCGTCGGTCGAGGTTGAGAGCGACGATGGCGCCCCGAGGCGAGCCCGGCCCGACGCCGGACTCGCCGCGAGCACGGCGCGGGTCCGCCTCGGAGATCGAAGCGTCGGCCCCAGCATCGATGGAGAGGGACGGCGGCGACGCGTCCAAGGCTGGGTTCTTCTCCAAGTTGTGGGAGGAGCATCAGAAGAACACCGACGCCACGGTGAAGTTCTTCGAGGAGGAGCACAAGAAGAACGTGCAGAAGTTCGAGGCGGCGATCGAGGACATCAAGAAGACGGCCGAGGAGGCCGTGGACACGGTCCAGTCGCAGTTCGAGGGGCGCAAGAGCCTGAAGACGCTGCGAGAGGAGCGGGTGAGTGCGACCCGAAAAAGACGAATCATTTCCAAAACAACACCGCCGAGCCTGACCGACACGCCCTTTTCCCCCCGCACCACGTCCAGGATGCCGCGCTGAAGTCCATGAGGGACGCACAGACGAAGCTCGTGGCCGCCTCGAGGGAGGTGCAAGCCGCGGAGACGGCGCTCAAGGACGCGGGCGGTCCGAAACGTGCGCCCCAAGATGCGATGAAGCGGTGCACGCTCGCCAGGTCCTCCCTCCTCCTCGCGCGCTCCGAATACGGCGCCGCGCAGTCCGCCAAGGACGCCGCGGAGAAGGCGGTGACCACCACGGAGGTCCAGCTCGCCAACCAGCTCAAGGAACGAAACGTCATCAACCTCCTGTTCAAGCGCAAGCTCACGCCGGAGGAGGAGGAAGAACAGCGGCTTCAGATGGCGGAGACGAGGCGCATAGGCGCCGCGCTCACCATCCAGCGCAACTACCGCGCCAGGGCCGAACTCAAAAAACAGCGACGGCTCAAGTCGGAGCGACGTAAGCGCGCGCTCGTCTTCGTATTCGGTACCGCCAGGTCGCTCCTGTATGCGTTTTTACTCTACGCGTTTCTCGCGTGGGCGCGAACGGAGGGCCGCTACGCGTGGGCCCGGGCCAAAACCAGGGTGTATCACCAGATTGGCGCGTACGGGCAGACGGCGTGGGACGTTTCCCGGCACTTCGCGCCCCTGGAGCACGACTACGCGCGGTACGGCGTGGCGTCGGGGATCGAGGCTGGGGAGAACGTGGTGCTTCGGAAGCGTAACCGAGAGCTCAAAGATTCCGTCGTTTCGTTGGAGTCGCAGCTCGACTCGAGCCGACGCGCGCTGGAGAGCACGGGGGGAATGAGTCCGTGCGATGAATGCGCGCGGGACGTGGCCGCGACACGCGAGGCGACCGCGAGGGCGCGCGTCGCGGAGCAGCGCGCGGATGCGCTCGCGGTGGAGGTTCACGCGCTGCGGTCGATGGCGACTAAATGCGGCGCCAGTCGGTCGACGGGCGGTGAGTCACCGATGAGTAACTCTGAATCCCATCCGATGCGCGCGTGGCTCGACGACCCCGGCGCCAGCTACAGCGCGCAGGTCGCGGAGGCTGCCACCGCGGCGGCGTCCGTCGTCTCCGAGGAGCGAGTCAAGTCGGCAACCGAACTCGCTCGAGCCGCGACGGAGGAAGCGGACGCCGCTCGCGTCGAAGTTGAGCTCCTCCGCTCCTTGGTCGACGACGGCTTCCTCCCCGGCGGGTCCGGTGGAAGCGGGTGGGGCGCCGGCGCGTCGTGCTGGGCGGAGGCTGCGGGCGCCGCGGCCAAGGCGAGGGCGTCGACGGCTAAGGACGCCGCCGCCGCCGCGCACAAGGCGGCGAATAGGCTGATGGACGAGAAGGTTGCCGCGTACGGTGCCGCTCGGCGCGAGGCTGAGGCGCGCGCGGACGAGTACAGGATCGAGCTCGACGTGCTGAAGGCGGCGGGGCCTGAGCTTCGAGACGCGGCGGATTACGCGCACGGCGCCCTCGACGGTTCCTCCGGTTCTTCTTCCGGTTCTTCCGGGTCTTCGTACAAGTTCGGGGCGCCGTCGCCGGTTCCCCCCGTGCTCGTGGCTCACCCGGACCCGCGCGCGCGACTGAAGATCGTGGGCGCCGCGAAGCTCGTCGCCGCGGCGAAGGTTGCGAGCGAGCGCGTGGCGTTCGCGGCGGAGGCGCTGCGAGACGCGGAGACCCGGGCGGAGGCTCGGCGGATCGAGGTGGAGACGCTGGAGTTCCTCGTGGGCGCCAACGGAACGGGCGCGGGCGCCGTCGACCGCGCGCGCGGGTACGTGACCGGCGCGCCCAAAGCCGCCGAGGCGGCCAGGGATACCGCCCACGCCCTCGTCGAGAAGCGCCTGAGGGCTGAGGAGGAGGCGAGGACCCTCGCGGAGACTCGGGCGGAGGTATATCGCGTAGAACTCGCGGCGGTGCGACACGTGGAGGCTGAGCGCGCGCGTGCCGGGCAGAGGAAGAGCGCGTTCGCGCTCTTACCCCCCGGCGTCACTCGCGAGGGCGAGGTGGCGACGCTCGTGAAGGAGGTCAAGCGTCTGGAGAAGGAGTTGGGTGAGGCGAAGAAAAGCAAAGCGTCTAAAGGCTACTCGCCGCCGGGATCAGTCGCCGAGGCGGCGGCGGCGTCCACCGAGGCTGCCAACGCGGCCGCCGCGGAGGCGTCCGCGGCCGCCTCCGACCCTCACGGCACACCGGCGACGAGGAGCCGGAAGAATATCCTGCGGCGCCTCGCCGCGGGTTTCATCGGCGTCGTGTCGGGCGAGCCAGCGGATCTGGGGTATCACAACGAGCTGCTCGAGCGGAGGATCACGGCTATGTCTCGACAGATGGCGTCCGCCGCGGGCCCGGCGTGCGCCGCGGCGTTGAGCGACGCCATCGACGATAGGATCGACGCCGAGAGGCACGCGCAATCGCTTCAGAACGAGCTCGACGCGGCGCAGGAGTTGACGCGGGTCGTCGCCGCGGAATCCTTTTTGGGCGGCGACAAAGCCGCCGAGGCGCTGAGAGTCGCCTCGGATAAGCACCGCATGCTGCTCGTGAAGGAGCGTCACGCGGCGAAGGCGGCGCTGGAGACGTGTCGGTCGCACGCGGCTGCCGCGCAGCAACGCGCGTACGCCTCCGCGCTCGCGGCGCACCACGCGGAGGAGCTCTCCACGCGGCGGGAACGCGAGCTCGAGTTGGAGAGAATCGAACACCGGAAAGACGCCGCGATTCGAATGGCGCTCGACGGCGGTAAGCGCCGCGCGCTCATCGCGCAAGACGGCGACGACCTCGTCGATGACACGTCACTCGACGACGAGTCGGGATCCTTGGGTTGGCCCCAGCTCCCGGAGTCGGTGACGGCGCTCGAGTCCGCTTACGAGGCGGCTAGGGACGACGCCTATCGGTTAGAGTCCGCGGTCGAGACGCTCACGCGTCAGGTTCGCGACGCCGAGCGCCGCATGCGCGTCGCGCCGGGCACCGTGGAGACGTACGTGTCGCGCATCGAGCCGTGGGGTCTCTTCAACTACCTCGTCGCGTTCGCCGTCGTCGGCACCTTGATCGTCAACCGGAAGGTGACCAAGCTCGCGGTGTCCGCCGCGCTTCACAAAGTCCAGTGCTCCAGGGCCAAGGCCAGGGCCCGGGACCTGAAGGTGCAGCTCGACGTCGCGGTCAA
>Ga0213862_10001016_pt1 | contig 11784 bp, 10 predicted proteins | sample PICome_7_FD_160092 | JGI IMG/M metagenome (GOLD analysis project Ga0213862, IMG submission 160092) | Coastal seawater microbial communities near Pivers Island, North Carolina, United States - PICO266 | ecosystem: Environmental > Aquatic > Marine > Coastal | place: USA: North Carolina... | reverse complement strand
GTCTGATATTCCTGTTCTTGGTCCAATTGTGTTTAACCATGACCTTATGGTTTATTTTAGTTTGTTTTTAGTTTTAGTTGTGTGGGCTTTCTTAAGGTTCACACGTGTTGGATTAATTTTAAGAGCTGTTGGTGAAAATCATGATGCTGCACATGCTCTTGGTTACAAAGTCATTCGAATTAGAGTTTTAGCAATAATGTTTGGTGGCGCATGCGCGGGTTTAGGAGGTGCATATTTATCTTTAATCCGTGTGCCACAATGGACCGAAGGAATGACTGCTGGGGCTGGATGGATTGCCTTAGCAATAGTGGTTTTTGCAAGTTGGAAACCTTGGAGAGTTATTTTGGGTGCCTATTTGTTTGGCGGTGTAACGATTTTACAGCTTAATTTACAGGCAAATGGCTTAGATATACCTGTTTCATATCTTTCTATGGCCCCATATCTTGTTACAATCGTAGTTCTTGTTATTATGTCTGCGGATCGTACGCGTGCATCAATCAATGCACCTGCCTCTTTAGGCAAAATTTTCCATGCCTCGTCTTGAGGGGATTATATCAATTGAGGTAAAAATGCCTCGTAAACTAGGAGAGTAAAATGAAGCTGCTAAAAACACTTATGACTGGTGCTGCACTAGTCGTTGGTTTGGGTGGAATTGCCCAAGCTGAAGATAAAACTAAAGTTGGTTTTGTGTACGTTGGCCCAGTTGGTGATTTCGGCTGGTCATATGAACACAACGAAGGCCGTAAAGCTGTCGAAGAAGCATTTGGAGATAAAGTTGAGACCATGTACGTAGAATCAGTTCCTGAAGGTGCAGACTCTGAGCGTGTAATGACACAAATGGCTTTGGATGGTGCTGATTTAATTTTCACAACATCTTTTGGTTATATGGATCCAACAATTAATGTTGCAAAGAAATTCCCAAATGTAAAATTTGAACATGCAACTGGTTACAAACAAGCGGATAATGTATCAATTTATTCAGCTCGTTTTTATGAAGGCCGATCAGTAATTGGCCACATTGCTGGCCATATGACAGAAACAAATACAATCGGATACATTGCTTCGTTTCCAATTCCAGAAGTTATCCGAGGCATCAATTCAGCCTATATAGCAGCAAAAAAAGTAAATCCTGATGTAAAGTTAAAGATTGTTTGGGTGTATACTTGGTTTGACCCAGCAAAAGAAGCTGACGCTGCTACTGCTTTGATTGAGCAAGGCGCAGACATAATCATGCAACATACTGATTCTCCAGCTGCGATGACAATAGCTGAAGAAAAAGGTATTTATGCTTTTGGTCAAGCATCTGATATGAAGCAATTTGGTCCAAATGCTCGTTTATCATCAATAATAGATGATTGGGCGCCGTACTATATTGCTCGTACTCAAGCAGTTATGGATGGTAGTTGGACATCAACATCCACATGGGATGGAATTAAAGAGGGAATGGTTGCGATCGGCGATTTTTCAAATGATATCCCTGCTGACGTTCAAGCTTCTGCTACAGCTTTAAAGGAAGCATTATCAAGTGGTGCAACGCATAGCTTTACAGGACCAATAAATAAACAAGATGGATCACCTTGGTTGGCTGCTGGCGAAACTGCTGATGATGGTACATTAGCTGGAATGAACTTCTATGTTGAAGGTGTCGAAGGTGACGTACCTAACTAAAAAATAATAAATAACAAAATTAAAGCCTGCAGCATTACTGCGGGCTTTTTTATTCTAGTCCATTAACAGGAACTTTTAAAACTTTATTTCCATTGGTATCTGTTGGCACTTCACCTGCGCGCATATTCACTTGTAATGCAGGTATTATCAACTTTGGCATTGAAAGCTGAGCATCTCGTTCTGTTCTAAATTTAATAAAGTCATCTCTAGATTTATCTTTTCCAACATGAATATTATTGGTTTTTTGATCCAATACTGTTGTTTCCCACTGGATAGCTCGTCCATTTGGACCATAGTCATGACACATAAAAAGACGAGTTTCATCAGGCAGTGAAAGTACTTTTTGAATACTGTCAAACAATTCTCCAGCATCCCCGCCCGGAAAATCAGCTCGCGCTGAGCCACCATCAGGCATAAATAAAGTGTCACCTGCAAATGCTGCATCACCTATTATATGAACCATACATGCTGGAGTATGCCCGGGTGTAAACATAGCAATGGCTTTCATACTTCCAATCATATAAGTATCACCATCTTTGAAGAGAGCATCAAACTGAGAACCATCACGTTGGAATTCTGTCCCTTCGTTAAATATTTTTCCAAATGTTTCCTGTATCAGCATGATTTTTTCACCAACACCAATTTTTCCACCTAATTTTTGTTGAATGTAAGGGGCTGCACTTAAGTGATCTGCATGGACATGAGTTTCAATAATCCAATCAAGTGTTAATTTACGATCTTGAATTTCATCAATTATCTTATCGGCATTTTCATAAGTAATTCGTCCAGCCGCGTAATCCATGTCCATGACACTATCTATAATCGCGCAGTGATTAGTGTTAGGATCTTTTACTAAATAAGTTATTGTGTTGGTAGCCTCATCAAAATAGGCAGTGACATCTGCTTTAGTATTTAAATCTATGGGGTATTGCATTATTTTCTCCGGATAAGATTTAAGAATTATCACTAAATTAGAAATTTACAAGTAGTATATATTCTAAACTTTGAATATTAATGTTGCTGTAGTCAATAATAATCATAAAATTATAGATAAAGCTTATAGACACACTTGAATTTTCTCTTAATTTAAGTAATGTATTCAACTTCGATCCCCTTGCCTGGATCTTGTTTAAATTAAGGTCCAGAAAATGGAAAAAAGAAAATGATAACGTTAGTTGCTGACGTTGGTGGTACACAATCAAGATTGGGTTTTGTTCATGGTGGGGTTTTGGATGAGTCCTCAGTACGCCACTTTCGCAACAATAAATTCAATTCTTTTTATGAAGTTATATCAGAGTATTTTAGAGACCAGAAAGATATAAGAATATCATCCTGTGTAATAGCAATAGCGGGCCCTATTGTTGAGGGTAAAGCAACTTTTACAAATCTTGATTGGAAAATCTCAGATACAGAAATAGAAGAAGTAACTCATTGTGATGAGGTAGTTCTAATTAATGATTTAACCTCTCTGGGCTATAGTTTGAAAAAATTACCTACTGAGGGCATACAACATATAATAGGCCCTAAAGTTTTCAATAGAAAAAATGGACAATATTTAGTTGTTGGACTGGGCACAGGTTTTAATGTTTGTCCTGTAGTAGAAGATATAAATGAAAAACCAGTATGTTTACAGGTTGAGCTGGGTCATATTTCTTTACCAAGTAGTGTTAAAGAAGCTTTAAACAAAAGAATAGGAAGTTCTAACTTTATAACAGTAGAGGATTTGTTTTCTGGCAAAGGCTTAAGTGATCTTTATAAGGTTGTTGCAGAAGGAAAAGTTAAATCTGGGGAGGATATATCTAAAGCCCACATAGAAAAAACTGATCAACACGCAACGCAAACTTTAGAATTGTTTTCTGAGATGCTAGGGTTGATGACAAGAGAGTTAATTGTCCAATATTTACCGTTCGGTGGTATTTATTTTGCTGGCAGTGTATCTCGTGCAGTTTTTAATGCTAAGCTAACATCTAAATTTGAAAAATCATTTAAAGAAGACACACACTATTTAAAAGATCTAGAGAAATTTCAAATTAATTTAATAACTGATGACGCAGCTGGCTTGCTTGGATGTGGAGTTTTATCTGAAGCTTAATTTCTAATTAAGCATATTTAGGTTGATTGATATCGAATATGTTCTGTAACAAGAAAAAAATATTTATTTTGAGGTGGTTTTCATGAGTGTTTTTGATGAAGAACTTTTTATAAAAGGTTTAGAGCAACGTAAAGCTACACTAGGCGCAGAGTATGTTGAAAAAAACTTAGCATCTGCTGATGATTTTACCCGTCCATTTCAAGAAGCAATGACAGCATGGTGCTGGGGTTTTGGATGGGGAGATGAAGTTATCGATCCCAAAACACGATCTATGATGAATCTATCAATGATTGGGGCTTTAGGCAAAATGCATGAATGGGAAATTCATTGTAGAGGTGCTGTAAAAAACGGTGTTAGCAAAGAAGAAATACGTGCGATTATTCATGTAATTGGTATATATTGTGGTGTACCACAAGCACTTGAGTGCTTCAGAACTGCTAAAATTGTTTTGAGTGAAGAAGATTAGTTTAGAACAATAGTATTAAGCTTATAAAAGATTATTGGTACACCCGACAGGATTCGAACCTGTGACCCCCTGATTCGAAGTCAGGTGCTCTATCCAGCTGAGCTACGGGTGCATATAATGGTGATATCACATGCTAACCAGTTGCTGTCAATCGATGATGGTAAAGGGTTTTTGAATATCTAATATTTAAATATTCTTAAAAACTTGAACATATAGATTAGCATTACCATTAAAATGATTTGTCCTAGCATATCGCCAATCATATATTCAAATAATGAAGATGTAATTACGCCGTTATTTTGAAGATAAGAGCTGGAAATTCCATTTAATGAAGAGCCAATTAACCCTCCAAATATTAAAATCCCCCACTCTTTTTCCAAATATCGTGTTCGATTTCTTGAAATAATTAAAACTCCAATAATGCAGCTTAAAGAGCTAAAAATTGGTTGTAAGGGGTGCAAAGGAACGCCATTCCCATATACAATTACAATCCACATTATGTATGCAGAAGGCATTAAAAAGAAAAATGACTTCCATCCGTAATAGTAGGCTGCTAAAATTCTAACTCCATGTGGCAAGAATAATAAACTAATAGTTGTCGTGTAGCTTGGAAAAAGAATTGATTGTAGGGGAGCAACTAAACCATTGGTGAGAGTATAACTTGTTATATAAGCTAAACTAAGAATTAAAAAAGTACCGATAATATCCTTTGAGATAATTTTCATGATTTATTAATTGACGAAAAGATTTCAGAATAACTTTTATTCTTAAATGAGTAGTTCAAAATTAACTCCGTTTTGAAAAGGGGCGGACACTTTTTATTAATCATATAGAAATATAACTTATTAAACAAAGCAAAATTTATATTTTTTTAAATGAGTTAATGAAACTTAATATCTGAGTAAATAAAAGCATTAAAATTACTTGCCCAAATACATCACCAAATATAAAATTTATTACATGAGGTGATAAGATAGTGTTATTCATTAGTAAACTATTGAATAAGCCGTTTAATATAGATCCAGTAATTCCAGCAATTATTAAAAAAGATATATCTTCTCTAAAGTTATATGTAAGTTTTTTTGATATAATTTTTATACCCAAAATACAGCTTAGAATGCTTACTATAGGTTGTAATGGATGTAATGGAATATTAAAGCCATAAACCGATATAATCCACATAAAATACATTGCTGGCATTAATAGTAGAAAAGATTTCCATCCATAATAATACGCGGCAAGTATCCTTATGCCGTGAGGTAGAAACATCAAACTAATTGATGTTGTAAAACTTGGAAATAATAGCCACTGAACTGGGGCCAAAAAGCCAGCTACTAATGTATAGCTTGCAATGTAAGAAAAAGAAATTATTGAAAACGCGCCAATAAGCAGTTTTGATTCATTTTTTTGCAAAATATTATTCAGATATTGTTTACCATAAATAAGCCAACTTTTTTGTCAGGTGCGTGTTTGAGTAATCCTTTTTCTTGAATAGATTTTAATGCACGAAAAAAAGTTGGTCGAGACATTTTCTGTGTAAAAGCATGATCCAAGATATGTTTTGTTTCAACAATTCCATCTTTAGATTTGATATCATGAGCAGCTAGGTATACATTTTTTTCTACTGAAGATAGTTCAGACAAGCCAAAGTCTTGCTCCATATCTCCTAACATGGATTTTAACCGTATTATGTTTTCAACGATGCTTGAAGCCATTGTTTTTCCTGTTTGATTAAAGTGTATTCATAATATTATGTTAAAAGTATCATTTTAAGGCCAATGTGTCTATTCATATATTCAATGCTTTTAATGTAAGTGGTGCACCCGGCACGATTCGAACGTGCGACCCCCTGATTCGTAGTCAGGTACTCTATCCAGCTGAGCTACGGGTGCATTAAATGCGATTTACTTCGCCTGCCATCAGTTGGCAAGAGCCAATTTTAAATTATTCCATCTGCAAAAATTAAACTTTAATATTCATGGCCGCAGAAATTAACTGTTTTGTATAATCAGATTTTGGATTATCAAATATATCTTTATTTGTACCTGCCTCTACGATGTCCCCATTCGACATGACTATTACTTTATGGCTAAGTGCGCGAATTACACGAAGGTCATGACTGATAAATAAATAGGCCAAACTATATTTGATTTGTAAGTCACGCAAAAGTTTAACTATTTGAACTTGAACTGTCATATCAAGTGCGGATGTTGGTTCATCTAATATGAGAAGTTTAGGTTTGAGTATCATGGCTCTGGCAATTGCGATTCTTTGTCGTTGCCCACCTGAGAATTCATGGGGATATCGATCAATCATTTCTTTTTCTAACCCGACCTCTACCAAGATATTCTCGACCATTTTTCGACGATTCTGACCTTTGTCTAAATTATGGACATCAAGGCCTTCTGCAATAATTTGTTCAATTGTAAAGCGAGGTGATAATGATCCATACGGATCTTGAAATACCATCTGAATATCGCGCCGAATTGGTTTCAATTGTTTATTAGTTAGCCCATCTAACTTTTTGTCCATAAAAGTAATGTGTCCTTCTGAGGAAATAAGTCGCATGATTGCTAATGCTAAAGTTGTTTTTCCAGAGCCACTTTCTCCAACAATACCTAATGTTTCGCCCTCTGAAATATTTAAATTTGCATTATTAACAGCTTTCACATTTCCAACTACTTTTCGCAAAATACCTTTGACAATTGGAAACCAAATTTTCAAATTTTTAATATCAATAACTTTAGCTGCATTTGTCATTATAGGCTTTGGAATACCCGAGGGTTCTGCATTTAATAGTTTTTTGGTATATGCATGTTTTGGTGAATTAAAAATCTCATTTGTTATCCCTTCTTCAACAATTTCCCCACCTTTCATAACGCACACACGATCTGCAATACGTCTAACAACGCTGAGATCATGCGTAATAAACAACATTCCCATTCCTTCAGATTTTTGAATTTTGGCTAACAGGTCTAAAATTTGAGCCTGTATAGTTACATCTAAAGCGGTTGTTGGTTCATCAGCGATCAACAAGTCAGGTTTATTAGCAAGTGCCATTGCAATCATAATTCGCTGCCGTTGCCCCCCAGAAAGTTGATGTGGATAATTGGAAACTCGCTTATGTGCTTCATCTATTCCAACCTTGGAGAGTAAATCTAATATTTTTTCTAGGACTTTTGGCCCCTTTAACCCCTGATGTAGTTTTAAACTTTCACTTAATTGCCGTTCAATTGTATGAAGTGGGTTTAAAGATGTCATAGGTTCTTGGAATATGAAACTTATATCATTTCCCCTAATTTTTTGTAAATCTTTGCTATTGCTATTAATTATTTCTTTTTCACAGTATTTCACAGAACCAGAAATATTTGCCGCTTGGTCAATTAAATTAACAGTAGCGAGAGCAGTAATCGATTTTCCAGAACCACTTTCACCCACTAAAGCAACAGTTTCACCTTTATTAATGCTAAAACTAACATTTTTTACAGCATCATTTTTACCAAAAGATACAGATAGATTTTCTATTCTTAAAATCTGTTTCATTTAAAGGTCTTTCGAGGATCGAATGCGTCTCTAATACCCTCAAAAACAAAAACTAATAATGATAACATAGTTGCTAATGTGATAAATGCTGAAAAGGCTAGCCAGGGAGCTTGAAGATTATTCTTTGCTTGTAGTGCTAATTCACCCAAAGATGGATAACTGGGAGGAAGGCCATATCCTAGAAAATCCAAGGTGGTTAAGGTTCCTATTGAAGCAGTAATCGTAAATGGTAAGAATGTTAATGTTGCAACCATTGCATTTGGTAAAAGATGACGGAACATGATTTTAATATCACTTACGCCCATTGCTCTTGCTGCTCGAACGTATTCAAAATTACGCGCTCTTAAAAATTCAGCACGCACGACACCTAATAAACCAGTCCAACTAAATAAAATGACTAAAAACACCAATATTGGAAAGTTTATATTAAATAAGGCAGCCATTATGATAATTACGTAAAGCATTGGCATTCCATCCCAAATTTCAACAAGCCTTTGCAGTATTAAATCTACCCAACCCCCAAAATATCCCATGACTGCGCCAGCAGCTATTCCAATAACTGAACTAAAAAAAACTACGATCAATCCAAAGATTGTTGATATTCGGAACCCATAAATTATTCTTGCAAGAACATCACGAGTTTGATCGTCGGTTCCTAAAAAATGATTTTCATCTGGAGCGGATGGTGCACGGTCAATATCATAATTAATAGTATCATAGCTGTAAGGAATGGGTGCCCATAAGATCCAACCTTTCAGAATTTTATCACTTGTTGAACTTAGCGTGCCATTATTTAAGGAAATTAATGTTTCTTCAGGTTCATCAAGACAAATTTCGAGGCCACCAGTTTTTATCAAGCATTGCGTTTCCATTTCCTGATAAATTGCTTCAGTTTTAAAATCGCCACCAAAATAAAATTCTGAATAATATTTGAATGCTGGTGAATGTAATTCATTCTTAAATTTAACAAGTAAAGGTTTATCATTTGCTATTAATTCAGCAAATAAACATAGTAAAAAAATTGTTCCAAATATCCAAAGAGACCAATAAGCTCGCTTATTAGATTTGAAGTTCTGCCAGCGTCTCTTTGATAAAGGTGATTTTAATACACTTTTCATTATGTTTCACGACTCCCAAAATCAATTCTTGGGTCGATCCAGATATAAGTAAGATCAGAAAGTAATTTTACTAACAAACCAATCAAAGCAAAAATATAAAGCGTTGCAAAAAAAACTTGATAGTCTCGATTTATGGCTGCTTCATACCCAAGAAGCCCAAGCCCATCTAATGAGAAAATAACTTCAATGATTAATGAACCACCAAAGAATATTCCAACAAATAATGCTGGAAATCCACTTATAACTATTAGCATGGCATTTCTGAAAACATGACCATAAAAAACCTTAAATTCAGTCAAACCTTTTGCCCGTGCAGTCATCACATATTGTTTATTGATCTCATCAAGGAAGCTATTTTTTGTTAAAAGAGTTAGGGTTGCAAATGCAGCAATAGTTGAAGTTAAAATAGGCAACGCTGCATGCCAGAAGTAATCTATTATTCGTTCAAAAAATCCAAAATCAGCAGCACCTTCGGAAGCAAGACCTCTTAATGGAAAAATTTGCCAATAAGAGCCTCCAGCGAACAAAACAATTAATAAAATACCAAAAAGCAATCCTGGAATTGCATAAGCTGCAATTATTATGCCTGAAGTCCAAACATCAAATGATGATCCATCTCTAATCGCTTTGCGAATACCTAAGGGTATTGATACCATGTATGCCAATAAGGTGGACCATAATCCTAATGTGATAGATACCGGCATCTTTTCCAGAATTAAATCAATTATAGTAATTGACCTAAAATAACTTTCACCAAAGTCAAAACGTATATAATTCCATAACATTGTAAGGAATCTTTCAACTGGGGGTTTATCGAAACCAAATTGCTTTTCTAAGTCTTCAATTAATTCTGGAGGTAATCCCCTAGCACCTTTATATTCATTATTTTCTGATTGATTATTTGAGTCATCTCCGCTGCCAGTGAAGCGATCCGTTGCACCTGCAGTTCCATCTTCCATTTGAGCAATTATTTGTTCAATAGGGCCACCTGGGACAAATTGAATTAATACAAAATTTATCAGCATAATCCCAACCAAAGTTGGAATTATTAGAAATAGCCTCCGGAGAATATATGCACTCATTTATTTAAAAGCACCATTTGCAATGAGGGCATCATATTTGTTTTGATCAAACCACCATGTACTCATTACACCAAGATCATATTTAGGTTTAATTTTAGGACGACCAAACACATCCCAATAGGCCAAGCGATCTGCTGCCAAGTGCCAATTTGGTATTCTAATGTGATATGCTCTTAAAATGCGATCAATAGCTCGAACAGCAATATGCATTTCGTCTCTAGTTTTTGCACCACCCACTTTTTTAATTAAGTCATCTACTGCAGGATGCCCAAAACCTGATAAGTTTGCTCCACCTAGTTGTTCAATTCCAACAGAGCCATATAATTGTGCAATTTCCTCACCTGGGCTTGAACTTGTTCCATACCCAGCAACAAGAACATCAAAATCATAATTTTTCATACGCTCAATCATCTGTGCTCGGTCAATTTGAATGAATTTTGCATCTATACCTGCACGTTTCATTGTATCGATGATTGGAGTTAAAATGTGTAAGAAATCATCATTATCATCAATGAATTCAATACTAAAAGTTTCACCTTGTTTGTCTTTTAAAATACCGTTTTCTAAAACCCAACCAGCCTCTTCAAGTAATTTACTTGCAGTGCGTAATGCTTTTCTGTCGAACTTATTTTGTTTCATTACTGGAGGAATATATGCTGGATCTTCAAAAACAGTTGATAATAATTGATCACGGTATGGTTGAATTAAGTTTAGCTCATCAGTTGTTATCATACCTTCAGCTTGCATTTGAGAGTTTTCCCAGAAGCTATCGGAGCGTGTATATGAATCATAAAAAACAGTTTTATTTGTCCATTCAAAATTAAACAAATGCTGAAGTGCTTCGCGAGTTTTTATATTCTTGAATTGTTTTTTTCGTAAATTTAGCCAAATTCCTTGATTTGATTGTGGAGAACCATCAGGGAGTTCCTCAGCCTTGACCCAACCTTTTTGTATTGCTGGAAAATCATATTGTGTTTTCCATTTTTTAGATACATTTTCTTCACGAACTAAATAAGCGCCACTTTTGAAAGCCTCAAAACTTACGTCGCCATCTTTAAAATACTCGTATCTTATGCAGTCAAAGTTACCTGTACCAATATTTGCTGGATGGTTTTTAGCCCAATAATTTTCTATTTTGCAATATTTAACAAATAAACCAGGTTCAAAATCTGTGATTGTGTAACCACCTGAACCAACTGGGATATCTGTTCCTGATTTACCAAAATCTCGATCTTTCCAATAATGTTTTGGTAAAATTGCTAAACCACCAGCATATTGTGGTAAATCACGCATATTTGCGCCTTTTTTAAAATTAAATTTAACAGTTTTATCATTTAGTATTTCGATTTTATCAAAATCTTTGAAAAATACATTTTTATAAAATGGATGCCCTTTTTCTTCTAATATATTTCGTGTGAATTCTACATCATAGGCTGTTATGGGCTCTCCATCAGAAAAAGTAGCGTCTTCACGTATCTTAAAAATTACCCATGAACGATCTTTTGGGTACTCCATACTTTCAGCCATATACAAATATGAACTATCGGGCTCATCAGCAGAAGAGGTCAATAAACTACTTGATAACAAACCTAAACCTGTAACACGGGCACCTTTTAAGATATAATTGTTAAAGCTATCAAAGGTAGAGCCACCCCTTGATGGACGCAATCTAAGTGTACCACCTTGGGGCGCATTTGGATTAACATATTCAAAATGCTTATAATTTGCTGGATATTTTAAATCTCCATAAGCTGAAATGCCATGTGTTTTAAGAGTTTCTTCGGCATTCGCTACACTTCCTAGTGCTAAAAGGAA
>Ga0213862_10001014_pt1 | contig 11789 bp, 9 predicted proteins | sample PICome_7_FD_160092 | JGI IMG/M metagenome (GOLD analysis project Ga0213862, IMG submission 160092) | Coastal seawater microbial communities near Pivers Island, North Carolina, United States - PICO266 | ecosystem: Environmental > Aquatic > Marine > Coastal | place: USA: North Carolina | collected... | reverse complement strand
AAAAATAAACCAATATATTTTAAAAATTGTTTAAAGCCACCACCACAAATAGTTTTAAAAGAAAACCAATAACAAATAAAAAATATTAGGGTGCTGGAAACAAAAAAACTCATAGCAAAAAAATATTTTTTTAAATCTTCATATTCATTTTTTATATACAGCATGGGGATGCTTAAAATAGCAACTAATAAAATATTTAAGAACATGGTACTATTTAATAAATGAAGTATTCCATGCAGTTTTGTTTTTATGGAAAGATTTTTATTTTTTAAAATTTGCCATTTAAATTTTTGAAAATTTTCGGCGCCCCCTTTATTCCATCTAAATTGTTGTGATCTTGCAGCGCTAACTAATAACGGAAGTTCAGCAGGTGTTTCAACCTCTAGTAGGTATTTAAATTTCCAATTTTTTAATTGTGCTCTATAACTCAAATCTAAATCTTCAGTAAGCGTATCACCTTGCCAATTACCTGCTTCCAAAATACATTCTTTACGCCATATACCAGCAGTTCCATTAAAATTAATAAAATGATTCATACTGCTTCTGCCTACTTGTTCTAGCGTAAAGTGAGCATCCAATGCAAATGCTTGTACTTTTGTTAAAATTGAAAAATTTCTATTTAAATGCCCCCATCTTGTTTGCACAACTCCTATTTTAGGATTTTTAAAGTAAGGAATTGTTTTTTGTAGCCAATCTTTTTGAGGTAAAAAATCTGCATCAAAAATTGTAATGAATTCTCCTTTTGCAATTTTTAAACCTTCTTTTAAAGCTCCTGCTTTAAAGTTTATTCTATCACACCTAGTTACATGCTTAATATTTAACCCTCTATTCCGTAATAATGAAATTTGTACTGAAGTTTTATTAAAAGACTCATCTGTTGAATCGTCTAGCACTTGTATCTCAAGCTTATTTTTAGGATAATTTATTGTGGCGATATTATCTAATAACCGTTCCATAACATACAATTCATTATAGACAGGAAGTTGAATGGTTACATAGGGTATTTCTTCTTCTTTAGAAAAATCAAATTTTTCACACTTAGAATTCTTTCTAATAGCTCTTAAGAAATTAAAAAGTAAATTAAGTTGTGCCAACGCATAAATAAAAATCAGAATCAATGCAATTGTATATAACACTATGATAAGAGTTTCTAAAATCATTTAACAAATGAGTACTTAACTATCCAATATAAAATTTTAATCCCTGCAAATATAGTTCCTTTTAAGGTTCCTGAAACTTTAGAAACACCAATTCTATTTCTGTATTTTACATCAATTTCTTTGTACAAATAGTTCTTTTTTAAAGCTTTTAATTGCATTTCAACAGTCCAGCCATAGGTTTTATCCTTCATGTTTAAGTCAATTAACTTATTATATTTGATAGCTCTGAAGGGTCCTAAATCTGTGAATTTTGAATTAAAAAAAAATGCCATTAAGCTAGTTGCTAACCAATTTCCAAAAACTTGTGGTAGGGTCATAGATCCTTTTTCTCTTAATTTTTTTGATCTAGCTCCAACTACAAAATCAAAATGCTCATTAATAATGGGCGCAATTAATTTGTTGAGTTCTTTTGGATGATCACTGTAATCACCGTCTATAAAAACAACTATATCAGGTTTGATGGATTGAGATTTTACATAGGATATTCCTTTTAAACAGGCATATCCATATCCTCTTCTTTTTTCAGTTAAGACAGTAGCGCCAGCTTTTTTTGCTTTGGCTGCAGTGTTATCTGACGAGTTGTTGTTGACCACGATAATTTCATCAACAGTAGAAGGGAGGTCTTGGATGACTTTAGCAATTGATTTTTCCTCGTTATAAGCAGGTATAATTACCTTAGTTAGAGTATTCAATTTTTTTAGGTGGTAATATTAAGTTCTTTTTGTTGAGCAGGGACAATATGTTTGTCAAAGTACCATGATGACCACTTTTCAAGCGTTAGAAATAAACCAACACCGGCGAAAAAAAGTATGGTAATTAATAAAATCAAATTTTTTTGTTTACTTTTTTTATCGATTGAACATTGGTTTTGTTTTTTTCGAAAAGAGTAAACCCCATAAATACCAATGCATAAAGCAAGTCCTTTTAAAAGCCATGCTCCTATTCCAGAGCTCCCATCTTCATTATAGAAAAAATCTGCAAAGGAGATAGCATAAACACCACTCATAATACCAAACATAAATAAAACAGCTGGTGCTACACAGCATAAAATTCCAGCAATAGCAGCACTTATAGAGTATTTTAAGCTCCATTTAATTAAATTCGGTTTTTTTTCAGTTGACATAATTTTATGGTTTTGTATTATTCAAAAATAGTTAATATGTTTTTAGATTTAAGCTATTTTTTAGTTTAATAAAGCTTAAATAAAAAATTATGGGCATAATAATAACTCACTTTTCTAAATGATAACTTAACTTAAGTTCAAAAAATATTGAGTTTAAGACTTGGTTTAAAGATGTGTAATTTGTTTATATTTGATTTCTATTAAAAAGAATTGTTTATTTAAAAAAAGCATATGAAAAAAATTATTTTGTTATTTAGTATCCTAATAACTTCCATATCTAGTTTTGGTCAAGTTGTAATTAATGAATATTCTGTCTCTAATTTAAGTAGTTATGTGGATAATTATGGAGGGGAAGAAGATTGGATTGAGCTTTACAATACAAGTAATTCTTCTGTAAATATTGGAGGTTTTTATTTGAGCGATAAAACTACCAATCCAACAAAATGGGAAATCCCAGAAGGGACTGTGATTCCTGCTAACGGATATTTGGTTTTTTGGTGCTCTGGAAGAGATGAGGTTTCAGGAAATAATTACCATACCAACTTTAAGCTTAAACAAACAAGGGACACGCAAGAACATATTGTTTTTTCTGACTCTAGCGGATCTGTATTAGAAGATTTAGAACTCCAAAAAACACAATTAGAGCACTCCATGGGAAAGTCTCCTAATGGTACTGGTGATTGGAAAATTTTTACAGTTTCAACTTTAGGAAATGTTAATATTGGAGGTAGTCATTTAGCTTATGCAGAGACTCCAATCATGGATTTAGAGGCAGGCTTTTATGAGGGGACACAAAGTTTATCAATTACTACAAGTGAACCTGATTCATCAATTTATTATACGCTAAACGGGACATTACCCTCTGATAGTTCATCAGAATATTCTGTAGATTTAACGTTATCCGAAACAAAGATAGTTAAAGCAATAGTGGTTTCCGATAATCCAGAAATTTTACCAAGTTTTATTTCTTTTAACACTTACTTTATAAATGAAAATCATTCATTACCAGTTCTTTCTACTTCTGCAAATCAGTTAACTACTTTATTAAATGGAAATCAATCTTTAAGACCTCATGGAACTATTGAGTATTTTGATGCTGAGGGAATAAGGAAAGATGCGGGTTATGGAGAATACAATAAACATGGTCAAGATTCTTGGCAATTTCCTCAACGAAGTTTTGATTATATCGCAAGAGATGAAATGGGATACCATGATGCAATAAATGATAAATTATTGGAGTATTCTGAAAGAGATAGTTTTCAAAGAATTATCATAAGAGCCTCTGGGGATGATAATTATCCGGGAATAGACTCAAGTGCTCATACTAGAGATGTATTTATCCAAAAATTAGCTAATAAAAATAATTTAAATGTTGACTTGAGAAGAGGAGACCGTTGTGTTGTATATGCTAATGGTGTTTTTTGGGGTGTTTATTCCATAAGAGAAAAAGTAAGTGATTCTGATTATACTGATTTTTACTACGATCAAGACAAATATAATGTTCAATATTTAATGAATTGGGGAGGTACTTGGGCGCAATATGGAGGACAAGATGCATTTGATGATTGGGACGAAATACACTCCTTTGCTTTATCAAATGATTTATCTATTCAAGCAAATTATCAACAAGTGGCTGCTGAAATTGATGTGACTAGTTTAGTCGATTATATTTTAATCAATTCATTTGTAGTTTGTACCGATTGGATTAATTGGAATACCTCTTGGTGGAGAGGTTTAAATCCCTCTGGGAGTCATTTAAAATGGGGTTATGTACTATGGGATGAGGATGCAACGTTCAATCATTATATAAATTATACGGGTGTTCCTAATGAAAATCCAGATGCTGATCCCTGTTATCCAGAGGGTATTACTGCAGATCCTGAGCAACATATAGTTTTGCTAAATAAATTATTAGAAAATGATGAGTTCCGTCAGTATTACATAACGCGATACATGGATTTAATGAATACCGCATTTAAAGAAGAGGAGATGATAGGAGTTCTAGAAGGGATAGAAAATGCTATTGCTCCAGAAATGCCTCAACACATCGAAAGATGGGGAGGAAGTATGGGCCAGTGGCAGGATAATGTTCAAAAAATAAAAGATTTTATTAGTGACCGAATAGAATACATCCCGGGAGGTCTTAATGACTGTTATAATTTGACTGGACCTTATGATATTTCTCTAAATATAGTTCCAGAAGGAGCTGGTCAAATCCAATTGAATTCTATTACTATTGATAATAGTGATTACCCTTGGACAGGTTCTTATAATGGAGGAATTGATATATTATTAGAAGCAGAACAGAACAACGCAGATTATGTCTTTGATCATTGGGAATTGGATAATCATACCGTTGTTGATGAAAACGCAATTAATACCTCATTCTTTTTGGAACAAGCTGAAAACGTAACTGCAGTATTCTCATATGTAGGAGGATCTGAAATTGTTATTAACGAAATTAATTATAAAGACTCGCCAGATCTTGAAGTTAAAGATTGGATTGAATTGTATAACAATTCTGACATTTCGGTAGATATTTCTGGATGGGTATTTAAAGATAGTGACGATTTACATGAGTTTATTATTCCATCAGGAACAATTATGGCTGCAGATTCATATTTAGTATTAGCTCAAAGTTTAGCAGATTTTCAGACCTATTATCCTGATGTAAGCCCAGTATTAGGCGATTTTGAATTTGGTTTAAGTGGAGGAGGCGAGTTAATTAGATTATACGATAACTCCAGTGTTTTAGTTGACTCTGTTGATTATGATGATGAAGACCCATGGCCAACAGAGGCTGATGGAAACGGACCCACACTTGAATTAATCGATCCAGATTTAGATAACGATGAAGGAGAAAATTGGGATGCTTGTGCAGCACCAGGATTTGAATACGGAACTCCGGCTACTGCCAATAATGATTGTAGTTTAGGAACCGATGAAGTTGGAACAATGATGAGTATCTCTGTATATCCAAATCCTATGAAAACAACGGCAACAATTATGGTATCTAATACAAGCTCTAAGTTAGCAATGAAAATATATGATATACTGGGAAGAGAAATTCTTTCCAAGGAGACAAACGATAATAAGTTTATAATTTCAAGAGGTAACTTAAATACTGGTATTTATTTATTAAAAATAATTGCAATGGATCAAACATTAGTCCAGACACAAAAACTTATTATTGAATAAAAAACAGTAAAATAGTATGTTTGATTTTTCAAGTTTGACCAATAATTTAGAGGGATCTAGTTTAACCAATGTAATTATAATAGCTTTAGTTTCATTTGTTTTGTCTTCTTTAATTGCTTTGATTTATCAGAAGACTTCCAGAGAATTAGAAAGTCCAAAATATTTTATACAAGCTCTAATACTAATATCTATTCCAGTAGCAACAGTAATGCAAGCAATTGGTGACAGTCTGGCAAGGGGACTTGGTATGTTAGGGGCACTTGCCATTATTAGGTTCAGAACTACGCTTCGAAATCCAAGAAATATGGCATTTATGTTTACCTCTATTACAGTTGGTATAGCTACTGGAGTTTATGGATTTACGATTGCAGTAATTGGGACACTGGCCTTTTGTTTGGTGGTATTGTTAATACATTATTCCGATTTAAGTAAAAAAACATCGGTTATTGCAAGTTTACAGTTTGATATTCCAAATGATATTTTATTAGCATCTAATAAGCGTAAAATCATTGAAGATCATCTAAGTAATACCTGTGTAAAGGTAAACCTATCAAAGTATGCTATCAATAATAAAAAAAGTGGAGATACTGTAATTCAGATGGTTTCCTTCGATTTTAAAATTAAAATAGAAAGTAAAGAGAAAGCGCGAGTATTAGTTAATGAATTAGCTGTAATAGATGGAATATTTAATGTGAGGATAAATTTCAAAGATGATTATGAAAAAATTTAACCTTATTTATGCGGTTGCGATACTAATCTGTGTTTTATTACTTTATTCACTTTTTTTCAAAGCAGATAGCACCGTAACATTTTATGGATTTGCTGATAACAAAGAAACAGAGATTAGCATGGAAAATGCCATTGAAGTAGAAAAAATATTTGTTACGGTAGGCCAAAAAGTTAAAAAAGGAACGCCCCTATTAAATGTGGTTTCAGCAACGCTACCTATAAAAACGAGTGATGTAGAATATAAAATTGAAGAACTACAAACCAAGTATAATTTATGGAAATCTGATTTGGACTGGAGAATCCTTCAATACGAAATTGAACTGAAAGAACAAACCAGTAAAATTCAATCACAGATAGACCAATTAAAAGTCAAAATTAAAAACAACAAAGAATTATCAAAAAAAATCACAAGTATAGATTTGGTTGTCAGTGAATCCAAAGGTATTACCAATCCAACCCAGATAAAATTAGCTTCATTAGAATTAGAATTACAACAAACACAGGAAATAATTATCACTCAAATTAATAATTTAAAGAGTGAGCGATTTGCCCAAAATAATCCCATACTTTCTGAAATTAAAGCTCAAGAAGCCCAATTGGAGTATTATATCAAAAGAAAAAGAGATGAGCTTATTATAGCTCCAGCAGACGGATTAATTGGAAATGTACATTGTAAAGAAGGAGAAAAAATAACCTCCTTTGGAGCGCTGATTTCTTTTTACGAAGAAAGCCCCAACTTAGTGGTAGGGTATATTCACGAGGAGCTTATTTTAAAAATAAATATTGATGATTCTATAGCCATCTACTCTAGTTCAAGACCTGATATCCAAAATAAAGGAGTCGTAAAAACCTTAGGTTCCAGAATTGTAGAAATTCCGCCAAGACTCAGAAAAATAAAGGAGCTTAAAACTTTTGGTAGAGAAATCATTATAGAAATACCACCTGACAATCCTTTTCTTCAAAAAGAAAAAGTGATTTTAAATCTAGTTTATTAATAGATTTTTGATATGATAATTCCTCTTTTTAAACTAGTAAAAGTCAAATTAAAAGCTATATTATTTTTAGGTCTTTTATTTGGAGCTACGTTTATTCAAGCTCAAGAAAGGTTAACGCTAAACAGTTTTTTAAGTTCAACAATTGATTCTTATTTAGTTGATCAAGATTCTACTACGATCTCCTTATTAAGTAGTAAAAATTATAATATTCCCTTAATAAAAAGTACTCAATTTAGAATGGAAACTAGGCGTTTTATTGAAACCTTTCAAGAATTTTCGGTACGAATAAAACCTAATAATTTTAGAGAAATATCGAGTCAAAAAAATATTTATGCTAATAAAATTCAAGAAGTCCGACTAGAAAACAAAATAAAAATCAACGAATCTTTAAAAAACGGGTACTTACTTGCATTAGATTATATATTTAATAAAAAAACAGCAATACTTTATGCAATCAAACAACAACAATTAAAAGATAAATTAGATTTATTGGGGCATCAAGTTTTGCATGAAGATTTTGAAGTTAAAGATGTAATAGAATCTGAAGAAGATTTATTAGCAATCAACCTAAAAATTATACAACTTCGTAAAATTAAGAAAGATTTAGAAGACTATCTAAAAAAAGTTTTAGTTCTAAACACTGTCGGTATTGAAACTTCTAATTTAATTAGTCCAGAACAAATTATAAACTTTCCTTTTTCTGACTCTATTTCAAACGAGTATTTATTTGTGACACTTCAAAAATTAAAAATAAATACACTTGAAAATGAAATGAGTCTTTCCATTGCAAAATCTAACCAATTATTGGATTTTATTCAGGCAAAATATATCGGGAAATCGGAAAATTTATTTGAAGATAATTTGTCCATAGGTTTAGCGATCAACTTACCTTTTTTTGCTGCTGCCAGACAAGATAAAAGTGAGTTTTATTTTGAGAAAACAATTAAACAAAACAGTTTAAACGATGCATTAAAAAAGCATCAACTAAAATTATCATTTGCTAAAAATGAATTTGAAACTTCCAAAGTAAATTATACGGCATTACAAAAACAATATGAAAATAGTAGTGTTACATCTATTTATAAGGCCTACCAAAAAATGGAAGGAGTTTCACCATTACTGCTATTAAATCTCAAAATTCTTCAAAATAAAAAAGACATTGAAATTTTAAAGTTTGAATACGAACTTTATAAAGCTTATATAGAATTATTATCCTTAAACGAACAATTATTTCAAGAACCACTCTTAAATTACCTCTCTCCAAGCCTCGAACTATTAGAAAATTAATTCTTATTTATTTGTGATAGAATAATGTAATTTCAAACCAAAACTTTTACGTAGCGATGTGCCTCGAGTAATAACGATATAGTGCAGTTGCATCAGCGCCCAACCATTTTTTAATATAAATAGCCCAAAAATGATATTGTAAGGTCCAAATACCTTTTTGTTCATACAATCTTGCTGAGGTACAAATCCATTTTTGGATCACTGTAAATTGGTTTCTTTTATAAAGCTCCTTAATTAAAATTTGATCCTCGTAAATGACATAATCCTCGTTAAAACCCCCGATATCGTCAAATAAAGTAGCAGTGATGTATTGGCTTTGATCACCGCCTCTGCAAGCGCTCCAATTAAATTGAGTAAACCAAGAGGCAAGTTTTAACCACCAATGCGGATGGTTAAATTTCATTTTAAAACAACCTGCCAAGTTTCCCTTTTTGACCTCGTCGATAAGGTATTGATCAAAATTTTTGGGAGGATAACTATCGGCGTGTAAAAAATATAAAATAGCGCCATTGGCCTGAAGTCTCCCTCGATTCATTTGTTTGGCCCTACCGCGCTCCGAAGAAATTAATGCTATATGATGACGATTTTTAATATAGTTTTCGATTTTGCTCATGGATCCATCGGTACTTCCTCCGTCTACGATAAGTAACTCAAAACTATTATTTTTACTGCTATGTTGCTCCAAATGCTCCAGTAAAGAAATAATATTTTTCTCTTCATTTAAAATGGGGATGATAATTGAAATTTTAATCATTTAATTCCCAATTATAATCCTTAAAAGATATTTTTGCATCGCTAGCAATAGTAATATCAGTATATCTATTTAAAAAATCAATCAGGCTTCCTTCTTGCTTAAAATCCTTTGCAAACCATTTAAATATTTTTGAAAGTTCAACCGAATTTGTAGTAATATTATTTTTAGTGGTATCTAACAAAAACTCCTTACTTGCCTTATTTAATTGGCGGTTTATATTTTGAGTGCTAAACGCCTTATTTTGTAATTTTGGACAGGATATGGAAGCACAGACAATCCCAAAGTGAATTCTGGGATCGCCCATTTTTCTTAGTATATCATGTTCAATATTATTTAAAGATAGCGATTTATTTGCAATGGTAATGACTTTGATATTCCATGGATTGAAAATATCCTTAATGCTAGAAATAGGATATCGATCTACGATCAGTTGAATCGTTAATGCATTGTAGGCATTGATCCAAAAAGCCATTTTTTGATCTTTTGACCAGGTCTCTAAAGGTATGGAATTGGAGAGCCACTCCAAGTAAGCATTCAGCTCTGCTAAGTCTTTTTTAAACCCAAGATAATCTACCTTTCCTTGGTCACTTACGTGTTTTTTTAGTAATAAATTCCAGGTAGTGTGGTTTACGGTGTTGTTACAAGGAGCATTCTCTGTTGCAAAATTATTTTTGTTAAAGAACAATACGACTATAATAACTACTATTTTTTTCATAAGTTGATTCACTCAATATTTGACTACAAATTTATGCAGCTCTTTTAATTGGCTGGCTTAACAACAACCTCCACCATCGTAATGGTAGGTGGACTCAGAAATATAAATATCGTTTCTTTTTAAATCCTTTAATTGTTTTGCTGTTTTATCACAAATGGCAAGTGGTTGATTTTTAACCAATACATGTCCTTTATGATCGTCAAAAAAATCGTCTTTTCCAAAGTAAATTGCTGCTTTACCAGTAAAAATACAGGGGCCATCGGGTAAAACAGGATCCTTTATAGCGGCAATTTCAATGCTTTCGATATAAATTAATTCTTCTGTTGGGTAATTTTTTGGATCTAAAATTCGATAGGGTTTTCTGGCCCTTATTTCGATGGTTCCAAAACCAACATCGGTGAGTGCTTTTACATAGTCTTTAATAGGCAAACTGCCGCTTAAGCACAATGCTCTTAGGCGTTCATCATTTCTGAGAGTCTCATTCATTGGCTGCTCACAGGTAGGATCACTCATCACCAATCTTCCATGTGGTTTTAAAACACGGTACATTTCTTTGATCGCCCGTTTTAAATCTTCCGCTTTAAAAATATTAAATAAACAATTCTGGGCAGCAACATCGATGGAGTTATCTGCAACCGGGAGGTTTAAGGCATCTCCTTTTTTTAATTCTACAAACTCACTTTTAAACCAAGGGTTTAATGCTTCTGCTTCTTTAAAATTTTTCTGAGAAGCTTCCAGCATTTCATCGACCACATCGATTCCTACAACACCTCCCTTTTGTCTCGAAAAATAGGAAAACTGTAATAGCTCCATACCGCCTCCAACTCCTACATACAATGTTTTTGGATGGTTGGTTAAATCCCTGGCATTGACAGTGCTGCCGCAGCCATAATTCATTTCCTGCATTATTTTTGGAATTTTTAAGCCTGGAAGTTCCCAAATAGGATTGGTAGTACAGCAAAGACCTACATCGGGTGTTAATGCTGCTTCTTTATATACATCGTGGGTAGTTTGTAAATAACTCATTATTTATAATTCTTTAATTAGTTCTTTAAATAATAAAATCATATCGGGTTCTGCCTTTCCAGCAATTTCAATAATGTCATCAATATCTACAGGCTGAAGGTGATCTGGATCACATTCATCAGTAAGAACAGAGACTGCAGCCACTGGCACTTTTAAATGGTTGGCGACAATTATTTCTGGAACCGTACTCATTCCTACGGCATCTGCCCCTATAATTTGTAAATATCGGTATTCTGCTCTAGTTTCTAGTTGAGGTCCCATCACACTCACATAGACTCCTTTTTGGATATTAATACGATTGGATTTTGCAATATTAGCAAGCTTTCTATTCATTTGGGCATCATAAGGCTGACTCATATCTACAAAACGGTTTCCCATCGACTCAATTCCTTTATAGGCTAAAGGAGATCCTCCTTGTAAATTAATATGATCATCAATGATCATCAGTTCTCCTTTTTTAAATTTCTTATTAATTGCTCCAGATGCATTACTCACCAATAATTTTTTAATTCCTAATTGGTGCATCACGCGTATTGGGAAGGTCACATCGTAGTTAGAATATCCTTCATATAGGTGAAACCTACCTTGCATGACAATTACCTTTTTACCAGCTAAGGTTCCATAGATTAATTTTCCTTTATGAAACTCTACGGTAGCGGTTGGAAAATTCGGAATGTGGTTATAACTTGCGGTACTCTCTTTTTCTATTTCATCGACTAACTTACCCAATCCTGTCCCCAATACAATTCCTATTTCAGGAGCATCAAATCCTTTATTTTTTAAATAATCTACCGCTTCTTGT
>Ga0213862_10001010_pt1 | contig 11797 bp, 7 predicted proteins | sample PICome_7_FD_160092 | JGI IMG/M metagenome (GOLD analysis project Ga0213862, IMG submission 160092) | Coastal seawater microbial communities near Pivers Island, North Carolina, United States - PICO266 | ecosystem: Environmental > Aquatic > Marine > Coastal | place: USA: North Carolina | collected... | reverse complement strand
GGATCGGCGCGATCGAAACTTTGAAAACGCCAAACATGAGAAAAGAGATTACGAGTTTGAAATCGGGAATATGTTCCACGGGAAATTCCTTGGACGCGACGGATGTTGACCGGGAGATGATGCTCCAAAACGACGCGAGCGTGAAGGAGATGGAAGCCGCCGCGGTGGCGAAAGTGTGCGAGATGTTTAAAACGCCGTTCGTGTGCGTGAAGGCGATTACCGATATCGTCGACGGACCGCACGCGACGGAGACGGAGTTTTTGGAGAATTTAGCCATGGCTGGAAGGCGGTTGCAAGAAACCGTGCCGAAAGTGTTGGAGTTTATGAGCGGGAAAAGCGTCGCCGACCTCTAATCGTAGAGGAAAGCGAAGCCCGAGACGACGAGATCGAGAGAAAGAGAAGCGCCGCCTTGTCGATCGACGCTCGTTGAAAACCGACGAAAGAGAATGATAAATAGTGATTTTAACGCGTAGTATGATTATAGTAGTAATATAATAGTAGTAATAATAATAACAAAGCGTCTCGCTTTCTCGCTCCCTTTCTCCGTCGTCGTCATTCCGTCGACAAAAACGAGATCAGCGGCTCCAATTTTGGTTTTGAATTCTCTTCTCATTCCTCCTTCTTTCATAGCTACGCATGTACACACGCACACATCAATCGAATCATTTCTTACCCTTCGTTTTATTCTCTTCTTCGATCAAATCTTCTTCACTCGGTGCTTCCCACGTGGTCGTCCCTCCTTTGGAGTAATAATACCGTCGCTCTTCGAAATCCACCCAGCGTTGCCAGCCGTTTCCGAGGGAAATTCCATCCGTCGTTTCGTCGATTTCTGTTGTTGCAGAGATGACTTTTTTAGTGCCGTTATTCTCCGATCGCGCGCCCCCGCAGCAGGATTCAAACATCTTCTCGTCTTCTTTAACTTCTTCAGAGCGAGGAGAGCGAGACGAGAGTGGGAAAAGAGTGAAAGAAAAGCGCTTTTAAGAGACAATTTTGTGGGAAATTTAAACCAAAATTGGACCAAAAATGGAGGTTGAAAATACACCAAAAAACAAGTTTTTCGAGTGCTCAATGCGCGCGTAACTTCTACGTCGCGATGAAACGAGATTTGAAAATGATCACGCAGAATACTTGCAGCAGTGTGTATCTGTGTGTGCATTTTCAGCGATATTTATTCGCACACGCAGAAGATATGCGCGAAAAACGAGAGCGTTTTTTGCAAGAAAGAGAGGGAAAATTCGGACACATGTCTGCACATAAAATCACACGTCAAACACATCTTTTAAAAGGAAAGAGAGAGAGAGAGAATACCGCGCGCTTTACCCGCGTGAAAACCTAAACTGCAGCTTTTTTCTGGTTGAAGCGACGTTTACCTGAGTATCGATCGATTTTGTTGAATAATAAAATGTCCGACAAAGTCTCGTCGTCTCCGTTGAAATCAACTTCACCTTTACTTTTGGGGAAGAAGAACGGCGACGAGTTTGTTGCGAATTCTTCTTCTTCCGACGACGACGACGACGACGCGTCGTCGTTTACGTCGTCGTCCGAGGAGGAGGAAAACGAGGAGAAAAAGAAACGCGAAACATTGGGAGTGGTTGAGTTTTTATCGAACGTCGGGAAGCTCTTGGAAACGAGGGAAGGCATCGATAAGACTTTGAAAACGTTAAAGTATTCATCCGTGTTAACGGCTTTGGTGTTGGTTGGTAACGAGAACGACGAAGACGGACAACAACAACGAACCGCGAAGCAGTTGAGAAAACTTGCGAAAAGTTTGAGCATAAGCCGCGGGTCGTTGCGGCTGGGGAAGTTTTTAAAGTTTTCTTTGCAGTGTCGAGAACATTTGGTGCTGTATTTAGCCGCTCGAGAAGGAGGAAGGAACAAAAGAAGTTCGAAGAGTCGAGAGCGGACGTATAAACACGCGTTAGAATTTTTAGCTTTATTCACGGAAGCGGTGTATTATTTTTTAGAACAAGGCGTCTGGTTACAAAATGTCGGCGTGTTTAGACCGGACGATCCGGTGAAACGGAAAGAGTTGAAGATGTTGGCGATGAAAGTAGAATTTTTCATGTACGCTACGTCCATACCGTTAAGAATGGTGGAGTGGCGAGAAATCGAGAGATTGGAAAAGGCAATGTGCGTGAAAAAAAAGAACGAAGCGATCGCGTACGAGAGGAGCATGTCGCCGAGTACACGGTTCCTTGCTTTCATTTCGTCGCCGCAAAAGAGAGGAGTGGACGAACGACGAGAGAAAGAAATAAAAGACGAGGAAACGGCAGCCTTCGCGAAAGCAAACGCGATCAAGTCGATTGTAAAAGACTCTTTGGATTTAGTTTTAGTCACTTCAGATTTAGAGTGGATTCGCGAGCAACGCGCTCGTGACTTTGTCGCGAACGAGTGGGTGTATTCCACGCTCTCCTTGAGCTCTGCGTTGATTTCCATCTCCAAGTTATGGGCGAAAACGTTGCGCGTGTAAAAAAAAATACGAAACGCCCCGCATTATATATGGGTTTATAATAAACAATCATTTCGTCCGCGACGAAGAAGGCACATCACATCATATTTACAACAATAACATTCTCTTTATCTTTCGCTCTTCTCAGCGCGCGGAAGTGTGTACTATACACGCTGCACATCGCCAAAAAAATTATTTCTTCACCGCGTCTTTAAAACTCTTCCCGGCGCTAAAACTCGGATACGCCGCGGCTGGAATCTTCAACGGATCCCCGGTTTTCGGATTCCTCCCTTCTCTCGCCGATCTCATTTTACGTTCAAACGTCCCGAACCCGGTCAAAGTAATCTTCTCGCCCGCGGCAACCGACGCCGTGACTACGCCCAAAGCCGCGTTCACGACGTTCTCCGCGACTTTCTTCTCCACCCCGGCGGCTTCCGCCACCGCGTCCACGAACGCTTTTTTGTTGATCGAGGCAACCGCCGAGTACGGTCTATTTTTTATGTATTCACGATTCACGCGTGCGCACAGAAGAGGAAAGCGTCTCGTTAGTATTCGTCGTATCGGCGTAACGATGACGACGATGATAAAAAACGTCGTCGTCGTCGTCAAAGGTAGTCTTTCGAGAGAAAAAAGAGAGCAGCAGGAGTACGAAGTCGTTTTCCCGCCATTTTCTGTGCAATTCAAACTCCCAAAAAACAAAGAAAAACTTTTGTCGCAAAAGCGCGGAATGATCAAATGTAGAGATGTTCGCATCTCTTTCTCTCTTTTATCGCGTACCTGACGATTTTAGTCGCGGACGATCGATTGTTCACCGCAAACTGTTGCTTCAAACTGGTTTTCGTGGCGACGAAAGTCGCGCATCGGGCGATGACGGACATGCTTTCTAAAGGAAGAGAGAGAGAGATTGATGATGATGATGCGCCTCAGTAAATTCGACACCTCAAGGGAAAATTCAGAGAGAGAGAAAAAGAAGAGACACAAAAACGCGTCTGTCTGTCTCTCTCGCCAAAAAAGAAGCCTGATCCTCTTTCTTCACATTTTGGGGCCGTCATCGAAGCAGGAGGACGTTTGAAAAGAAAAAAAGACGCGCGACGGGAAGAACCAACAACCTTTATATATATTTGCGCGTAGAATGTTTCCTTTTGAAACTGAGGAGAAAGAGAAGTTTTTAACTGTAAGAACTGTCGATCAGTTTCGCCTAAAAAATTGGCCCCAAAATAGATCGAAGATTTTTTGCAATTTTTTTTCGCCTTTTACTCTTCTTCTCTCAAAAAAAAGATCACGCACCAAATCAAATCGCTCTCGCAGAAAAAGAGAGACGAGAGACAGAGTCCTTTCAAAAGAGTTTATCAGCTCACTACACGCGTAAAGCTTTCACTCTCTCGGTGGCTCTTCGAACACGCGCGCACGAGCCCAAATACGCGCGGTTTGGGACGAAACACACACACACACTCTGTACTATTTCGGAAATTGGAATGGCCCTCAGCCACGGAAGGATTACGAATTTTCCCAACGCGAAGAGTTTCACGACGCATCATTCCGAAGAGGGGTTAAAGGGGAACAGGACGATGACGACGATGCGGAGGAGGATGATGACGATGCGTCGTGTTTTCGTAGCGGCATCTTCCTCTTCGGGAGGTGAGACAGGCCGTATGAATCATCGGGCGCATACGACGCAGCAGTTTTTTCGGAACGAAAACGAAAGGAGAGTTTGGCGAAGCGGCAACGCGTCGACGTCGTCGTCTGAATCGTCGTTTTCGGGAAGCAGACGAGAGTATTACGCGTTCGGTGGTAGCGGGAGGAGTGGAAGCGACGTAAAAGCAATCAACCATCCGGAATCGAAATCGTCGAGTTCGACGTCGTGGAGCAATGGGTACGCGGCGAACGCGGATTTCATCGAAGACGACGAGGAAAACGAGGTACAAAAGCTAAAGGAAAAACAAGCGAGAAAGATACAAAATACACCACCAGCAGCAGCAGCAGCGGCGGCGGCGAAGAAACAAACGCAGTATAAGAACGATTTCACATTCACCGGAGAAATCCACCGAGTGACGTTTCACGCCGAGGATACGGGCTACACGGTCGCCAGAGTCCTGTGCTCGGACAAAGATACGTTGAAAGAACTTCCGAAAGGCGCTTTGACAAAACCAAATCGACGACCGAAAAAGGGACAGAAAGAAGCACCGGCGACGATAACGGTCGTCGGGGAGATGCCGAACGTTGGCGTCGGGCAGACGTTAAAGTTGACCGGATATTGGCGATCGAACCCGAAATTTGGCGTAGAGTTTGTTTCCACAAAACCAGCGGAAATGTGCGTCCCGAGCGACGAACAAGGCGTTATCGCCTATCTCTCCAGCGGCATTTTACCAGGGTGCGGGCCGGTCACGGCGGAGAAAATAGTCTCGCACTTTGGAGGGAAAGAAACATTAGCGGCGTTAGATTCTACGGAGGGAGCGAAACTGTTGACGAAAGTCCCAGGTATTGGCGCGAAAACCGCGGTGAAATTGAAAAACAACTGGGACGAATCCAGTTCGAAACGGAAAGCGACGTCGTTTTTAACTGAAGAGTTAGGCGCCTCAGCGTTGATTGCGAGACGCGCGAGTTTAAAGCACGGCGCTCAGACGGAAGTGAGAGTAAAAGCGGATCCGTTCAAAGCTTTGAGCGATATTAAAGGATGTTCGTTTCATCACATCGACGAAATCGCCGCTCGATTGAAAAAATCACCGGACGATCCCTCGCGACTCGGCGCGGCCATGCGCTTCGCGTTACAACGCGTCGCACAATCCGGTGGTCACGCGTACATGACGTGGCCGACGTTGAAAGATCACAGTAGAAAGTTGTTGGGTAGTTCGGGCGCGTTGATACCGGACGACGTGTTTATCGAGGCGGCCAAAACAGCCAGAAACTGCGGCGACATTTTCGTTTTTCAAAACTTCTCCAACGGCGAGTTTGGCGCAAAAACTCCCATAGCATCTTTAGCGCAATGGAACGACGAGACGCACATTTTTCACGGCAGCTTGCACGAGTGCGAAAAATCAATCGCGGATGACTTGTTGAGACGATTGAGCCGACCTAAGTTCAAAGTCGATGAAGCTCGAGTCGCGAAATGGCTCGAGCTCACGGCGGAGAAAGAAAGCTGGGGCCAACCCGGATTGTCGCAAAAACAGTTGGATTTTTTGAACGTAGCTTTAATTTCGCCGTGTGTGGCGTTAACTGGCGGTCCTGGTACAGGTAAAACGTTTGCAACGCACGTCATCGTTCGCTTAATGCGCGCTATGGGAAAAACAGTCGTCATGTGCGCGCCAACCGGACGAGCCGCGCAACGCATGGCGGAGATAAGTAACGCCAATCGATCGATGACGAATCCGTTACAGTCGAGTACGATTCATCGTTTGTTAGAGTTTAAAGACTTTTCGTCGCAAGGAGATAGTCAAAACGATGCGGATTCGAATGGAACAGGAGACGATATATCGAGTGCAGCCGTGGATGATTCGAACGCGTTGAGTTTCAAAGGCGTCTTTGCGAGGAACCGAGCGAACCCGTTGGATTGCGACGTGGTGGTTGTCGACGAGGCATCCATGCTAGATGCGCCTTTGTGTGCAGCCTTGTTAGACGCGATTCCACCGAAAGCGCAGTTAATTATCGTCGGCGATGCCGATCAGCTCCCATCTGTGGGACCAGGTGCCGTGTTGAGAGACTTGATTGCTTCGCAAAGGTGCCCGCACGTACACTTGGCGGAGGTGTTTCGCCAAGCGGAGAAATCGAAAATAGTTGGTGCCGCACACGCGATTAATCGAGGTGACTTTCCAGAAGATATCATTAAGGCAACCTGGTCTGGTTCGCAGTTAATTGCATCGGACGACGCGTCCATCGATTTAGGCGATGCGAATGTAACCGATTGCGTGTGGGTGGACACTACGGAGAAAGAAGACGACGCCACGGCGCGAGAGATTTTGAGTTTCATCATCGACGATATTTTACCTCGACGGCGCATCAACGCGAAAGAAAAGTTACAAGTCTTATCGCCGATGCGGAAAGGCAACAACTCCGCGGCAACCTTGAACGCTTTCTTGAGAGAGAAACTAAACGCGGCCGACGGATCCGACTCGAGCGAGTTTGCCACCGCCTCCTCCTCTTCCTTTTCGACCGACGACGAATCCGACTTCCTTCACAACGACGCCGCCGACATCCTCAAACTCCGCAAAGGTGACCGCGTCCTTCAAAAGAGAAACGATTACACCAAAGAAGTTTTCAACGGCGATCTAGGCGTCGTCACGTCCATCGATACGAACGTCACTACCGTCACCTTCAACAAAAAGTCCATCCAATACACGAAATCGGAGGTCCTCGCCAACCTCCTCCCGGCGTGGGCAATGACCGTCCACAAATCGCAAGGTTGCGAATATAGCGCTGTCGTGCTCTGCCTCTCCTCCGCCCACGGGTTAATGCTTCGCCGAAACCTCTTATACACCGGCGTCTCTCGCGCGAAAGATTTATTAGTCATCCTGGCGCCTCGCCGCGCGATGGAACGCGCGGTGCAAGACACGCAAAGCGCCGAAAGAAACACGGGTTTGGCGAAAAAATTAAACTCGAGCTACGACATCTACCCGCATTCTTCATCTTCGTCGACGGAGAAGAAGAGTGGGGGGGTCGTCGGAAGCAGCGGCGGCAACCCCGCCTCGAGCGCGTCGTCGAAACAGAAACTCACCAAGCGCGAAGCCAGGTGAGAGAGAGAGAGACAGAGAGACAGAAGAGAAAATGCTTTTACGTAAAGATTTTATGCGTGTACACATATACGCGCGACTTAGACGCGGTTGAAATGACTCGTATTTATATACTCTAATATCGAGCGCAATGACACAAAGAGCGCGTATCGCGCGCTCTCTCGCCCTGGATGATAGTACGCCACGTCTCTTTTTGGATTTTTCTCTTACGAAAACCTCACAGTTTGCCCCAATTCTTATCCCAATTTGTATACTTTTTGCACGCGTGAACAGAGACCCTTTTCGCTCGGACGAAAAGAGAGAGAGCGTTAGAGAGCGTCTCTAGAGCGCGCTTTAGATATATAGAGTTGTTTGAGCTCTTCTTTTTTGCCCGCGACAGACAGAGAAAGAAAGAAGGAAAGAAAGAGAGGCATCTTCTCTCGCCGTCCAATTTCCGTTACGTTTTTGCGCGCTCTCGTTGTTGTTCTCTGAACTCGAGAACACGACGAAAGGAAAGGAGAACATCAAAATCATGTTTCGACGAGTGTCGAGACGAGGGTTTAATGCGATTTTACGGACGACGTATTCGTCGGTGGCGAGGAGTGTCGACACCTTTAACGAGAAGTTGATGTTGCCTCTAAAAAACGTATCTTCTTGGTCTTCTCGAGTAAATAAGGAGAGCTGCTTTTTTTACGACCGAAGAAAAAATTGTAACTCTGTGAGGACGGTTTCGACGACGACGGTTCAGACGACGGATTTTGCGTTCCACCGAGGCCACCGACGGAGGATGAACACTACGCGCGACGAGGACGAGACCCAGAGGAAGACGACGATTTCAAAAAAGCTGCGGCGCGGCGTATCGTCGTCGTCGATGAAATCGGGTCAAGATTCCACCAACAGACGCTTATCGGAAGCGTTTTCGAAGAACTTAGTCGACGACATTTATCGCGGTTCGTTTCGGAATCAAACGGGCGTGTCGTTGAAGTACATGATGGATTTTGGGAACCATCCGAGAGATCAGCAGTTGTTATTTTCTGCGCAGTTTTTACACAAAGAGCTGCCGATTCGATTGGCGCACAGAGTCGCGGAGTTGGAGAATTTACCGTTTGGTTTGAGCACGAAACCGCAGGTGTTGACGGTGAGAGATTGGTACGTCGAGTCCTTCGAGGATATTCGAGAGATGAAGGAGATAAACTCGATGGAGCGGGAGGAGAAGTTTACGGAGTTGTTGTCGTCGGTGATGAAGAGGCACAACGACGTGGTGCCGATGATTGCCAGAGGGGTGTTGGAGTTGAAAAACGAGCTCGCGGAGAAGAGTAAGAAAGGAGGATCGCACGGCAGTAGTAGTACTAATAATAATAATAATAATAATAACAATAATAGTAGTAGTAGCATCGACGCTAATCGCATAGCGCACTTACCGGAAATTCACCAGTTTCTAGATGGGTTTTACATGTCCAGAATAGGCATGCGGATGTTGATTGGACAGCACGTGGCGTTACACGAGCCACCGAAAAAAGACTACGTTGGTCTCATTTGTACGAAAACGAGAGCTTTAGAGGTCTGCAAAGATGCCGTGGATGACGCGAGAGCGTTGTGCGCGAGACAATACGGCGACGCGCCGGAGGTTGAAATTTTCGGGGATCCGAATTTGACATTTGCGTACGTTCCTGGGCACATTCATCACGTGGTATTTGAGTTAGTAAAGAACTCGTTGCGAGCGGTAGCGGAGAGATATAAAGATTCAGACGTACCACCACCGGCGATTAGGGTGGTTGTCGCTGAAGGCAGCGAAGACGTGACCATCAAAATTAGCGACGAAGGCGGCGGTATTCCTCGGTCTGGATTGAAAGAGATTTGGACGTATTTATATTCAACCGCGGATTCGCCTTTACAAGAGATGGAGTTTAGCGAGGCAGGCGCTGGTTCGACGCCAGTAGTTTTAGCGGGGTATGGGTACGGTTTACCGCTCAGTCGTTTGTACTGTCGGTATTTCGGTGGGGATTTGCAAGTGCTGTCCATGGATGGGTACGGAACAGACGCTTACGTGCACTTGAATAGATTAGGAACGGGTACAGAACCGCTACCGTAATTGTCAGTGGTGTTTGTTTGTAAACTATTTTTCGCAACCGAGAATAAAAAAACACTTCTCAGTCTACGCTTCTTGAAAAAGATTCAAATCTCTTCCTTCTTTTTCTTCTTTTTCCTCCTCTTAAAACGCGCAAGCGTTCAACTCTGCTATGCGTTGCTTCCCACTCGCGTCGAGTTGAGGCAAGAAAGCGCGCATTAATGATCTCGGTAATCTCGCTTCGGGATCATTTTTGCTCTTTTCGTTGGAAATCAACGCCGTCGCTTGTCTGTTGAACATGTCGAACGCAAAGCTGATGGAAGTCTCCCAGGCTTGGGAGTTCCCATCCGTCAAATGAACAACTTTCCCGCGCTCGACGACAATCGCGAGCGTTTCTTGGATGGATTCTCTCGGCGATCGTTTACTGACGAGACAACTCGGGAGTAAGTTTTGCGTGTCGGCGTAGGAGATGCCGACGATTAAACTCCCCAAAGCGCCTTCCGTGGCATCTTTTGAGAGCATCGAGGAGACTTCCGCGGCGGCGCGAATTAATCGATCCACGTCAGTGATAACACTTTGTCCGTCTCTCTGCTGAAAAGACATGGCTTGTGCGGCGGCGGCTTGTGCGGCACGACTGCCTTTAACCGCTTTCGAGGCGGATTTTTCTGCAAACTTGGCAATCTTGCCGACGTTTCGAAACACCGCCCAGACAAGTTGCGCCGCAGACGGCGACGCTGGATCCAACGCTTTCAAAACGCTCGCAAGCATTACTCGACCTTTCGGTAAAGAAACAAGTCTTTGGAAGATGACGTCGCTTTCATCGCTGCTCAAAACCGGCGATTCTGGCAAACGCAAAGTAGAGACCAAACCTTCCAACAGAAATTTTTTACGTTGCGTCAACGCGTCCTTCGTCTTTTGCTTCATCGACGCCTTCTCCACTTCGTTTTCCTTTTCTGCGTCAATCTCGTCTTCGTGGTTCATGGTATCATCGGCGGCGAATTCATTCTTTAAGAGTAATCGGTCGATATCATCGACGTCTAACAATAAGTACATCGCGTCTTCAATCATAATTCTCGCCGCGAGTAAAGGTTCGTTCGCCAATCGCACTCTCGGCTCGTTTTCGTCATCGCCAGACTCGTCGTTCTCTTCCTCCGGGCCGGTTGGAATTTGCAATAACTGTTTCGGCGTGCGAACGTTTGAAAACGGCACTTTACCCAACCCTTCCAAGCCAGGCACGAACGTCACTTCGCCTCTCTTTTCTTTCACGTGCGAAGGCAACTCTCTCAGCTCCTCCGGACAAAACGGTTCTCTCAAACGCCCCGGATTATTCTTCGATAAAAATGCTTGATGGTAATAATCGTGCGAGTACGCCTTCTCTTGGTCCGGGTGCGTCGCTTTCCACTGAATGCGTAAGATTTGTTCAATCTCTTCGCCTGTCATCAATTCGCCTTGGAATCGAGGACGACCGTCTCGTCTCGGCCCGGTAAATATGCGTCTCTGTTTTCCTGATTCTGTGTAGTGCTGATTGAAACCACCCACACCACCTCGACCACCTCGACCACCTCGACCTCCTCGACCACCTCGACCTCTTCCGCCGTGATGGTGATGAAATCCGGGCGGTCCAGGAGGCGGCGCCATCCCTGGCGGCGGCGGCATCATCCCTGGCGGCGGCGGCATCATCCCAGGCGGCGGAGGAGGACCTCCATCCTGTCCCAGCGGTGGAAACATATGTATACCTCCCATTCCCGGCAGCGTTTCTTGTGGCGGCATCATACCTTGCATCGGCGGTGGCATTCCCGGCCGTGGCGGTCCTTGCGGCGGCATTTGGCCGCTAAACATCGGGTGCTGCGCTCCAGGCATCGGCGGTAACATCGGCGGCGGCGCCGCGTGTCGCTGTTGGCCGTTGTTGTTCATGTTGTTGTTGTTCTCATTATTACCCCCACCACCATTCCTCGCCGCGTTCAATAAATCCATCGGCGTCAGCAGTTTCTGTTCGATACTCGCCGACGACGGAATGTCCACTTCTTTCGATTTCAACTCTAAATCTTCCATCTCGCCTCCAATTTCTTCCATTTTCTTCCCGTTCTCATCTTTCTCTTCTTCGTTGCCGAAAAACCCGGCCAATTTCGGCGGTTTCGGAATGTTCGCGAAGAATCCCATCTTTTCGTCTACTCCGTTTAAATCTTTTTAACGTGGCGCGCTTATTCCTTTCTCTCTCTCTCTTTATTGCCGAACGAATGAATCGATTACGAGAGAAGAAATGTTTCGATCGATCGATCGGCCGCCCCCAAATCTCTCTCTTTCAAAGAACGCTCAAACTCGCTTTAAAAGCCGTCGAAAAGAGATGAAGTGTTCAACACAACGAAAAAGCCTCCTCTTTGTCTTCTTCTTCGAGAAAAAGCGCAAACGAACGTGCGTTTTAAAGCGCGCGTCTTTACGTTCCTTTTAAAAACAAAATCGATGAGAATCGTTCTCGTTGGTATGACGCGAGAGACGAACAATTAATTCAGTTTTTTCTCTTCTTTTTCAGTCAAACGTTTTTTTTTCAATTTGGTAAAAAAAAAAAAAGAATTACTC
>Ga0213862_10001008_pt1 | contig 11811 bp, 18 predicted proteins | sample PICome_7_FD_160092 | JGI IMG/M metagenome (GOLD analysis project Ga0213862, IMG submission 160092) | Coastal seawater microbial communities near Pivers Island, North Carolina, United States - PICO266 | ecosystem: Environmental > Aquatic > Marine > Coastal | place: USA: North Carolina... | reverse complement strand
AGGGGGCTCGCTGCGTGGAGAACCGGGCATCGTCCGGGAGCCTCTCCACAAGCGTGGGGGTACGCGAGGGTTCATAGTTTCGCCACTAAGGGGAAGACGTATTACACGGCTGATAAGGATTTACGCTGATTAAAACATTCTACAGACACGCTCATAGATACTAGGTTTCTTCACTGGCTCGGGTGCAAACTTGAGTGCGAAGATTTTATCCATAATGGGTTGATTTTTCTCGGATTCACTCGCCATCTTATCCGAATGTTCCATCATTTCTTTCATCATATCCATCATTCGCGTGTTAGATACTAGATAGTTCCTGTGTTCTTGAGCTGCGACCTTTTCAGCCCAAGATACAGCATTCTCCCTCACCAAATTATTCATTTCGAACTGTTTCGACGCGGTGGCAGCCGGACTCGGATTCGCTTCCCTAAATTCGTCGATAAGACCATTAATGGTCTCACCGTATGTACGAAAACGGTTGTCTTCATAGGCTTTATCACACACGGCATAGAGTAGCTCATCACTCACACCGTAAAGAAGGACATCCTTGTTTTCAATCGTGTATTCAAAAAATTCATTCATTTCATCACGAGGCACCCCATCCGGGTACGTCTTGATGAGAGTATCGAGCTTGTGTTCGAAATCGGTGAGAGTCGTCATGTTTGTAAACTTAAAAATATGATGAATAATATATTTACTTAGGTCTAAATAATGACTGATCGCATTACGTGGGATGAATACTTTATAAACGTCGCAGATCTCGCCTCTGTTCGATCTCCGTGTAATCGACTGAAGGTGGGGTGTGTCCTCGTGAAAAACAATAGGCTCATCAGTATGGGCTATAATGGATTTCTAGGCGGATGCGAACACAAGTCCATTGTAAGGGATGGACACGAACAGGCGACGATTCATGCAGAGATTAACGCAATCACGGATGCGGCGAAGAGGGGTGCCTCCATTGATGATTGTGTGGCGTACGTGACACATTATCCGTGTCTCAACTGCTACAAGGCTCTAGCGAGTAGTGGAATCAAAAAGATCTATTACAAAATAGACTATAAGAACGATCCAGTTGTGGAGGAACTAAGTTACGGTGTGGATATCACTAAAATCTGACCTTCTTCAACCCCTCTTCAGATAAAATTTTGTTAATACAGTTGATTTCATCTTTGGTCCATTCGGGTGCATCATACAGTGACCTGAAATTAGAATACAGTCTCCCCTTACCAGTAAAATCATCAACAATCAACTTTGTGTCGAGATCTTCAGTTTTGACACCGTGGCGACCAAAATAAGGCCAGTTGTGAAAATTGAAACGAATTGTTTTGTACCCACTTCCATCACGTTTCACACGAATACCACCTTCACTAATGGGCTCGGGTTCGAATTCATGGTGAGGCATCGCGACATTCATCTTATCTACGATGTTCAAGATGTTCCTCATGGTGAACGTGTCACCAATCTTATAGACGGAGTTGTTTTCGAACATAGTAGAAGACATTTTGACTTACTTATATTTTATAACGTGATCAACTTAAGTATTATATGAAAAAACGCTCTTCACCACGCTTTATTCTGTACATGTGATCATATCCATGAAAGAGAATCGCGGCGAGAAGTCCCACGGATACGACAGCTCGGTTCATCTTGCGGACAGACCACGCATATGCTAAAATCAGGATAAGGATAGTTGTTTGAATAAAGGTGACTTTTGGCATGACGAAACGGGTCTTGACAGTCTTAACTTCTTGTGTGGGTTCTGGTGTGTACTTTTCCATTCGTGGGTAACCGGGCATTTTTTATTTTATATGAAGAAAATAATGCGAGAACTCTCGTTAGTGATAATACTTCTTGTTCTGTACGATTATTTCAAGTCACCGATAGATTTATTATATTTTCAGAAACCACTCAGACCACTGATAGGTATGAGAAATACATTCATAGATCTCGCGCTTCATAAACCAAAATATAACACATTGGACTACCCGGGATTATGGTACGTAAAGATGAATTATGATCGGATCTTATATGAATATGAAAAAGGAATTATCACTGCAAGAAAGAAATATTTTCATGATCTTGACCGTTGGTTCGATAACAATGAGGGGTATTATTATTACAAAGTCAAAGATTTTCCCATCATTCAGAATATTATTGATGAGGTTCCATGTGTAGATAAAGAAAGTGCCAAATTTGCAGTCATAGAAGGACCCATGACTATAGCACCTCATCGAGCAGAAAGTAATCTCTTATTGAGATACCATCTCACGATGAAAGGTGGTGACGACTGTATTCTCTACACATCAAACGGTTTGCATAAACATGAACCGAGAAAAGATTTACTCTTTGACCATTCTCGTATTCATAGTCTCGAAAAAAAGGGGGTTCAAAAACGGATAGTGCTTATTTTAGATGTTCATAGATTTAGTAGTTTGTAATTAAAGATTATAGCGTATAAAAATATACATGCCATTCTCACTCACTTTCAATATTCCAAATATGCGAGCTGTAAAAACGCGCGCAATCAAAGACCCTGCTCAGTATGACACGGAAATCAACGTTGCACGTGGGTTTAAACCTCCTATGAGTAAACCCACTTCCAAGTCGAAGGTTCGTGTGGAGAAAGGAATTACATACGACCCCGATCAATACGACCCCTATGAAAACCTGGAAAGACATTATAAGGGTAAAACAGATTAATTACATATCACGTCAAGTTTAAAATTCTTATCGAGCTTCCCTAGACGTATTTTATTATCCGCGATAAGCCGCTTGATAGTTACTCCAATCTCAATATTATCCTTGCAATATTGTTCGACTTTGGGATCATTAGGCAAACTAGGCATGAATGCCATGAATGTTACCATTTTCTGAGACATCGAGAGAGACTTGTCTCCCATGACACGTTTCATCGGTTCGGGAATGTTATCAATATTCATTATATTCATTGCAGCCAAAATCTTTAATTGCACTTAAGTCGCGAAGTGATATCGTGAATGTCATCATTTCACAATGTCTTCCGATATGAACTCCCGCTCCATCACTGACTACATCCTCAAGCTCGAGAAGCTCAACGAAGAGTCTCGCACCAAGATTGACCAGCTCAAGAAGCTCTTCCTCAAGGAGAATGCAGAAAAGATCGATGCTCTCAATGCCCTCAACGATTTCAAGTACAAGACCAACTGCCTGACCAACTGCAGCTACACCGAATCCACTGCCAGGGTTTGTGGTAAAACGCCTTACTGCAAAAACCGTGAAAACGCCGGCATTGTTGAACGTCTTTTGGAGTTGGGTGAAATGACTTCCGATTTCCATAAGACCGCCGCGTACCAGGGAGCCGCTGACACGATCGCTGATCTCGATTATGTGATTGAGAGTGGTGAGTGTGTGCGTCATCTCAGGGGTATCGGTAGGGGTATTTCCTCCAAGATCGACGAATACCTTGACGAACAGGACTCTGATTACGAGGAATCCGACTGTTCTGATACCGAATCGATTGCATCCACTGAGAGTCACGTCGAAACTACCCTCAACCAGGGTATCGCGGATATGCTTTACGCACATGCGGAAAAGACTGAGGACAAGTATAAGTATAAGGCTTACATCAAGGCTGCTGACACGGTTTATAACCTAGACTGCGCGATTACGAGTGGTGAAGAGGCTATGAAACTTCCTGGTATTGGTAAGAGCATTGGAAAGAAGATTGATGCATTCCTCGATGACGAGGATGAAGACTTTCACGTGAAATTCCACACGAACGTGATCATTTCGGATGAACTCTCCAATCTCGCCACACTCGAGGAACATGTCGGGGCCAGTGAGTGGAAGGTCAACGCGTACAAGAGTGCCGCTAAGTTGATTGACACCCTTCCATACGAGGTCTTGAACGGTACCGATCTTATGAAATTTGATGGTATCGGTAAGGGTATCGCACAGAAGGTTGATGAGATCATCCAGTTTGGATCGACGAGACGCGCGCATGAACTGAAGCAGGGTAACCCCGACAAGTGTAATTAAACCCACTGTGCAGGCGGTTTGTGATGTTTTCTCTTTGGTTTTTTAATATGCGTGAGTTTGAATAATAGCCAGCCATAAAACATTGCCACTGGAACCATTTTAATATTACAACTTTTTATATGAAGACGCATTTTCGTATTCCTCATCTACCGTGATGTCATTATACTCTTTCTCATCTGTATCATAAAAGGTCTCGCTATCTCCGATCATCATTTCCCTAACAGTTTGGTATAAGACCGTGGACAGTGCGAATTTGTAAGCGAGAAAACCTACAAAGGTTGCCCCGTAATCAAAATCGAACGCGAAAGGTGCGTTATTCCAAGCTACTTCAAAGGCGGCAGTGCCGAGGGGTGCCAGGAACTCATTTTGAATTGCCGACTTTTCAAACCTGTCAACCCTGTCCGATAAAAGGGTCACATACGCATACGAGGCGACAGCTCCAAGTGTTGCCGAAACACCCTGGTCCGCACCTTGTGTGATGAAATAGGAAGCACTCAGGGCAGATCCATACCCAACCGTAGACCTCTTTAGAGTTGTCTTGAGACGACCATAGTCAGTAGGTACGACTGGCTTGGCGAAGGCGTGAGTGAGGGACATTCTATGTGAAAGTCACTTAAAATCTTTATCCGAGTTAACAGTAGAAATGCCGTGTCAATTATGCCGTAAAAAGTGTGGTGTTCCCATCGATTGTAAATACTGTGAAGGAAGTTTTTGTCCGAGCTGTATCAATTTGACAAAGCACGATTGTCAGGGTGCGGATATCAAGAAGATGAAGCAGCGACAGGAGTTGAGAGAACAGACAGCATTTGAGCCACCACCGAAGTGTGTGAAGATTTGATTACAACGTTTCTACAACCTCCCTATATCTATTATACGAACTGTATGGAATAAATGTTTCTGTATCAATAATATCTTTTACATTTTCATACCCGATATACTCTCGTTTCATATCTATAGTTAGATCATGGTCATTTCTATCTTGATATACAGTTGGAGGACCAAAAACAACGTTAAAACCCTTTTTTTGTAACACATATGCACCGAAAATATCATCCATACGTCCAACTTTATCGAACATAAAATAATGTTTAAGAGCATCACTAGAGAGTATCGTATTTTGACTATTAAACGGAGTTATACAATCCGTGGTGTACCACCCATTGTTAAACTCACATTCAGGTGCATAAATCATTCTACACATAGCGTCGACATCTGGATCACCGTTCCATAAATTTGCCTGAACGTCAAACTTTTCAAATCTGTGTTTAGTTCGAGTAATGTTATTCTTTTTATGAACATGTTGAATGGGAAATCCTCGGTGCCATAAATGCTTGTATTTTGTAACACTCAATGGGTCAAAAAACCCAAAATCAGTTGAATATACATCGATTTCTTGTGGCTTAAACAACTCACCCCATCTATCTAGCGGTATATTATCATCGTCAACAGTGGCTATATGTTTATACCCATGTTTCAAAGCGTACACGAATCCCATATTTCTCCTTTGTATACAGTCCCACCCAATCATATCCGAAAGATTTTTATCTAACTTCTCTTGATTCTCTGGGTGAAGATATGTATATTCGTCATATTCATTGTGTGGTGTTTTTCTATCACCGACAACTAGAAAATCCCATCCTTCTACGTTCGCGAACTTCTTTGTCGCAGTAGTAGGTTTATTTATCGTAGTTGTTATTATGAGTTTGTCAGTCATTTAAAGAACATGCTGTTATTCCTTTAAATGGCTATTTCGGCTGTTATATGTGGACGAAATGACGATTACGGGGGAAATCTTATCGAGCGTGCGACATACTCTATAAATTCTTTATTAGAAACGTTCGACGAAGTTATATATGTAGATTGGAACACTGATACAGATAAAAAAATATTGACAAGTGATCTGAATATAATTAATCGTACTAAATTAAAAGTTTACACGATTACACCAGATAAAGTACTCGAATTGACGCGCGGTGAAAGTGTACAGCCTATGTGTGAAGTATTATCCAGGAATATCGGGATCAGGCGAGCGACGGGTGACATAATAGTAAGTACTAATATTGATATAATTGCTCCACCCCGTGAACAACTAGATATCATTACATCTAAATTACGACGAATGGAACTGGTGACGGTTATCAGGAAAGACCTAGAATTGAACCAGGTGGATAAAGTTTTTAGTAAAATACCATTTAATAGCGAAAATATGTTACGTGTTTTTGGTGTCGACCCTTTACACACTAAATTAATGTCCCCATTTATAGAAGTAACCAAACATACGCTGGATCAATTCCCAGAAACAAATCATCACGCGTTGGCAAGTGTGATATGCGGGTGTGGTGATTTTCAGATTGCTCACGCGGAAACGTGGCATAAAATAAAAGGATTTGAAGAGAGTATGAAAAAACGACAATATGCAGATACCACTGTACAATATAAGGTATTAATGGAAGGTGGTATAGTTCGAGCTTCGAATTTTCCACCGATTTACCACTTAAATCACGAAAGGGATAATAATCCGAGTATACTTAATTCGATCGTTATGGTAAAAACTACACAGAATGATGAAACATGGGGATTTTCAGGTGAGAGACTTTAATTCTATGGGAATTGACTTAATAATTTTTTCACTTGCCTTGACGAGTCTGTATTTTCCATCTGAGTGAATTCCAACTTCAATTAGTTTTTTAAATGTTTCTGCGTCGAGGTCTTTTACACCGTCATCGTAACAATGCGAACAGTTATATGTCTTATTCGCTATGAACTTTTCGTCTCCGAATGATGAGAGATGCCACCCAGCATTTTTATAGTGTGGGACACTCCACCGCATCTCCCTCATTTTTTGTGGCGATACCTGCATCAACACTTCCTTCGTAGTGATGACTGTACCGAACCATGGTTCAAGTTCTTGAATATAATTAAAATTATACTGAAATGCGATCATGTTATACGAGCACATCTTCACATCAGGGGGTAATCTCAGGGCCGTTCTATTCGGAATTTCGTCTACGTCCGATACCATCACAATATCATCACCTTGAAATTCCAACAGACCTCTCGCGATACAATTCCGTTGGAAATATTCACGTACCCATGGATCTTTACCCGACGGATTATCTTTAACAACGATATGTATAATTTTATCATGCCATTCTCTGAACATGTCTTTGTTATTTTGATAATAAAGTTCTTTTGGAATACCCCTGAATGTTGATGTAGATTCAACTAAAACAAATTTATCTACAACACTATCGAGATATCTCAAACGTTTTTTTAGAATATCGAGTTCATTATAAAAAATAAAACAATCTATAAGCATATGTTAACCCACCCTTTTATCTTTTAAGTCTATCTTCACGATCGAAGAGTGTTCAAATCCGGATGCATTTTGTATCCCATTTTTCACACAGAATTCACGAAGGGCTTTTGAAACGTCACTCCCGGGTCTACAATCGTGACACAAAATGACACCACCCTTCTTCATCTTCGGTAAAACCGTATCCAAATCCTTTAGAGCACCTTCATATGTATGGTCACCGTCGATAAAGGCAAGATCTATACTCTCATCTCTATGAATGTTGAGTGTATACGCACTATCACCGCGAATAGGGATGATAATATTCTGTAGGTTATTGTTCAACACGTTTTCGTAAAACGTAAAAAAGTAGTCATCAACTCCATCCGGTGGACGCGTACCTGTCGCGGTAATGTCTTCTATATTTTCAAACCATATATCGTGACAGTACACGGTCGAACCATGCTTACTCGACAGGCCAGCGAGAACCCCACTACATCCCAAGTAACTCCCAGTTTCTACATATTTACTATTCATGGGTAATTGAATATAATGGTTCAGGAGTACATTCGTGTCAGCTTCATTCAGTGTACCCTTCACACCATTGACATACGTATATGCCATGCCATCGTCGGTAACTTCGAATTTTAGATCCATTATACTACTATTTAATTTCAGACCTTTAAGTGACTGGTACAAAAAAATATTTCCTAATAACAAAACACATAAGATGAAATATTCTGCCGAAATGGGATTACCAATTATACTAGTATTAATGCTCGTCGCCGCCGTAGCATTTTTCGTAAATTTCGTGGGTATCAAACACTATAATGAATGTGACGCGATCAGGGGGGTTGAAAAATTTGAAAACAGGAAGGTATACCTCAGCCAGCTCGTGACCATCGTTATCACAGGTGTCGTGACACTCGCTCTGCGACAATTCGCGTCCAGTCCGGGCATGTCCGCGACAGGTCCCATGATGTTGGTTGTCGGAGCTCTTCTATTGACTTCGTCTGTATTCGTGTACCAGATACTCAACGCCGATAAGGAAGCGTGTGAACCTAAGAAGACTGATGTAAATTATTCGGGTGTATCGATGGGGTTCGCGAGTGTTATCATACTAGTTGGTATCGCTATAACGTACCTGTCAATCACGAAGAACAAGAAATTCACTAACACCGTCTCGACATTAGAAGCATTTAGTAACCGTGGTACAACACAGGTCGGACCCCTCAATCAGCGAGGTCGCTTTTAATTAATTTAAAAAACATATAAGAATACAAAGTATGCAACTTCATGAAGCTACATATTTAGTTTGTATGCTTATCGTTCATGTTGTTCGTAACGTGGGTAAAATAACATTCGAAGATAAAATGAAAGTTCTTCAAATTTGTTTTTCTCTACTCCGTTCCGTTGAAGACACTTTATACAGAATAAATAATTGTGAAAATAAACCCAGAGTAGAATACATAGCAGAATAATTCGCACCCTTTCTATACTGGTATGTCAGCCATAGAATGTTAGCCAGAATTCCCATATACAGATATCTATACGTATCACTATCCGGGGTATAATCATCTGCATTGAGTGTTCTCAGCATCATCTGACTTATACCCAACGTAATTGCAGATCCGGCTATAAAATCATCTATACCGACCATCGTTTATATAATTAAAGATTTTATTCTCAATCTATATAAATGGATACCATTTTGAAAACCTATGCCACTAAGTCTAAGGACAGCGCTCTTATCGTCAATCGTATTGAACGTCTCATCGCTAAGTACGGTAAGACGGGTATTAACAAGGAGAACCTGTGTGGTCTCGTTTCTACTCTGATGATGGATGTCCAGAAGATCAAGGGTCTGACCGGTCCCGAGAAGAAGGACCTTGTCATTGATCTCATCTATTCCGTTATTGAGCAAATTGACGCGGGTGATCAGGATTCCGAACTTGAGACTGTTTTGAAGACTATGGTACCCCCTATGATCGACAGTTTCTCGGTCATGCTAAAGGTAAATAAGGCTTGTGGTTGTGTATAATACAGAATGAAATTTCCTACATTGGAAACTATGGTCGCCTATGGTATTTACACCGTGAAAGACCTTATATTGTATTCACACAATAAACTCCGTAAACGTCATATTATACCTCTAAACGAGTGTAACCATTGTTCATTCGTGTTTTCAGGTGATACATGCGGAAATTGTATTACGACTTCGGTTTGATTACCAGGCCGAGTACAGACTCTAAATTGTTTTGATCTCTCTTAAGCGGTTTCTCACGTTTAAGGCGCAATGGTTCGTTTGTTCCCACTGCCCCTTTTATTTCGTATAACTTAGCCACATTTTTCACTTGTGGAATTGTTAATTCAACCTCAGGTTCTTCCGTGATTTCTTCACGTGGTTCATCATCTATCAATACATTCGACCTGAATTGTTCTATCGTTTGCGCCCCCCCAAATTCTATGAGCGTCTGTCGTTTAGGTGCACATTGTATAGACCCTCTTTTACCGAATAAGTGTCTACGCATCATCACCATATTACCACATATTATACCCCCTCTCGATAGCCCATACTGTTCAAGAGCATACGTTTTCATGCAACTCCATGAGCAAAATCGTCCACTTGTCACATATCTCTTACGCCTATCATCATACTTCAGGGGGAGTTTCAATGGTTCATTTTCAAAATCATGGCAACACCACCAACACCATAACATATTTACATATATTCCGATATTAGTCTTTAAGTGTCGATTTTTTTTGTCGTATAATAACATAATAGACCATGGCACTGGGGAAAATGGCACCAGTTGCACTATTTTTTCTATTGATTATTATAGTCGTTGGTCTCTATTATCTAAAAAAGAAAAACACTAGTGGTAAACAAATTGAAATTTATGATTCTATGCTTGGTCAACTTATTACTACGACAAAAAAAGATGCTACCAATTCGGGAGATGTACCTGTATTATCTAAACCGGGTGATATAATTATTGAAACCGAACAAGAAGTTAAGGATCGTATAGATAAAAAATTCACAGATTTAGAAGGTCAAGGTGGCTTGGATGACATTGGTATGAATAAAACATCTCTCGTTGACGCTATCAACGAAGAAATCAAGCAGCAATGTGCATTTCCAAAACATGTGACACTTGGATGTGGAACTAAGTATATCGAAGACCCTGATAGTGAATATGGATGCTGTATGTTGAAACCTGGTGAAGATGCAGAAGCATCTGTCGTCGAAATGGCCAAACAGGCAGCCCTCGAACTCGGTACATCCGTGATCGTAGGTGCTGCAATTGAAAAGGGTTTAGCAAAGGCACTTGGTGTAAAAGCGGCTAAACCCGCCGCCTCTAAAGCCGCTAAAAATGCAGCTAAGAAAGTGGTATCCGAAGCCACGGAAAAGGCTGTCAAAGAAGCCGGTGAGAAAGCTGCTCAAAAAGCGGCATCCCAGGGTTTGGGTGAAGCTGGTCAAAAGGCTGCGAGGGAAGCCGCTGAAACTGGTATTAAGAAAACAGCGAACAAAGCTGTACAAAAAGTAGCGACGGAAGCGGCTGAAGAAGCTGCGGAAAAGGTTCTGAAAGAAGCCGGTGATAAAGCGGTTCAAGAGGTTGCAGGATCTGGTGGTAACAAGGCGGCGCAAGCGGCTGCGAGAAAAGCAGCGGAGGAAGCGGCGGAAGGAGCGGCTGAAAAAGCAGCTAATACTGCTGCAAAAAAGGCTGCTTCCGAAGCGGCGGAGGCTGTTGCCACTGAAGCTGTAGAAGCCGCAGCTGAAAAAGCTGCAGCGGAAACTGGTGAAATACTGACAGAAAAAGCTTCAAAGGAGGCTGCGGAAAAAGTGACACAAACAGCTGCCGAGGAAGTGGTATCCGAAGCCGCTGAAAAAGCTGCTCAAAAAGCTGCTGCGGACGCTTCAGTGGATGCTGCTGCGAAAAAGGCTGCCACGGAAGCCGCTGAAAAGGTCGCCACAGAAGCCGCCGAAAAGGCTGCTGAAAAAGGTGCTACCGCCGCCGCTAAAAAAGCGGCTACAAACGCCGCCGCTGACTTAGCCGCTAAAAAGGTAGCTCAGGAAGCAGCTGAAGCGGTGGCTGAAAAAGCTACCAAAGAAGCTGCGAAAGCTGCCGGAGAGAAAGTCATTAAAAAGACAGCCTCAGCAGCCGCTAAAAAGGCCGCCGCCAAAGCCGCTGCAAAAACAGCCGCCAAAGCCGCCGCTAAAAAAGCTATGGTCAAAGCGGCCGCGGCAGGTGCAGCTAAAATGGCTGCCACTGGAGCTAAATATGCAACCATGGCCGCCGCCGGTCCACCTGGCTGGGTTGCTGCAGCGGTTATGTTATGCTTCGACGTAATCACAATTGCGTTAGATATTATAGATGTTGACGGATATGAGACCTATACATCTCAGTCCACACTCGATAGCATGCAAAAAAGGATTGTCGCTGATGGATACAGGGCGGCGGTTGACAGTCCCGACTCGGATTGGCCATTACTATTTCCTT
>Ga0213862_10001006_pt1 | contig 11813 bp, 17 predicted proteins | sample PICome_7_FD_160092 | JGI IMG/M metagenome (GOLD analysis project Ga0213862, IMG submission 160092) | Coastal seawater microbial communities near Pivers Island, North Carolina, United States - PICO266 | ecosystem: Environmental > Aquatic > Marine > Coastal | place: USA: North Carolina... | reverse complement strand
ACCTGATGCAAAAACTGCAGCCTCATCATATTCTTTTACCATTTGCTTTGCATTAATCACAGCAGTGTTTGGTGCTTGGTTGTAGTCTTTATCACCTGTTGGTGGCAAGAACGAGATACCTGAGAATGAATAACGATTCTTAAATACATAAGTCTCAACCTCATCCCAGTCATCAACAATAATTGTATTTGATACATTATGACGAATACCTTTATCTGCACAAAGTTCTTCGTTTGTACCAGCTACTACCCAATGTTTTTGAGCCATTTTTACTTTTTCCAAATGAGTCACACCAAGCAATTCATCTTTCATAAGAGAACCTTTGTGTGGAATAATTGGAAACGACACTACGACATCAGTTCCACCTGCAGACCATACACTTTCTTCTACCATATATGGATTTGATTTCATAATGGCTTGAGTAATCTCTGACTCTTTATTCATCTGTACATTTCTGATGTACATCGGCGAGTGTTCCGCGTGAATACCAGACGCGGTTTGGAGTAGGACTGAAGCATTGCCGCTAGGCTTAACACAAGTAGTCCGAGCGGCAGCATTAATACCAATAATGGCTGCAACTTCTCTGTTAACTTCTTTGACAATTTTAGCTCCTTTTTCTAAGATCTTTGAATTAAACAGAATGTCTGGTTGATTCATCCATCCTGTAATTGATACACCAAGCAGCGCTTCACGGTCAAAGATCTTTTTCGATGTTGGACCTAGAAATTTAAAGTCAGTATAACCGGCTTGTACTGTACCGAGAATAGCACCTGCACGGCATGCCTTATAGAAATCTTCTTCGGTCTTACACATGCCACCATTGATTTCGGTTAGGTTACAACCTTGCCAACCTGACTTACCATCAATCTGTGGAAACATGCCGATTTCAACGCATGGATTTGTTGTGTGCTCGGTAGACTCTACAAACACAAAACCGGGTTCACCGAATGATTTAACAGACTCCATAAGTTTAGCAAATTCTTCTTTCTTTGCTTCATCACGCACAATAACTGCTGAGTTGTTTGAACGACCGCGTTGTGGATTATCAATAAACCAATTACCAGTTTTAGCATTCATCATTTCTTCGTCATCAGGCGAAAATAGACAAATAGTTGCTGACCTTCTTACACCACCTGATAATACTGCATCAGCAGCATGCATTGTAATATCATACACATTAATTGGTCGAATAGCAACTGGTTCTTTTGAATCAATTACCATTGACTGTAATAAATGTTCTATTTTATCTAATGAACGGCGTAAACCTTCTGGCCCTGGTGCTTTAAATCCACCAGATATTTTAGCACCTTTTGGACGAATTTGAGTTAGGTCAAAGAATACTCTACGACCTTCAAATTCAGGATGCTTGCCGCCACCAACAAAATAAGAAGACATAAGTACATCAACTGCAGAAGCCCAACCTTCGATTGAATCTTCTACAATGTAACCTTTTGCTTGCTTAGTTCTAACTTGGATTTTTGGTAATTTATTGATGTGGTGTTTTTGTACTGAAAAGCCAGCACCGGCTCCACAAAGTAAGATATAGAATACCTCACCGAAAAACTCTGGACGATCTGCATATGATGATGTACAGTTGTACATACGCATTTGATGTTTTAATAATTGATCACCACCAAACTGTAATGATCTTTGAGCTGCCAACACACGTTGTTCTTTATATGCTTGCCTCGCTTCATCAAGATATGGACCTAATTCATTACCCTTTTCTTTGTAATTTTCTGCATGCATATCGATAACACGATCTACAGCTTCATCCCAAGATTCATATCTTTTTTCATCATCTATATATCGAGAGTAACCTTCATAAAATTTAGTGTCAGACAAAAATTGCCTAGTGTCAACATGTGCTGTTGCCATTAAACTCTCCTATTGGTTTATTTTATTGTTGTAAGTATTATATATCATTTTGCTGATTTTGTAAACAACAAAATGTGCAATTTATTTAAAATATTTTTCTAACATTTCAAGTCTATCGTCCGCTGCAGCAAGTTTATCGAGCTCTTCAATGATCGCTTCGGTAACGTCGCTGTGTTCTCCGATACCAGCTGGATTATTTAAATATACTTCAATGTTTGTTCTATGAACTTCTACGATACCTTCCGCGTGTTTGCGTGCAGCATTGAGTAGTGCTAATTTCATTTTAATCTCCGATCTTTATTTCTATATTTGCCACACCAAGTATACGTGGCTTATCAGTTTCTCGTTTCATTCCGTTTATTACTTCGTGTTTTAGATATGATGGAAAAATAATCATATCGTCTTCTTCAACCCTTGGAGTATAATGTTGAAAATATGTTGAATTATCTACATCAGACTTATCTAGAGCAGAAGACATTGCGGTCATACTATAAGAATATTGACCAAATATAAGTGGATTTAAAAATTTAGTAGGGCTATGATCTCTCCAATTATAACTAATGTAGTGGCACGTGCTAAAAGCTGATTGCCAGCCTTTTGCCTGATAGTAATGATCATGTGCTGCCATATACTTTGTATTGACCGCAAAGTTAACCATTTTCCATCGATACTTTAATTCATTATGATTTGTTTTTATTGACTTGATATAGTCATCAATTACTTTAGCATAACATTTTTCTAAAGTTTTGATTTCATCAGGTGCCTCAAACATTTGGCCATAATAATGATGTAACTCAGAATCAGCGTCCCAAGTATTCTTATTCGGTTCTAACGAATAATTAACTATAGCTTTTTCTATGATAGCATTTTTATCATAATCTTCAGGATCAATCCTAGCCTTGTATATTTGGCTAGGGAACATATTATAAGTTGTCATTACTCTCCGATTCTTGCATTTACTTTTCGGTGTCCGTTCCATGCTACAAATCCACCAATACGTAAAGCCCAATAAGCAAGATAGTTTAAAAAGTGGAAACCGTTTTGTTCGATGTTGATGTCTCTAAAGATTTCATCTGCTTTCTTTTGGTTGATGGTTCCCATAGTGGTTCCATCTGTCTTTAGTAACGTAGCATATTTATACGCATAGTCATGAACTAATCCACCCATTAGCAGTACACCAGTTGGTGATAACCATGTATGTAAGAACTTTGGAATAGAAGCACCGTCAAACTTAAATCCAGCTGGAATCATGTATTCTTCATCACCAATCTTATAGTGCCATGAGTTTGCTAGTTCCCAATGGCGAGTGCCTGTAATCCACATCCATATTGCACTCCAGAATCCTTTGCCAGCAGTTGGTATTCGTATTGGCTTCAAGTGTGGCATTTCATCGTATTTAAATCCAATAATATCTTCTTCACAATCAATACCTATTTTATTTGCGATAAAACCGATAATGATTAAAATACCTACAACTGTAAATTGCCACCATGTAACAAGTTGATCGATTATGAAATCCATTTACTTCTCCTCTGTAACTGCCTTTTCATAATATATGATTATTTCATCTTGTTGTTTTAAAAAACGTTTAATGTCTGCTATATTTAAAGCTAAGTTTTCATAGTCTTTCATACTCAAAGCAACAAAAGCTAGATCACCATAGGCTTCGGTAAACTCTTTTTCAAATGCTTCGAAGTTTTGTTTTGTAACTACAAAAACTCGAGTGTCACTGAGTTGGAGTGGTTTTGGTCTCGCCACTGTTGGTATGTTCACCTTCTCCGTTTTGGTCACCACTTTGATTTCCGGTTCCGGCCGGAACCCGCTGCAACCAGATAGGGAGATTGCGGTTAGCATCACCACCAGTGTCACCCATAAACTCGCGCCATAGTTTTGCTGATGCGCCATTCATTTTTCCTTCTAATTGTTTTGAGTCTTGTAAAGCCTCAACAACAAGGTTTAATTTACTTAATTTAGTTCTAAGTTCATCACCATAAGCTTCTGCTTTTTGTAATGAGATTGTTAATTCTTTATTTAACACGCCAAGCTTAGCCATATCTTGCTTTAACGTTGTAACTGATTGTTCCGCAGTTTCAACCGCAGATTCAAGTTTTACATTGTTTTCACGAAGTGTAGAAATGGTTGCTTGTGTGGTATCATAATAATATTTTGCTCCATAACCAAAGACACCAATGATACCAATAACAAAAACCAGAGCATAGATTTTAAGCATTAAAGTGCGCCTTTAGTTTCCAAATAATCTCTAAAGCGCTTCAACATAGTGCTATGATCTTTCTTTCTCTTACGTCTATCGTGCACGTATGAGATCATGCCTTTGCCTGTTGGTCCCATAGCTGTTGTGGCTGGGTTTGGAATGTTTGCCGTTGTAGTAATTTCTTCTTTTTTACTCATCATTTTTTCTTTATCATTCGCCTTTTGACGTTCTTTTGCATCATCAGTTCGTTTCTTACGTATCATGGCCAGCCTCTTTACTCTGTCTTTTTGTTGCCGTACACTCAACACACCTGCATCTTCTCTTTTATCAGCCATTTTTGCAAAAGCAGCTTTACGATTTGCATCCGTTTTAAAGCCTTCTTTCTGCATTTCTTTTGTTTTCTTTTTCATGGCGTTGATGTACTTTCTATAGACTGCGGCTTCTGCCTTTTTACCCATCACTCGTGCTCTCTGTTCCATAGCGATGGCCGCTTGTATTTTATGGGCATGGGTTTTACCCGAACTCTTTATCTTTGCTACGCTTGCTTTTGCAGTTTCAACATCCTTAAATCCTAAACCTTTGATAGTACCTTTTGGATTTTCATCAGTGTAAAGATCACTATGTTTATCGGATCCTGCAGGCTGACCTTTTTTACGAGGGATTCGTGGATTATCCTTTTCAATATTTAAAGTCTTAGGATAACCTTTTTGCCCTGGCTTTAATTTAGGCTTTCCAGCAGCTCTACGCTTTCGGATGTTGTCCCATAGGCTCATTTGTATATCTCGCTAGTAGTTACATACAATTGTTGATTTGTCTTTAAATGTGTCGCTTCGTATACTTTTATTCCAAAAACATCACCTACAGATTCACCATTGAATACTTTGATTTGGTCTTTTGGTAATATAATTTCATCTAATGTACGATTACAAATTTTAGCAGATTTAATGCGATACACGCCCGGACTAATTGTTCCATCTTCTAGTACAAACCATTCGTTGTCTTCAGCGAGGAAATCTTCTGGTCTGATACCAACTTCGGACATGATCTTAGCCAATTGATCGTCACTGAGTTCGAACCGTTCTTTGATAAGAAACAAACCAGCTGCGAAGCTTCCGAGGCTGGTACCAAGTCCCGGTACTTTATTGAGCAAGCGCTTAACATTAGCAGCAAGACGAATAAAAGGAGTATATGAGGACTTACGCGCATCTGTATCAAGTGGCTGAGTTTTAATCCTTTTGCCATTTTGATCGATAACTCCTTGTTTATATGCGTCCCAGTTTTTCCAATCCATCACTAACATTCGAATGAATCGAAAGGTGTAGATCATATCTGCGCCGCGTTTTAGAATACTCATAGCTCTCTTAACCTATTAACTACCTCGTGATCCATTGCAAATCCTGTAACTTTATCATCTTCAATGTATTTTAAATAAATCAAAAATGGTTTAATTACCGGCCAATGCCTATCATCTAATTTTAGTTTCAAAATATTAAGAGATGGTTCGATCCCGAAGGAGTTGAAGATTACTATCAAATGATTTAGTATTAACCTTTCGGCCAACTCGTCATGTTCTAGGTATCGATTCACCAACCTCTTAATATATTTAAAACGTTTCAAGTCTTCATGAAACTCGTCTATATCTGAGAACTTTGGTTTGTAATATGCCTTTGCGGCATACAACATTACGTTTTCCTCAGTTAATTCATTAAATATCATCATAAAGATATATATTCAATTAGCCAAAGAGACTGAATTTTTTAGACTGTTTCTTTGACTTCTTTTTTGGCTTTGGTGCTGGTTCCATCACTTCTTGAACTTCAGCTTCAATATCATCTGCATATACATGCGGATCTTCTTCAACTGGTTCAGGAATAACAGGTTCAGCTAAAACCTGTACGCCATTGTATGCATCAAGTTGTTCCTGAGTAATACGTTGTGATTTTAGAAGCTCACCAGTTTTTGGATTAATCCAACCCCTTGATGTTGGAATAGCTCCTTTTGGACCAACAACACTACCTATTTTATTAATCGCCATTTTTTACCTCTTCCCAAGCTTTTGCAATTGCATCAAACTGCTCTTTTGTAGTCTTATGAGCCGGATGATCTTTTGTAGCAGATGGCATAATGTTCTTATCGCCTTGCTTGTTATCATTGTTACGCATAGCTGCTGGCTTCGTTGAATCCTCAGCTTTCTTTGACTCTGGATCTTCTTTTTGGCCTTTACCATGCTTTGCCATTGGATGTCCATCCATCATTTTCTTATCAGAACGTGCATCGTCTTTTGGCATGTTTTCGCGATTTTGATCTTTCATACGTTTAGCTCCAGCAGCGTCTTCCCAGATGGAAGTTAAACGTTCGCGAACTGTTGATTCTTTCTTCATTGTTTTACCAATCGCCTTTCTACGCTTATGAAGGTATTCGTCTGAACTATCGACGTCACCATCGTTATCAATGTCTTTATCTTTACGATCTTTAAACTTCTTTGCAGCAGCTTTTGGATCAACTTTATCCATTCCTTCGCCATCATCAGACTTATCATTTGATGCATCATCTTCAAGATCTTTCATGATTTGCTTAGACTGCTTATCATGAGCTGCACTTGCTTTTTTCAGCTTTTTAGCAACTTTCATGATAGTGCCTTTATCCTTGTCATCAAGTGCTTCATCCATTTTTGGTTTTTCATGGGTGTAACCCATTTTAGCAAATTTTTCATGATCTTCTGGAGTTTTAGCTGTTACTTCTTTACCAGTCTTTGGATCATACATCATATGAGGATATTTCACGGCTTCGTCAGTTTGAGCCATTTGATCAAGTGCGGCCCTAACACCTTGTATATATTTTCTGTCCATTTTTATCTCCTATAGCCAGAAGTTACTAGTAATTGCAGCAGCAGCTGCTGCTATCACCACCCAGAACAGTTTATTGATGAGTTGGACCGTCCTAGTATTTTCTGCGGCTTGACCCGCAATGTCGTCTATCTTTTCAGATAATCTATTTAACCTCTCGGTTTGATGCGCTTGTTGTTGAGCAATAGAGGCAATCTTTTCTTCAGCTCGCGCCAGCGATATCATTGCGTCAGCAAGCTTGTCAATCTTCTCTTCAATACGATCGAGTCGTTGTGTAGTTGTCGCCATCTTAATTTTCTGCCTTAGTTCCATTAATTGTCCACTGGAGCATTTGCCCTCCATTGATAACAAGACCAGTAACCTGCTGTTGTTTTATCTTTTTTCTGGTCACAATTGTGTCTAGCACGAAAACTTTTTCTAGCGGCTGGATCATCGCGATTAATACTCATGTTTGGATCTCCAAACCTTACGACTATAACTTTGCCCTTATCGTTCTTTACATAAACTTTAAATTTTTTGTCTGGATTTTCAGACGTACGAATAGGATCATTCAAAGTAACTTTTCTGCCTTGGTACTCTGCTTCTTCGAGTTCAAGATCGGCGTACATTGTTTCACACACATTATCGATTTCGTCTTCACGAAATTTTTTGAACTTATCCAAATTCATACGCTGCAATCCTTCTCATTTGTCGATTAAACTCAGCTTGATTTGGTTTATTCTTATACAATTTCTTAGTCAAAGAACTATTCTTTTTTCCTTTGATTCGCCAATTGTAACCTTTTTTCTTATGCTCAGGATCTGTGGTTTTAACTAGACGCCTTTTGTACTGTGCCTCATAAGACTCAGGACCTTTTGGCGCATCAGTAGAACCTTTCTTCCCTTCGGCAAACTCTTTGAACTTAATCATGTTTCCCTCGCTGCCTTGTACATTTTTAATGCTGTTGCAAAATTTCTGTTTCTCATCATGCGCTTTGTTTCTGCGTGATTAGGATTATCTACTGCCATACGAATACTGTCATCATCAACCTTTTTAGCCTTAGCAAACTTTCTGTAAGCATCCATCTTCTTAGCATCGATAACTCTTGCTTCATTTGTGGCATCAGATGGTTTATCTCTTTTTTGTGACATCAAATAATCACGTGAAGTATCGAGATAATCTGCAGCTTTTGTGATTTTACTCTGTACCCATTCAGGTAGATTTTCGTTATCTTCTACCATATCGTACATTTCATCTGCAGCATCCATTGCGATATCAAGGTGATCCTTCATCATTTCACCTTCGTTATCGTATTCATTTGGATCCTTTTCAACTTCTTCTTTGAAAGGACGGTTTACCATCATGTCACCTTTTTTATCTGACATCGGTTTCTTTAGTTTTACAACCTTACCATCTTTTCTTCTTGCCATGTCTTTTGCATCTTTTTCATCAGAAGCAAATCCAATCACCAATCCTTTTTTGTTAACTGCGGCATGAGTATACTTCATCCCCTCATCAACTTCTTCTTTGACAGCTTTCTTTGCTTTTTGGAAGACTGTAGTATCACCAGTCACCAAGTCAATTAAACTACCAAAGGCATCAAAGATAATTTTACGCTGATTCTTTGGAACTTCTTTACCAGCGTCCATAGCTTTCATGGCCATCATTAATTTATTAACATCAGATTTACTTACAAGACCAAGCATGCCAAGTTGTTTTACTTTTTTCAATTTAGCATTTTCTAAAATAACATCGCCATATAAACGTTGCCATTCAGGTGTGGTATCTTCTTTTTGGTTTCTCAATGCTCCCATTGATCTTACCTTTTTACGAGTACCAATACCTTTAGTATCACCCCTATCAAGCATTCCTCTCATACCAGCACCTGGGTCATCTTTACCATGTGCACCAGCTGCACGGCCGGGTGGTAGCTTCTTCACTTTTCCACCACGTTTTTTAAATGCAGCCATAGCCCGATCCATGTCTGCTTTTTGTTTTGCCGACATAGCTTCTTGACGTGCTGATTCATCTTTTAGTGGTCCACGCTTTGCTGAAAGATAAGCAGCAACTGCCATATCCCTACGTTCTTCTTTATCTTTACCTTTGAACTGGGGAGCATCAGACTTTTGGAAGTCCTTAATCCAAGCTCCGATTCCATCTGATACTTTTAATGGCATTCTATGATCCTCTTACTTTTGCGGCAAGATCTTTATCGGCCTTACCCCATGTTCCTGATGATTTTGTTACAAATGAATTGACTCTTGCCAATCCCCATTGTGTAGGTGTGGTTCCCGGTCTATGGCCTGTACGCCACGCGGCTACACCACGATTGAAAACTTTACGGAGAATACCTAATGGCATTCCAGATTTTTCAGCTTTCTTTTTTAAAGCTGCATCTGATTTTTCTTCGATGTAATCTTTAAATTTCATTAATCATCTCCAAACATCTGTTTAAACTTTAGCGTATGCTTACTCGGTTTTGTTTTTGCACCTTTATCGCCGGGAGCTGGCTTATAAGCTGCTGGATTATCATCATCCATTTTTGCCTGCTTCTTAAACTGACGATCCCTCGCAATCTTAGTTGACTTTTTCAAACCGGTGTGATAACCTGCAGGTTGAGCACCTTTGCGATCTTTAATATCTGGATCTTGACGAGCTTCATACCCCGGTGTCATTTTCTTAGCATACTTAGTTGCCTCAGGTGTTCCGAAATCGTACTTATATTCTTTTACTAATTCTACAGCATCTAACCATTTACGCATTTGTTGTCCATTTGATTCTACAATTAAATAATTTGATCCACGTCTTGTAATTGTTGCAACTACATCTGTTTCTTTAATTACAACTTCATCACCAACTTGATATTTTCCAGCTACAAATTCTTCACGTTCTTCGCTAGTTTCCAATTGAATATGGTTTTTAAATACTTTCTGTTCTTTTAGACCCATGCCTTTGCGAACATCATTGTATATTCCTTTTGCATCAGTATTCGAAATAGACTTTGGTAAACCTTGTACAAACATAGGAAAGTCGCCATCACCAGCTGACTTACGCATCTTTGAGGCTGACATACCAGATACATCATCAGCATCTGGATCTCTATCACCAGCAGATACTACAGCAATTCCTTGAAAATTATAAAATCCGTGACTACCTTTTTTACCGTTGTACTTATTTAAACGAGCTTCAAATTCATTTACTCGATCTGAACCAACAACCATTACAATCTTTTTAAACCCTTCATCATATAATTTAGTCATTGCATCAAATGGAGTCTTAATCTTTTTGTCAATCATAATTGATCGTGCGTGTTTTGGAAACATCTTTCGTGCGTACTTAATTTTCTTTTTATAATCTAATGGATTCTTTTTTGAATCCTTTGACTGTGACAAATAAACTCGATAAGGATTTCCCTTCGAAGAAGATGCTAACTTATTCAAAAGCTTTTCATGACCAACAGTAGGTGGATTCATTCTACCAAAGGTAAAATAAACAACCTTTTCTTCTTCAATTAAATAACTTCTAAAACTCGATATCATTAGCGTTTTCTCATAATCTCTTGTCTACGTTTCTTTGGCATCATTCTTTTTGTCAATATTGAAATTCTTCTTTGCACCGCTGGTAAAGCTAAACGTCTTTCAATGCTTTTCTTTTGTGCTACTGAAAGTGAACCTTTTGGCTTACCCTTCGTAAGCTTCATCGCTGCAGCTGCGCGGCTAGAACGACGTGCTCTCTTTTTCAAAACTGCACTTGTAGCCATACGTTTACGAGCTCTCATTCGAGCTCTTTTTAATTGTGACTTACGTCTTTTCATTGTTCTAGCAAGTTTACGTCTACCAGCAATAGACAATTCTTCTGTTTCAGGCTCGGCTTCTTCATAACCCATCCGCTTTTGCTTTTGTTTACGATACTTGAGCTGATCGTCGTAACCTGCGTATGCGTCAGGCGTAGTGAGCAAGTCTTTAAATGAAACCATTTCGGTAGGATATTCGGTACCAGCTTTCATCGCCATCTTTGTGCCAATTGATGCTGAGGAAGCAAATATGGAACGTTTTGGCCTTGGCCCTGGCTTTTGCAACAGGCTCCTTGCACGTGAATCTTTACTTGTACCGGCTTTACCTTTGGCGGGCGCCATTAGATTTGGTAATTTTTTATCGCGCTTCATTGATAGTTCTTGCACGATTTCTACGAAGCTTTTAAAAGCCATTTAAGATCTCCCTGGTGTATCCCATCCTTTTAATATACTTGGGCTAAAGTTGGCAAATGAAAATTCCATTCTGTCAACAATCTTAACCGCATCACCACCAAGCTTATCGATAGCCACATAACCTTCTTGACCTGTAACTCGATAACCTTTTTTTGTTTTCAAAAATGATTTAATTTTTGAAATCTTATTTAATCTATTTATAAGTTTTAGTTTCGCCAAAACGATGGCTCGTTGCAATTCAAATATCATTTCTAACGATGTTTTATTTTCTTTTGAAAAGAATTCTAGTAAATCATCCAACTTCTTTTGTTGAGCTGATTTACCAGCTTCTGTAGATCTTTTATCGATTTCCTTTTGATACTTATCCTGAATAAACTTGATAAGATCTACAACTCTTTTCTTTGGATCAGGTGGCAACTGGCCAGCTCTTACATATCTATTACTATGTGTTTCAATATGTTGAGCCAACATCGGATTGTTTTCTAATTGTCTCAAAGCCGAACCAGCAATTTTATTGAATGTTCTACCAGCTAAACTTAAATATTCATTTACTTCTTTTGTTTCATCTGCTGACATTGTAGCTTGAGTTGCATCGCCAAGTTTTGCATCTTGATAAAATACGTTTCTTGATTTCTTTAATTTACTTGCGTCAAAATTATAAGAAGCTCTCATCTTTTCGAATGTTGGTCCT
>Ga0213862_10001005_pt1 | contig 11813 bp, 12 predicted proteins | sample PICome_7_FD_160092 | JGI IMG/M metagenome (GOLD analysis project Ga0213862, IMG submission 160092) | Coastal seawater microbial communities near Pivers Island, North Carolina, United States - PICO266 | ecosystem: Environmental > Aquatic > Marine > Coastal | place: USA: North Carolina... | reverse complement strand
TCTTAAATGAATCCATTTTTGTTTCAATTTTTTTAATAATTATTCATTATAGTTTTCACATAATTATTATGTTATTATGATAAAACAATTAAATTACATAAAACCCTACTAATTAGATATTTATTTATATTCATTCTAGTTCAAAAAATAATTTTAATAAGTTAGCTACAACTAAAAAACTCTATCTACTTCATAATATTTAGATAAATGTTTTTTATTTTTTTGAAACCGTGATAATCCAATCCTACAAGTAGGTTAATTATACTGGCTTTTTTTGTAGATTTGAAACCGAAAATAAAATACTATTTTACATGCAAAAAATTCCTGTATATCAGCCTAAAAATAAAGTACGCATCGTAACAGCTGCCTCTTTATTCGATGGTCATGACGCTTCCATAAATATTATGAGACGAATTATCCAGGCAACCGGAGTTGAGGTTATTCACCTAGGTCATGATCGAAGTGTTGAAGAAGTAGTCAATACTGCTATACAAGAGGATGCCAATGCGATTGCTCTTACTTCCTACCAAGGAGGACATAATGAGTATTTTAAATATATGTTTGATTTACTTGTAGAGCGAGGTGCCAGCCATATTAAAATTTTTGGTGGTGGTGGTGGTGTAATTCTCCCATCAGAAATTGAAGATTTACATAAATATGGTATTGAAAGAATTTACTCGCCAGATGATGGTAGGGAATTAGGTTTGCAAGGAATGATCAATGATTTAGTAGAAAAATCTGACTTTCCAATAGGAAATTTATTAACTAATGAGTTAAGTTTATTGGAAAAAAAAGAAACTGGTGCAATAGCAAGAATTATATCGTCTGCCGAAAATTATCCTTCAATTGCAAAAGATACCTTAAAATTAATTCATAAAAAAAATGAAAATTCTAAGATTCCAATCCTAGGTATTACTGGAACTGGAGGGGCCGGAAAATCATCATTGGTAGATGAATTGGTTAGACGCTTTTTAATTGATTTTCCTAAAAAAACAATTGGATTAATATCTGTAGATCCCTCCAAAAGAAAAACAGGAGGTGCATTACTTGGAGATCGAATCCGAATGAATGCTATCAACTCGGATCGAGTTTACATGAGGTCTTTAGCTACCAGACAGAGTAATTTAGCGCTGTCTAAATATGTGTCTGAAGCTATTCAAGTTTTAAAAGCAGCAAAATTTGATCTCATTGTTTTAGAAACTTCTGGTATTGGCCAAAGTGATACAGAAATATTAGAACATAGTGATGTCTCTCTTTATGTAATGACTCCTGAATTTGGTGCAGCAACCCAATTAGAAAAAATAGATATGTTGGATTTTGCCGATTTAGTGGCTATTAATAAATTTGATAAGAGAGGTTCTCTAGATGCTTTACGTGATGTTAAAAAACAATACATGCGTAATAATAATTTATGGGACATTCCACAAAGTCAATTACCAGTATATGGAACCATAGCTTCTCAGTTTAATGATCCAGGAATGAATCAGCTCTACAAGTCTGTCATGGATAAATTGGTAGAGAAAACAACAACATCTTTAAAATCTAGTTATAGAATATCGGAGGAAATGTCTGAAAAGATATTTGTGATTCCCCCTTCAAGAGTTCGGTATTTATCGGAAATTTCAGAAAATAATAGAAACTATGATACTAAGGTTATTGAACAAGTAGAGGTAGCACAAAAATTATATGGAATTTATAAAACAATAACTTCTATACTTGGAATTAATAACAGCTCTAAACATTTAGGAAAAAATGGGTTAAACGAGAAAGTTTTGACTAGTGAGTCTACTGATGCAACAGATCAAAACCTATTGGAGCTATTAATCAAAGAATTTGATCGAACTAAAATGGATTTTGATCCCCATAATTGGGAAATTATTTTGGGATGGAACGAAAAAGTAAAACGATATAAAGAACCTCTGTATTCATTTAAAGTAAGGTCCAAAGAGATTAATATTCAGACCCATACAGAATCCTTATCGCACCTAAAAATACCAAAAGTAGCGCTGCCAAAATACGAAGCCTGGGGAGACTTATTAAAATGGGTTTTACAAGAAAATATTCCTGGAGAGTTTCCATTTACCGCTGGACTATATCCCTTTAAAAGAACAGAAGAAGATCCTACCAGAATGTTTGCCGGCGAAGGAGGGCCAGAACGTACTAATAGACGTTTTCATTATTTAAGTCTTGGAATGTCAGCTAAAAGATTATCTACAGCATTTGATAGTGTTACCCTTTACGGAAATGATCCTGATAAGCGCCCAGATATTTACGGAAAAATAGGAAATGCAGGTGTTTCAATTTGTTGCTTGGATGATGCAAAAAAATTATACTCGGGTTTTGATTTAAGTAACTCTATGACCTCAGTAAGTATGACAATAAACGGCCCTGCTCCAATGCTCTTAGGGTTTTTTATGAATGCTGCCATTGATCAAAATTGTGAGAAGTACATTAAAGAAAATGATCTTGAAAATAAAGTAGCAAAAAAGATTACAGAGATATATAAAGAAAAAGGTGTTGAAAGACCAAAATACCAAGGAGCTATTCCTGAAGGGAATGATGGTTTAGGTTTAATGTTGTTAGGAGTTACCGGCGATCAAGTTTTACCTGACTCTGTTTATAATAAAATAAAATTTGACACGTTAAAACAAGTTAGAGGAACTGTTCAAGCAGATATTTTAAAAGAAGATCAAGCACAAAATACCTGTATTTTTTCAACTGAATTTGCCTTACGTTTAATGGGGGATGTTCAAGAGTATTTTATTGAAAAAGAGATTCGTAATTTTTATTCAGTCTCTATTTCTGGATATCATATAGCGGAGGCAGGTGCAAATCCAATTACGCAATTAGCTTTTACACTGGCAAACGGATTTACTTACGTTGAATATTATTTGTCAAGAGGCATGGATATCAATAAGTTTGGTCCAAATCTTTCTTTCTTTTTTAGTAACGGAATAGATCCAGAATACTCGGTGATAGGTAGGGTTGCTCGAAAAATTTGGTCTAAAGCATTAAAATATAAATACGGAGCAAATTCGAGAGCGCAAATGTTAAAATATCATATACAAACCTCTGGAAGATCATTACATGCTCAAGAAATTGATTTTAACGATATTAGAACTACACTACAAGCATTGTACGCGATCAATGACAATTGTAATTCGTTACATACCAATGCATACGACGAGGCTATAACAACTCCAACAGAAGAAAGTGTTAGAAGAGCCATGGCCATACAATTAATTATTAATAAAGAATTAGGTTTAACAAAAAACGAAAATCCGATTCAAGGCTCCTTTATTATTGAGGAATTAACAGATCTAGTTGAGGAAGCAGTTTTAAATGAATTTGATCGGATAACAGAAAGAGGAGGTGTTCTTGGTGCAATGGAGACAATGTACCAGCGGAGTATGATACAGGAGGAAAGCCTGTACTATGAAACCTTAAAGCATAATGGAGAATTCCCCATAATTGGTGTCAATACCTTTTTAAGTAGCAAAGGTTCCCCCACGATTATTCCTGGAGAGGTTATAAGAGCTTCAGAGGAGGAGAAAAAATACCAGATTAAAGTAATTAAAAATTTACATAAATCTTCAAAGAAGGACACTTTTAGGCTTTTAAAGCAATTACAAAATACAGCTATAACTAATGAAAATATCTTTGAATCATTAATGGAAGTATGTAAAACTTGTACTCTAGGACAGATTACTAAAGCTTTGTTTGAAGTAGGAGGACAGTATAGAAGAAATATGTAAAAATTATTTTTAAAGAGTCAGCATCCAAACATGTTGTAACTTTCTAAACTTTTTAATCTCATCTCTTAAGATTGGTAGAAAATCTTTTCCATTACTATTAATAGATTCTAAACGCTCGCAATTTTTGTCAATAACACTAGTTAAACGAGAAATTGAAAGAAGATGTTCTTGGCGATCTTCTGAAAAAGATTTTCTTTCAGCCTTTACAATCTCAGGAACTAGTGAGTTTGATTGTTGAATAATATCTCCTGTGAAATAAATATTTGGATCTTCAAATCCATTAGACTGCAATTTTGCTAAATCTGGAATTATATATCTTGAAATTTGACTAGAAAGTGTAAAAATATCAAGCGCCTTTCTGTGTATAGGTGAAATTTCATGATTATTTGACGAATATTGATCCATTTTAATTAGAGTTATTATTACAAAATTAGAAACTAAATGTCTTTTTCAAATTTAAAATCGAAACTTATATGTTATATTTGCTTTAGAAAATATCTTTTTTTAATAAAAAATCTTTAATATATAAATGGATGCTTTGAATTGGGAAATATTAAAATGTTTGCAAGGTAATGCTAGGCAAACAAATGCAGCGATTGGAAGAAAAATAGGTATAAGTTCACCAGCAGTTTCAGAAAGAATAAAAAAAATGGAAGATATTGGAATTATTGAAGGCTATAAAACAGTTGTTTCTTCCTATAAGGTAGGTTATGAATTAAAAGCAATCATTACAATTAGAGCTTTTATGGGAAAATTAAAACCTTTTTTAATAAAAGTTAAAACATTTAATGAGGTACTTAATTGTTATAGAATTACCGGTAATGAGAATATTGTACTAGAAGTTATGCTCAAGAATCAAAAACATTTAGAGCAATTTATTGATCAGTTAATTAGTTACGGCGAAACTAAAACACAGATAGTTCTTTCCAATGTGATTGAAAACGCACCGATTACTAAAAGCAAATAACAACATATGAAGTCTATACTAATCATTATTTTTCTTTTTTTTACTCTAATTGGTAATGCTCAATCCAACAAAAAAATTTTACGGAAAATAAATAAATTTCAGAAAGAGTTGAATTTAGAATTTTTAGATCCAAAAACCACCATTCTAGATTCCTTAGATCAACTATCATTTAAAGGTTTAGAGTTTTATCCAGCATCTACTAAATATTATATAAAAGCCCGTTTTAAAAGGACTCCAAATGAAATACCTTTTTTGATGAAAACATCCACAGATCGTCTTCCAGAATACGTAAAGTTCGGTGAAGCTCATTTTGAAATGGAAGACAAAAAAATTGTTTTAAATATTTACCAAAATATTAAATATTCTAAAATTGACGAGTTTAAAAATGATTTGTTTTTACCATTTACTGATTTTACAAGTGGTGATGGTTCCTATGGCGGAGGAAGATACATTGATTTAAAAATTCCTAACAATGGTTTTATTGTTATTGATTTTAATAAATCGTACAATCCTTATTGTGCCTACAACCAAAGATTCTCCTGTCCTATACCACCTGAAGAAAATGATATTAGTTTACGAATTGAGGCAGGGATTAAAAATTTTAAAGAGCATTAAAATTATTTAACAATCCACATTCCAAAGAATACAGCTGCAAATCCAATTACAAAACTCGCTAGTGTGTATGTGGCAAAACTCATAAAATCACCATTTTTTAAAAATAAATGATTTTCATATGCAAATGATGAAAACGTAGTAAACCCTCCACAAAACCCGGTAGTTATGAATAAGATAGTGTTATTTGACATCAAATTATTTTTATATGAATAGCCTAAAATAATTCCGATGATCAAACTTCCAAGAATATTGGCAGTAAATGTTCCATAAGGAATACCTGTTTTATGACTATTTAGGTAAAATCCCATTAAATAACGTAACGAACTACCGATACCACCTCCAATAAATACCAATAAAAATTGTTTCATCTAGCGAATATAAAAAAACATGAGTATGTATATCGATATATTTTAATTTAACTAATACAAACTATTCATATTAATAAAATAAACAAATTGAAAGTTATGATGACCTCCAATTAAATAAAAGGTATTATATCTTTTTATTTATTATGTTTGCATACTTCAAATAATTTAAAACTTTCTAAATGAAAACAAAATATTTAATTGGATTGGTTCTTTCTAGTGTCGTTTTTTTCTCTTGTATGGATCAAAAAAAATCAGAAAATACAGTTAACGAAGCAAATAATTTTGACTATAATGTAGAACAATTTGCAGACATTAAAGTCTTGCGTTATCAAATTCCTGGTTGGGAGAATTTAACCTTAAAAGAACAAAAGTTAGTGTATTATCTTACAAAAGCTGGCTTATCTGGTAGAGATATTATCTGGGATCAAAATTACCGATATAACCTGACGATAAGAAAAGCACTTGAAAATATTTATTCGAACTATGAAGGAGATAGAAACAATGAAGATTGGAATAATTTTGAGGTATATCTAAAAAGAGTTTGGTTTTCAAATGGTATCCACCACCATTATTCCAATGCTAAATTTAAAGCTAACTTCTCATCAGAATATTTGAGTGGTTTGTTAGCTCAAACCAACACGAAATTAGAAGGTGAAGCATTTGATGTAATCTTTAATGAAAAAGATGCAAAAAAAGTAAATCTATCAAAGGGTGTAGATAATGTATTATTATCAGCTGTAAATCTTTATGGACCTAATGTCACTACTGCTGATGTAGAGAGCTTTTATAGTGATAAAGAATCTCCTAACAAGGATAAACCGTTATCGTTTGGGTTAAATTCTCAGCTTGTTAAATTAAATGGAGAATTAACAGAAAGAGTATATAAATCTGGAGGATTGTATGGAACTGCAATTGACGAAATCATAAAGTGGTTAGAATTAGCTCAAGAAGTAGCTGAAAATAAAGCACAAGGAGAAGCCTTAGGCTTATTAATTGAATATTATAAAACTGGTGATCTCCAAGTTTGGGATGATTATAATGTTGCTTGGACGGCAGCTACAGAGGGAAATATTGATTATATAAACAGTTTTATTGAAGTTTATAATGATCCTGTTGGCTATACAGGTTCCTACGAAACTATCGTACAAGTTAAAGATTTTGATATGTCTCAAAAAATGGCTGTTTTATCTGAAAATGCTCAATGGTTTGAGGATAATTCTCCCTTGATGGATGCGCATAAAAAGAAAAATGTAGTAGGAGTAAGTTATAAGGTAGTAAATGTAGCTGGAGAGGCTGGTGATGCTTCCCCAAGTACTCCAATTGGAGTTAATTTGCCAAATGCAAATTGGATTCGTGCAGCGGTAGGATCTAAATCGGTATCTCTTGGAAATATTATTCATTCCTATAACAATGCAGGAAGCTCAGGACGTTTAAAAGAATATGTAAATGACAATGAAGAATATGAATTGGAGAAGAAACATGGACAATTAGCTGATAAATTACATACCGCTTTACATGAGGTTATAGGACATGCATCAGGTCAATTAAATCCTGGAGTTGGAGAAACTAAACAAACATTAAAAAAATATGCATCAACATTGGAAGAAGGTCGAGCAGATCTTGTAGGATTGTACTTTTTATACCATCCAAAACTACAAGACTTAGGTTTGGTTCAGGATTGGAAAGAAGTTGGAGTAGCTGCTTATGACGGTTATATTAGAAATGGTTTAATGACTCAGTTAATCAGGCTTGAATTGGGAGATGACGTTGAAGAAGCACACATGGTAAATAGACAATGGGTGTCTGCCTGGGCTTTTGAAAAAGGAGCAGCAGATAATGTAATTGAAAAAGTATCTAGAGATGGAAAGACCTACTTTCAAATAAATGATTATGATAAATTACATGATTTGTTTGGTCAATTATTAAGAGAAACCCAACGAATAAAATCTGAAGGAGATTTTAAAGCAGCAGAAGCATTGGTAGAAGGTTATGGGGTTAAAGTAGACCAAGACTTACATAAAGAAGTATTAGAAAGAAACAAAAAGTTTACCTCTGCACCTTACAGCGGATTTGTAAATCCGGTAATTGTTCCAAAAATTAACGACCAAGGAGAAATTGAAAGTTTTAGAATTACCCAACCAAAGACATTTAAGGATCAAATGCTTTATTATTCAACTGAATATAATTTCTTGCCCGAGGTTAACTAGTTTGGTAAAAATATTATTTTATAGAAAAGCTTTTTGTTCTGCAAAGAGCTTTTTATTGTTTTAGATAGTTTTTTAAAAGAATTAAGAGAACTACAAAAGAAACAAAGCCTATTAAAATCCAATAAGAACCCCGATAGTATTTTTTATGCAATAACTTATCTTTTTTGTAACTAAGAGTGATCAAAATTATAAAAGTAATAACAAAAAAAATTACAAAAGTCCATTGTCCAGAACTAAACATATTTATGTAGATTTATATCCGTAAAAATAATCAATAAATTTCTTACGATATATATTTTTTCTTAAAGAAATACTTAAACAAAAAAAATGAAAAATAAAATAAAAGCAGTATACGAATTTCATAAAGCTTTCGGATTGGGAATACAAAATTCTCCCACGGCCGAATTAGATACCAATAGAAATTTATTGCGTTATAAATTGATGCGTGAAGAAAATGAAGAATATTTAGATGCTGCGAATAATAGAGATTTGGTTGAGGTTGCAGATGCATTGGGAGATATGTTGTATATCTTGTGTGGAACGATTATAGAACATGGTATGCAACACAAAATTGAAGAAGTATTTGATGAAATTCAAAAAAGCAATATGAGCAAACTTGGAGCTGATGGTAAACCGATTTATAGAGAAGACGGTAAGGTTTTAAAAGGGCCTAATTACTTTAAACCTGATATAAATTCAATATTAAATAAATAATTATTGGACAGGATATCTCCACCCAAAAAAATCTTCAGATGTGTTGTGTTGAATATTTAATAATTTTGATTTGAAGATACTAGCATAACTTTCTTTGATTTTTGGTAGGTGATAAACTTGATTTTTGTGACTAAAGTCACTTACAGGGCTTATTACCGCAGCGGTACCTGCACCAAAAATTTCTTTTAAGGTATTATTATTGGACGCTTCTTTTAGCTCTTCAACTGTAATTTTTCTTTCTTCGACTTCTATTCCATCTCTTCTTGCTAGTGCAATCAAACTATTTCTAGTTACACCATCTAATATTCGATCGCTTACCGGAGCGGTAATTAAGGTATCGTTTATCCTAAAGAAAACATTCATTGTTCCAGCTTCTTCCAAATACTTATGCTCTTTAGAGTCAGTCCAAATTATTTGTTGAAACCCTTTTTCCTTTGCAAGGTTCGTAGGGTAAAATTGTGCTGCATAGTTTCCAGCAGCTTTAGCAGCACCTACACCTCCATCAGCAGATCTGCTGTAGTGTTCTGCAATAATAACCTTTACATCTCCAGAATAGTAGGCTTGTGCAGGAGAGAATAAAATTAAAAATTTATACTCGTTTGAAGGCGACGCAGAAACCTCAGCTTGGGTGGCTATTACAAATGGCCGAATGTATAATGAATTTCCTATTCCAGACTTTATCCAATCTTTGTCAAGCAAAAGCATTTTTTCTAATGCTTCGAAAAATAAGTCTTTTGGAAATTCAGGTATAGCTAATCTTTTAGAAGATTTGTTTATTCTTTTAAAATTTTCTTCGGGTCTAAATAACCATATATTTCCTTGATCATCTTTATAAGCTTTCATTCCCTCAAAAACTGCTTGACCATAATGAAAAACTTTAGAAGCAGGAGATATGGATAAATTTCCAAAAGGTTTTATGATTGGATTTACCCATGAATTATCAATAAAATCACATTCAAACATGTGATCTGAAAATACATGCCCAAATTTTAAATTTGTAAAGTCTACTTTATTTATCTTTGATTTTACTGCGTTTTTAACGGTAACAGAAAAAGAATTTTGATAAATCATAAACATTAGTTTTCCAATTGTAAAAGTAGTTAATTTCAGTCTATTTTTACTTAAAATTATATTAATTTTGTAATAAATTAAACCATTAAAATCATGAAAAAACTAATCTTAATAACTGTTATATCTACGCTACTAATTGCCTGTAAAACTGAACATAAAAAAGAAATTTCTTATCTAAATTTTGGAAAAGAAATCACCAATAAAAATATAATTTCTGACGATCAAGTTTTTGAAACTTATAAAAATCTTAAAGTAGGTGATACACTAAATATCAAATTTTCAGCTAATGTAAATGAGGTTTGCCAAGTGAAAGGATGTTGGATGCTCCTTGATATTGGTGGTGAGGAAGCTATGGTCAAATTTAAAGATTATGGTTTTTTTATGCCTAAAAATATTATTAACAAAGAAGTTATTGTAAATGGTAAGGCTTTTATATCTCAAATTTCAGTTGATGAACAACGCCATTATGCAGAGGATGCAGGAAAAAGTGATGATGAAATAGCAAAAATTATTGAGGTTAAAAAAACATTGTCACTTGAGGCCGACGGAGTCCTCCTAATTGAGTGAGGATGAAAACTACTACATTTACCTCAGTGTCCTATTTTTCTTTGAAGCTTGGTAAGGAACGATTTTAGAATTAAAAAGTTATTGATTGAGTAATATTTTGAAACGAGAAATAATCATTACAAAAGATGGTTCCTCAACTATTCATATACCAGAATGGAATGAGCAATATCATTCTAAACATGGAGCAATACAAGAATCAAAACATGTATTTATTGAAAAGGGTCTCTATTATTACCTTCAGAATAATACCACTTCAGCCTTAAATATCTTAGAAATTGGATTTGGAACAGGTTTAAATGCAATAATTACTTTATTAGAATCTAATAGACTTCAACAATCTATCCATTACACTGGTGTTGAGGCTTATCCAGTAGAAATGTCTGAAATTAAAAAATTAAACTATTCAGTTGAGTTAAATTGTTCAAAAAAAGATTATAATAGTTTACATCAGAGTCAATGGGAAAAAAAAATAGTTTTTGATCAATTTTTTTCTCTTGAAAAACGAAAACAATTGTTTACTGAAATTGTAGATAAGAATATATACCATATCATTTATTTTGATGCATTTGGAGCGAGGGTTCAACCAGATTTATGGTCTGAACATATTTTTATAAAAATGTATGATGCTCTCATTCTGGGAGGAGTACTCGTCACTTATTCTGCCAAGGGAAGTGTTAGAAGAGCAATGCAATCTTCAGGGTTTTTGGTAGAAAGACTTCCAGGTCCCCGGGGAAAAAGAGAGATGTTGAGAGCAACTAAAGTATAAGTGTTTAGATTATAATTAAATTATTAATGAAAAAATTTAATGACATTATGACATTTAAATACAAATGGCAGTACTTTTGCTTAAAACATAATCATAAATAAAATAACTCATTCATGAGCAAAAAAAATAAAAAAATAAAGGATTTGGTTGAGGATGAAGTTCTAACCGCAGAAAAAGACTCAACACCCAAAGAAGATTTGAATAAAAAAGATCCTTTATCGGATTTGAAATCGGATTTGGAGAAAGAAAAAGATAAAAATTTAAGACTCTTTGCGGAATTTGAAAATTTTAGAAAACGAACAAGTAAAGAAAGAATCGAATTATTTTCAACAGCAAGTGAAGGCGTAATGAGTTCATTACTTCCTGTATTGGATGATTTTGATAGAGCTTTGCAGGAAATTGAAAAGTCTGATGAATCTGAACATCTCAAAGGGATTCTTTTGATTAGTAACAAACTGCGTGAGACACTCAAATCAAAGGGTTTAAAACCTGTAGGTACTGAAAAAGGTGATGTTTTTAATGCTGATATTCATGAAGCAATTACTCAAATAACTGCTCCAACAGACGATCTTAAAGGGAAAGTAATTGATATAATTGAAAAAGGTTATTTATTAGGCGATAAAATTATACGTTTCCCTAAAGTAGTAATTGGTCAATAAATAAATATAAATATTCAAATAACGAAGTCAAATTGAAAGAAGATTTTTATAGCATATTAGGAGTTTCAAAAGAAGCTTCAGCCTCTGAAATAAAAAAAGCATACCGTAAAAAAGGAATTGAATT
>Ga0213862_10000999_pt1 | contig 11854 bp, 9 predicted proteins | sample PICome_7_FD_160092 | JGI IMG/M metagenome (GOLD analysis project Ga0213862, IMG submission 160092) | Coastal seawater microbial communities near Pivers Island, North Carolina, United States - PICO266 | ecosystem: Environmental > Aquatic > Marine > Coastal | place: USA: North Carolina | collected... | reverse complement strand
AGCTAAGTCAGTACCTGGAGTTAAGGTAGCCAATACCTGCTGTTCCGGTGAGTATTGCAAGCCTTGAGCTACCTGTAGATTTTGAAGCTGTGGAGCTACCACACTAGAAGGTGTTAAAGCAGCCCTGCCTCCAATGTCAAATAAAGTACCAGCCGTTGCTAATTGTTGCTGTTGCTCTTTCTGTGCTTGGCCTATTGCTGCTAAAGCTGCTGCATTCTTAGCTTCTTCCTGTGCCTTAGATAACGCTAATTGCTCTGGAGAGCCACCAAACATAGCTGTACGTAATCCTGTACGTCCCTGTGCCTGTAACTGCTCTTGTAATGCAAGCTGTTGACGTTGCTCTTCAGGAAGCTGTGTAGCCCTTATTCTTTGGTATACATCAGCTTCTCTAGCCGCTGTAGGAGCCATAGCCTCTGTCAGAGCGCCTCCAACACCACCAAAAGCCTGGGTTTGGATTCCTGATACATCAGGTAGTCCTGTGCCAGCGCCCCCTATTAGGCCGCTTGTAAGCGCCTGTAGCTGCTGTTGTTGTGCAGCCATAGCAGGAGACAATGCAGTTGCAAATCCCCCTTCAGGAGTAGTAGCTACGCCCCCAAAGCCAGTAGATACTGTGAAGGGCTTGAAGGCTGATCTCTCTGCTGCTTCTTCACCTACAAGCATCTGTCCTGCTGCTGATCTTTCAGCAATATCAGACAGCCTACTTAACTGATCTAAAGATATGCCTGCACCAAGAAGCTGACCACCTGTACCTCCAAAGAAGTTACCTAGTGCGTCACCAAATCCGCCTAGTCTGGTAAGAAATCCATCACTCATTCTATATTCTCTCTATGTCAATACTGTTGTTATTACGGAGGCTGCACCTGTTACCACAACAGTAACAACAAGCCAAGCCAGACGCTCCCACTTCATTGCATGGGCAGAAGCTAGTTCTTTAAGCTGCCGAAGTTCAGCAGTAGCTTCACCCCAGCGTTCACCACATTCTTTCTCATGTTGAGCTATCTTCTCTAGTGCTTCTAAAGCCAAGTCAAGTGTTTGCGTCTGATCTTGCTTCATCAGTCTTTAGCCTTACCTACGTTTAGTGCAATCATGTCCAGTATCTTGTATGCTTTAGCTACTAGAGCATCATCTTTAGGTGTATCAGTTGCTGCTGCAATAGCTGACGCTAGAGCAACTAGAGCAGTGATAATGTTAAATGCATCAATTACGTATGGCATTACCAAGGCACTCCATCAGCAGTGGCGGGAGTGATCTGCCCATCAATCTGTGCTTGCAGGCTGTTTTCGATGTTGGTCTGCCAGTTCTCACTCTGACCCCACACCCAGCCTAGAACGTCTGACTCTGTCAAATCGTCATAGGCGATGTAGCCTTCAGCAGAAGGGTCTGGCGTGAATCCTGCTGTTCCATAAGACGTGGCGTGGAAGGTGATAGCGTCATCCCCAGAGCCTTGTGTCTGCTCTGCATTGCAACGCCAGTGAGCAACAATGACCCCACCCGCTAGGTCGCCAATCAGGTCGCGTTCAAGGGTTGAAATCGTCCAAGTGAAAGTAGCCATTAGTTGTTCTCCAGTTGTGCCACGCGAGCGCGTAGTGATTGTATTTCTTTAACAAGCATTGGGACTAGCTTGCTGTAGTCCACGCCCATCATTTCGTCAGGATCTGCGGGTGCCCATACAGCTTCTGGAACAACAGTTTGCAACTCTTGAGCAATCATGCCGTAGTCTTGATGTGAGCCATCAGCAATCCAATCAAACTTGCGTACTTGGATAGCGTCTACTTTGCTTCCAGCGTCATCAGCGTCTGCAATGTTTTCTTTGAGGCGTTGGTCTGAACTGCTTGTGTAACTAATTGTGTTACTGCCGTCAAAGTTTATAGATCCTTTATCAACACCATTACAGTAAAAGCGAACAATATCTCCTGCTGATGCATTTCTGGCAACAATCATAGATTCACCGCTAGAATCACGACTAAATATTGCACTGTCGCCACCACGGATGGTGTGTCCGTTTCCTGTAGCACCCGCTGACGTGCGCCCCACCAGCAAGTTGCCACTATAGTCTAGGGTCATGTGGGGTGATCCTGACTCATAGTTTTCTCTGCCAGCGGCAAATTTCAAATCCATGTTTCCAGAAGTTGTAGAAACTTGTCCCCACATGCCAGCGAAGTGATCTTCAGTTCCGCTGTTGTCATCGTTACCAATCAAGAAAGCACCACAAAAATCGTTTACCGCAACGCCATTGTCTTCACGGTAAGCGATGATCTCAGCACCCGTTGCGCTAGAACTGATAAGCTGCCTGCTGGATTGGACTCCAGTAGGGATTGTGGTGATTCCTTGGAGTATCTGGCCATACAGGATGACGTCGCCGCTCGAATGGTTGATGTCCATTCTATCGGTGAAGCTGTTTGCTGCGTCATTCACCGTTTGAATCTTCAACACGCCACCGTTGTTTCTGATGGCAGTGTTAAGGTCAGTGGTGTCATTTTCTTCAAGAATAATACGCGGCAAAGCGCTGACAACGGACACATTCCCATCAACAGTCAGGCCGTCCGTGAGAGCAGTACCCGTTACGTCAATGCCTGTGGAGGTTGTGGCTAGTTTTTCGCTGTCATCATGGTAGAGCCTTGCTGCTCCATTGTTTGTCCCGACGAAATATCTTTCGCCAGCAGTGGACTCAAGACGCACTGCGCTATCACCTTGTATTTTTAAGGTGCCTGATCCTTGGTCTGTGATTATGCTGTTCGACCCATCGTGATAAATCTGTAGGTCAGAGCCATCGCCAAAAGTAGCTTTAGCATTGTCAGCAAACTCAAGCGCCTCTTCGCTGCTATCCCATACTAATTTAGCGGTAGCTCCTCCATCTTCATATAGGCTGACATCGCCATTATCAGCAACTAATAAACGATTAATTGTAGATGTGCCATCAAAAGCTGCTATCTTGAATGAGCCAAAAACACCGTTGTCTCCTGTAGTCAGAACAGAAGCGCCAGCAGTGTGGCTTAAAGTTGTCTTTTGGTTTGCACTTGTAGTATCATTCAACGTAAGCGTAGGACTTGTGGCGTCTTCAATACTAAAAGCATCAGTAGTAAGAGTACCAGCAACATCTACATTACCAGTAAAGTTAGCTCCAGCTAGAGCAGCTTTAGCATCTAACTGTGTCTGAATAGCTGAAGTTACACCGTCTACATAGTTAAGTTCAGTAGTTGTAGCAGTAACACCGTCTAGGATATTTAGTTCAGCAGTAGTAGAAGTAACACCGTCTAGGATGTTAAGTTCAGCAGCAGTAGAGGTTACACCATCCAGGATGTTAAGTTCTGCTGTACTTGAAGTAACACCATCAAGTATGTTTAGCTCTGCTGTTGTGCTTGTGACACCATCTAAGATGTTAAGTTCAGCAGCGGTAGAAGTAACGCCGTCTAAGATGTTTAGCTCTGCTGCGGTAGACGTTACACCATCAAGGATATTTAGTTCAGCAGTAGTGCTGGTAATACCGTCCAGTACATTTAGCTCTGCTGTAGTTACTGTAGCACCGTCTAAAATCTCTAGTTCTGCTTCAGTAATAGTAGCAGAGCCAATAGTAAACGAAGTACCAATAGTAGGTGTGTTAAGGGTAGGTGACGTAAGCGTCTTATTGGTTAGCGTCTGTGTGCCTGCTAGAGTAGCTACAGTAGCATCAATAGCTAGAGTAACTCCAGTACCTGAAGCAGTAGAGTCAATACCTGTACCACCTAAGATGCTTAAAGACTCAGAGTCTAAGTCAATGTCAATAGTAGAAGAACCATCAGTTACATCAAGATCCTGTGCAGTTACATTAGAATCTACATATGCCTTAATAGACTGTTGAGTAGCTAGATGAGTAGCTGAGTCAGAAGCCATGTTATCTTCGTCAAGAACAGCACTACCTGAAACACCTGTGTTAAGAACAGGGCTTGTCAAGGTCTTATTAGTTAATGTCTGTGACCCAGTAAGTGTAGCTACAGTGCTATCAATAGCAAAAGTTACAGCGTTACCAGAGCCGCTTGTGTCTACACCAGTGCCTCCAGTAAACGTAAGAGTCTCTGAATCCAGGTCAATGCTCAAGGCACCACCGGAGTCTGCTTGGAAGTCTAAATCTTCTGCGGTTATCTGAGCGTCTACATAGGCTTTAACAGACTGTTGCGTAGGCACAAGAGTAGCACTGTTAGATGACATATTGTCTTCATCAACAAATGCAGTAATAGCAATAGTGCCGTCTGAAAGAGTTTGGAATGTAGTGGTGCCTGTAAGCGCACCGTTATTAGTGTTTAACTTAGTTGCGACAGCAGTTTGAATGTTGTTAAACTCTGTGTCAATCTCAGTTCCTTTAACAATCTTTCCAGAGTTACCAGAAGGTAAACTGTCTTTTGCTGCAAAGTTAGTTGTCTTTGTGTAATCACTCATTATACAAGTCTACCCATAATAGCTTCGGTGTTTAGTTCCTGCAACGAAAGCGCACCACCATCTATAGCGGCTTCTAGTCCAATCGTTGCTACTTTTCCTGATCCTGTTGCCTTTACTTTAGCAACATCAATAATAATAGAAGCACTATACTCTGATGTGCTTACATTGTACTCTGATACTCCGTACTCTGCAATCAAACTAGCTGCAATACTTACTGATTGTTTTGTATATGACTCAGTGTAGTCATATCCCCAGTTACCTACAACAACAGCACCTGATCCACCAATAATGGTAAAAGATAACTCTTTAAGCATTTTTAGCTTAGAAGGATCTCCAAAAGACAAGGGATTAGTAAAGTATTTCATGGTATACGAGTCATCATCATCATCGTATCCGTCGTACTTACTTATACCTTTAATGTTGCCTAAGTACAGTGTGCCGTCTGATGCTCTTTCCCCACAAAGTATTTTGTTACCTACCCATTCTGTAGCTCTGTAACTACCGTCTTCTAAAGAACCTCTAGTGTCAAATACATATACTTCTGTACTGGTAGGTAAAAACAACAAGTAAAAAGACTCTTCTGGGCTATACACGCTTTTAATGTTTAGAGCTTCAGAATTTACAGCCTCCATCAATGTATCTTTAACATTTTTAGATACATTGCCAATAGGGTTAGACTTCTCTTGTATAACTCTACCTAAGCTACGTACACCTGTGTCCGACAGAAATATCAAATCTGTACCTGTAGACTGTACTGTATCTCTAGCAATACAACCAATGTTTGTAATAACATCCTGCAACGTCATGTTAGCAGGAGAACTAGCACCAGTATACAATAGAATACTACGCTTACCAAAGATAACCAGTAAGTCATTAAACTCAGATAACGCTACAATCTCATCATGACCTGTAGGCCATACAGTTGTAATATCTAAGGAACCTGAAGAACCTCCTGTCCAAGCATGACCATTCAACAAATCAGACCAATAAAGAGTATGTTTGTTTCCTGCAACATCAGCAACCCATACACGACCAAAAGCTGCCAGAGCTTCATTAGCTTGTGGTGCTGTACCTGTTGCGTGGCTATGATCGCTTATGTTATCAAGCACACCAGAGCCAGACTCATCAGTATAAATTAGTGGCTCATGTCCTCTTTGAAAGAAGTAAGCGTGATTGTTAAAGTTTATTATCTTCCAGTTGTTTGCACTGACTGTATAACTGCTAGGAGTAACATCAGTTAGTGTAGTAGTTCCTGTAAATATCTTGTTGTTACCAGTAGAAAATATTACTTTATCGCCACTCTGATCTACGTACTCAAAGATAGTCTCAGTACCAATACTAGACCCTAGCGGCGTAGCACTGCTTGTGAGCTTGTTTAAGCCCTTTCTAGCTGCAATACGACCATACCTATCAATAACAGCATTCTCTGCTACAGACGCAAATGCAGGGTCTTGAGTAACAGGAGAATCTGCTGTATTAAGACCCTTAAAGCCTGGAGCAGCAATATATATGTTCTGTCTTTGTTGAGCCATTAGGGTACCGTATAAATAAATTCTTCAGGATTCTTATAGGCATCTAAAGCAATAGCATCAGACAGATATTTTTCTGCAATTGCAAAATAATCCTGTGCAGTAGTACCGCCTGTCTCACCACGTTCTCTAGCCAGTAAAGCTACTGCGTTGTGTACTATAGCGTTCTTAGGTAAAACTGTAGTGTCTGCATCTCCAGACAATTCAGCTTCCCTAGAAATTAAATCAAAACGTAACGAAAAAACACCTGATGGTTTAGGGTAGACTCTTACTTTAGTATCATCATTACTATCTACACCACTAAAGGTATATGAGTCAGGACTTCCTGTTACTTCACCAGAAATGTAATAAGCATTGTTAAACCAGTTAGGTGACTCATAGCGCATAAAAAAGTTTGATGTGTCGTTAATGACACTATATATTTTAACACGTTCTCCAGCGTTTGTCAAGCTATATTCTGTAGTATCTGCTACAGTAGGCAGCACAACAGTTGTACGTAGTGTAGACCAATCATGTGAATCTTCTACTACTTGCTTTGCATCGTTAACAAAATCACCTACCATCTTGCTGTAAGTGTTTTGTGTAACAGAAGAAACTTCTTCTTCTCTTAGCCTCCGCAGGACTTCATTAACTATAGTTAAGTATGTCGTACTCATATTATGTTCCTAAATAAACCTACTGGAGGCGCTGTGTATCCTTTTAGTTTTGGTCTTGCTTGTCTTGTAGGCATTACGGCACTTTTCTTAAACTTAACGTAGTCATCAAAAATTTCTCCTGTAACTCCTCCTAATCCTGCAAACATACCAGAGCCATCTCCTGTACCGCTACCTGCTCCTGTACCAGAGCCATCTCCTGCACCGCTACCGGAACCAGTGCCTGTACCAGAACCTGTGCCCTCTCCTGTGCCGTCACCAGACCCTACACCACCTCCAGTACCTTCACCGTCAGTAACTCCAGTTCCTGTATCCCCAGAATCTGCATCTCCAGCATCAGAGCCTGCGCCAGTAGAGGCTGCACCTTCTCCGTACCCTTGCTCATAAGCAGCTTCTGCGTCCCTAGCGGCTTGGTTCGCGGCTTCGGCGGCATCAGACGCTGCTTGAGCTTCAGCAGCTTTTTGTGCTGCTCTAGCTTCCGCTGCATCAGCTTCTGCTTCTTTCTGTGCTTTCCTAGCAGCATCTATCTCTTTCTCTGCTGCTTCTCTAGCTTTAGCTGCATTACTCTTAGCTTCGTCAGCGTCTGCTTTTTTATCTTGTGCTTCTTTGTTAGCTTGTACAGCTTTTGCTGCTGTGGCTTCTGCTTCAGCCTTAGCAGCCTCTGCTTTAGCTTGTTCAGCTTCAGCTTGCGCTTGTGCTCTTTTTGCAGCATCTCTTTGAGATTCCGCTTGTCTTCTTTGTTCCTCTGCTTTGTTGGCTTCAGCTTTAGATTTTCTAGCATCAGCAGCAGACTTTCTAGCCTGCTCTTCTGCTTGTTTTTGTTTTGCTTCAGCAGCCGCTATCTTAGCTTTGGACTGTTTAGCTGCTTTAGCTGCTGCTACTGCTGCTTTAGCTTCAGCAGCTTTTCTAGCATCATTAGCAGCTTTAATTCTAGCTTTTTCTGCTGCTCCCTTTAACTCAGTTATTTGTTGTTCGTATTCTTTTGATTGCTTATTAAGAGCGTTATCTACTGCTGTATTTATGTCTTCTTGAGTAAAATCAGTAGGATCATTTTCTATTACTTCTTTAACAGCTTCAGCTACTGCTGCATCTAAATCTGCTTGGTCAAACTCAGTAGGGTCATTCTTTTGTGCTTCAGCTAAGGCTTTTGCAATAGCGTCATCTAGCTCTTGTTGAGTATAGTTAGCTTGAGAAGAAGCAGCAGGAGTGTTTACTTCGGTAGTATCTCCGTCTGATCCTCCAGAAACTACAACAGCACCTCCTCCACCTCCACCTTCTGTGGATGGGGCAGTAGTATCTGGAGTAGGGGATGTAGTACCCCCGCCTCCTGTAGTTGTCGTACCGCCTCCAGTAGCTCCTCCTCCGTCTATAGCATCAGTAGGAGTAGTTGTGTCTGTAGCTGGAGGCTGACCACTTCCACCGTCTGCTGAAGAAGAATCTCCACCGCCTCCGCCACCGCCACTGTCGCCTGTTTGAACTTGATCTAAGTCTACTGTTACTGTATCTTTTGTTACTTCGTAAGTTCCATCTTCAAACTGTTGTACTTGATAAGCTACATCTGTCTGTTCTAGTTGACTATCACTAAGAAGATTACCGTTTTTATCAAAGCTAAGTATAGTTGATTCTTTTCTAAATAGGCTAGGATCAATATTTAGTGCTGGTCTATCTACTCCTCTTTGACCAAGAGTATTAAACATAGCTCTGTATTTAGAAGCTCCTGAAAGACTAAAATAAAAATCTCTATCTGCTTGTGTTCCATTATTAACAAGCCATCCTATCATTTCAGATCTGGTCATCTTGTTAAAGTTATCTACACCGCCAACAGAATCTATCATTCTGTCGTATAGTTTTATAATTTTATCTTGTTTTTTTGGATCACCACCTATGTCTTCATCATAAGCATCATTAATAAGACTAAGAGCGTCTTCTGCTTGTTTTGCAAACTCTGCTACTTGACTTTCAGATAAGTTACCAAAGTCTAGTGAGTCTAAGAAACCTTCAGGCAACACAGACTGAACCATGTCATCAATAAACCTACCTGCATTTCGTATGTCTTCTACAAACTTAGGAGTCTCTACTCCAGGTATACCAGCATTACGAAGATAACTTGTAGCAGCCGACAACAGAGCGTCCTCTACGTTACCTCCTGCTCCTACTTCCATAGTGGCGCTTGCTAAAGCGTTTGCAAAGTCCTCTTGAACTATGCCGTACTTCTCTAAAACTTCAGCAGTTAATCCAGAAGCATCAAGACCATTAGTTACTACTGGTGTTGCATAAGTACCTAGCCCAGCAAACATACCGGAGGTTAAAGCAGTTTTTAAGTCAGCACCTTGTAAACCAGCAACAGAAGCACTTGTTAAGGCGTTAGTTAATGCTGTTCCTGTAGTACCTGTAGCGCCTAAAGAACCTACAAACTTACCTATTACTGGGCCTAAGAAAGCAGACAAAGCAAAACCAGCTATAACATTAGTAGCCATTCTAGCTAAATTAGGATCTTTAGACTCATAAGTTCTAATCTCACTAAAACTAAAAGGATCGTAAAGGTAAGTAGACCCATCTTCAGTTTGTCGGATAGGAGACACATCGTACTTAAAGTACAGAGCCTGTAACATAGGATCTCTAGCGTATGCTTCTACCAAAGCATCTTCATAAGATAACCCTTCAACCGCCTGTAAGTAAGGTATCTGCTCCAGTAAGATAGGTTCAACTATAGAATGAAATTCTTTAAGACGCTCTGTAGAACTACCACTATGACTAGCTAAGTTACCGCCAAAGTCAGTAAAGGTTTGATCCATAAGAGGAACATCATAACCATAGTATTCACTCAACGCAGTAGTAATTTCTTCAGGACTACCTGCCTTAGAAATTCTATTAAAAGCGTCTGTAATGGTTAAATCTGTTGCTGGAGAGTTAAAAGTTTTTAGATACTCAGGAGTACCAGATACAGCCTTAAAATAAGTTTCTGGAGTTGCTCCCATGCCTCTAAGAGCACTAGTAAACGCATTATTGTACCAATCGTCTACATTGTCTACGTCATTAATGTCAAAGTAGTTAGCGCCTTGCATTAATGATTTTTTGTAATTCTCAATACCTCCCCACAAGGTAACAGTAGAGCCTCCTCCAGGTGAAGGATTAACAAAATCACTCCAATCTATTGGATCTACACCAGTTAGGTCTACACCAAAATCTATATCAAAGACATCAAAGTCTTCAGGTAAAGTAAAATCTGTAGACATCAGCTACTTATTTCCTTGTCTTTTCAAATGAGCGCATTGCACCTAAACCTAACATACCCATAAGGACAGGCATCATAGTTTCTAGTGGTACTAAGGGTATAACAATGTCTATACCTGCTAGAGCCAATACAAAGTTAGAAAACGGGATTGTGATGAAGTTACCAAACATGCCTAATCCACATGTCCAGCCAATGAAGGGTCGCCATCCAGAAACAAATAAACTAGAGTGTCCTGCCTCTACTTTGTTTACTTCTAGCTGACCTTTAGCTAACTCTTGAGCATGACGCTCAGACATGGTAGCAATCTCATGAGCCAAAGCATTCTTCTGGTCTTTGTCCTCAATAAACTTATCAAGTAACCCTGTTACTGGGCCGACCAAACTAGCTACTATGCTCATACTTAGCTACCTCAATAAAACTAGGGGCCACCGTAGCAGCCCCCAGTTAAATGGTTATTACTTAGGAACAACCAAAGTTACACCTGACTCAGGACGCAGTACGTTGCAGCCGTACAGAGTGTCTGAAGTAAACAGGTTAGCCAAGAACTCTTGCTTGTACTGAGTCTGTGAGCGAACTCCCAGTTGTTCAGCCATTACAATTGCATCCTTCTGGAGCAGCAAGGCACCCAGAGAGTCTACAGAAGAAGCAGAGTTATCAGCAGCAGCTTCAACAACAGGGCAGTTAGTGCTAACAAATACGTCAATGCCGTACAGTTGACCAATCTGACCGTTGGTGACTTGACCGTTGTTTACGAAGTCAGAGCTTACGTAACGATCAATACCCATGATGGTGTTGCGAACTGAAGGAGGAATGATGAAGCAACGGTTTTCCATAGGAACATCAGCATCGTCCAGCTTCTGAATGATAGCTCGGAAACCAGCGTCGGTAAATACGTCAGCAGTTGTTACCGTGTCAGCAGCGTAAGTTGTAAGACCGTTAGTAGCGTCTACGAAGAACGTACCACCGTTATTCAGGTAGGTCGTAGAAGACGTACCAGCAGAACCAAGGCCAGTAGCCAAGCTGTGCAGGTCAGTGTCAACTTGCTTCGCCAAAGCGTAGCCAGCATCTTCCGTGTAGAACTGACGCAGTGAGCTAAGAGCCTGTACGTCGGTAATGTCTTCAATCAGACGTGAGTATTCAAAGTGCTTGTCAATAGAGATCTGCACTTCACCTTCCGTAGCGTTCTGAACCGTTACAGCAGTGTTCTCAGCTTTAGCGTGAGCGTCACCACGGACAGGCTTAGGCACATGGATCGTGTCGCCTTTCTTGCCAGCCATAGACATCTTCTTGACAAGGTTTGCCAATACGAGGTTCTTTTGGTAGGCTGCAACAATCTCGTCACTCCAGATTTCTGGAATAAAAGTAGCTGCGCTAGTGTTGTCAACGAACCCGCCAGTTGCGGGATATGTGGAATCAGTCATAATAAATATCTCCTAAGATATACTATCTGACCCGTTTCTCTGCATATGCCTTCATGATCTCTGGTTGTAGAGCAGCATAGCGATCAGGGTCGTTTCTCATAAGGTTAATAATGTCTGCGCGTCTATAGATTTTCTTAGGTGCTGATTCAGTGCTGCCACGAGCATTGCCTGTGGAAGCTGCTTTAACTGCTTGCTTACGGGATTGCTCCTCTACAGCGGCAGTCTGCTGCACAATAGTTTGTCGCTCTTTCCACAAGCTAAATAGCTCATCAGCGGCTTCACTGTCGTACTGCTGGTCTGCTGCTACAAACAGCTTAGTCCTAACATTGGATGCTTTAATCCACTCAGCAAAGTTAGTATCTTGCAAGATTTCTTTCATGTCAGGGTGCTTACGCTGTAGCTCTGCCATTGCTGTACTTGCACGATATTGCTGGGTAATTTCTTCAGCTTCCTTAATCTTAGGATGGTTCTGAATAGCCCTATCTACAGCCTTATCAGGGTCTGTAAACCAATCTACTTCTTCGTCTTGTTGGGGTGCTTCTTTAGTATCTTCTGTGAGTTGTGTCTGGATATACGTATCAACAACCTTACGTAGCTCACCTA
>Ga0213862_10000996_pt1 | contig 11876 bp, 18 predicted proteins | sample PICome_7_FD_160092 | JGI IMG/M metagenome (GOLD analysis project Ga0213862, IMG submission 160092) | Coastal seawater microbial communities near Pivers Island, North Carolina, United States - PICO266 | ecosystem: Environmental > Aquatic > Marine > Coastal | place: USA: North Carolina... | reverse complement strand
AAGAAGATAAGCGTTCCATGATGAAGAGAATAGATGAATGGTTTATCTCAAATCCTTATCCGCCGTGTAGTACGTCTTCCCCTTAGTGGCGAAACTATGCACCCTCGCGTACCCCCACGCTTGTGGAGAGGCTCCCGGACGATGCCCGGTTCTCCACGCAGCGAGTCCCCTATTGTACACAGTCCGGAGAGTCTTTAAAGGTATCCCAGTGGCCTTCGAGATCTCTGGGAGAGACTTGACCTCTGGTCCATACTTTTTCCTAAACTTCTGGGTGTAGGAGGAGGTGCGGGTCTTGACCCCACTGTCTGTTTTGAAATCTTTGTAGTCCCTCTTGAGCATCTTCTTGTAGCGGGTCTCGACCTGCCCCAAGGTCTCAAGCCCCCTGAAGTACTTGAGGGGTGCATAGATCTTGCCCTCGGTTTTCCGCAACTGCCCAACCTTCTTGGTGATTTCGGCGTCTGAGAGAGGCATCGTACTTTTTACTGAGAAATTTTACAGCGGTGTGGATATCTGGGAACAGGTGATTCCCAAACTTTACACGTCCCGTGACGGGGTTGTAGGACCCCCTATATTTAAGAAATTGACATCGATGCATTTCACCCATATAAAAAATACAAGATTATATTAGTGAGATAGGATGGGGCTTTCGATAATTATGGGAAATATGTTTTCGGGTAAAACTTCTGAACTAATCAGACGACTTAAGCGTTTAAAGATCATTGGTAAGAAAATATTGGTTGTCAACTCAGCCAAGGACACCCGATCCCCCGATGAAGTTTTGAAGACCCACGACAATGTAAAGTTTGATTGTTTCAAGGTCTACGAGCTTTTCGAACTCATAAACAAGGAGGAGTTTAATAACGCGGACATCATAGCCATCGATGAGGCTCAATTCTTCCCCCGCCTCAAGAAGTTTGTGGAGTGCTGTATGTGTGTAAATAAGGATGTAATCATAGCGGGTCTGGATGGAGATTCATTTCAAAATAAGTTTGGTGAACTCCTGGATTGTATTCCAATAGCGTGTGAGGTCACCAAGTTGTCTGCCCTCTGTATGCGTTGCAAAGATGGAACCCCGGGGCCCTTCACTAAGAGGATTGTAAAGAATCAGGAACTCGAACTCATTGGGGGGAGTGACATGTATATAGCCACCTGTCGTAATCATCTATGAATATCTAAAATGAGGACAACTCGTCTACCTGGTCCAGTCTTTACGAGTTCGTGGTACCTCGCGTGATCGAATATAAAATCATCGCCATCCACGTGGACATGCGAACCACTTTCAGTATACAACGTGCAATCACCATCACTTTGTATAGTGAGATGATACCTCAGGAGTTCATTTGATTCAGCTCGGTGGGGAGCTATAGTCATAGGACCATCTACGACTGCGAACGCGGCGCGCTCGGCGAAGTCGCGTGTGCATGAAATCTGTTTGATTAATCCGTAGAGTATTGGAAAATGTTCAACTTTATAATAGTAGTAGTTCATATTCTCCTCAAACCATGGATCTAAGTCATGGTAATACTCGTGTTTCAGTGATGGTGAAACTTTTAGAAACTCTTCGCGTATCTTTTTATAGTGAAGTTTCAGTAATAAAAGTCCGGGGTGAAAGTGGTGAGGTTTGAATATATCTCTCAATGTATTTTGCATACCAACCACAGGTCTCCATATATTTGTAAAGTACAATAGATCTATCGGTGCTTTCATGTAGTCACAAAAAACTAAAATGGCGGGTGTAATAATCAGAAGGGGCCACATTATTTTCTCGGTAGATAATAAAAATGCCCGGATACGGCAAGCGTGAATACATGGACCCAACCCCAGAACCCACCGAGGACGTCAAGACTGTTGAGTATCGCTTCAAGATGCCAGCTCTCCCAGCGCTCACCATCGTTCAGTTCCTCCTCATCTCGTTCATCGCGTACCACGCGTGGACTACCCGCAAGATGAAGAGCCCCGTTTTGGGCACTGCTCTTGTTGCCTACGGTCTCTTCCACCTCTATGACCACCTTTACCGTGTGAAGCGTGGCCCAGAGCACCTTTTCTTTCTCCCCAAGAAGGAGGCGTACTGTGGTGCGTGCCGAAAATAAATCCCCGTAAAATATAAGTATGCGCGTCAAGGTTATTCGTAGCCCGAACCCGAGGAAGAAGTTCAGGGCGATATTAGAAGACGGCAGGACTGTTGACTTTGGTGCACGTGGATATTCCGACTACACCAAACACAAGAATCCTTCACGAATGCGTTCCTATGTTCTTCGCCACGGGGGTCAAATACCCAGACGTGTGATGGAGGAAGAGGATCCCCGAAAAATTCAGAAGCTTATGCTCAACGTAACCACCAGTGACAAGGAGGACTGGAAGTTAGGTGGAGTAGATAGTGCTGGTTTTTGGTCTAGGTGGTACCTATGGAGTTATCCCACATTTGGGGGTGTCCGTAGATTTATGAAAAAAAAGTATAACATAACTATAGTATGAGCAGAGGTACAATTATCGCTGTATTAGTTATACTTTTTACATGTTTCTTGTCAATATTCGGATACCTTTTCATTCAGCGATTGAAAAGGGATGCTGACGAAAGAAAACGGATCGAGGACTGGGAAAATAAAGTCAACGGGGATGAGGTATTCTTTTTTACTGAGTGTAAGTACAGGGGATTTATGATAAGTGAGAAGATTACAAATCCCATGAGTTCCATGTATGACCAGGATGATATGACGGGGCCACTGACGTCGATGATTATCCCAAAGGGTGTGGAAGTTAAGGCGTTTACAGATGATAACAATAACATTTCATTTACTTACACCGGTCCTAGGGTATTGAGGTGTATAACTGCACACGACCCGGTCAAATCTGTGCACATAACTCACGTTTAAGAATATCCATCTTTTCAAAAAAGACTACCATAATATCGAGTGTTTTATAATTTTCTACACCAAGGTACTGTTGGAATAGGTCTTCTACACCTTCGAAGAACCCTGTCAGTTTTAACTCATCTTCTTCCTCTTCTGTAAATGATTCCAATTCACAAGTGTAGTGTGACAATATTGTTTGAACTTCAACAACATTTTCACCCTTCCAATTCTCTAGGATGGTTTTCAGGTCGTCCAATCTAAAACGTTTAATAAATGCATCCGTGATACACCTCTTCGATATTATAAGTAAATCTTTACCAGTTTCTCCACCGATGTATTTCCTGAAAATATCTTCAGTGGTTTTAATTCCAAATGGGGTGAATACTATACTATCATCACACTGTCGTCTCACCCTAGAGAACTCATTCATTAGGGATATTACACCGTGAGTAGTTATATCGTCATTTTCCCAATCTCTGGGGAGTTTTCGGAGTTCGCGGAGTTTAAATTTCTTTACTATGTGAGGTTCGGTTTTGGGAATACACCCAAATTTAAATAAAAATAACGCGATCAATGGACCGATCATATTACACTCTAGAGCTAATCCTTTATCTCTAAAAACTCTTTGAAAGTTAGTACTTTTCCATCTTCAATCATTTTCGCAAGTATAAATTCTTCTTTGTTCATATCTTGGTAGGATAAACAGGCTTCACTGTATACACGTTTGATGTATATATCAACGTCGTCCAGGTACAGTAGGAAATTAATTAGTTCACTATCGGGCATAATATCTAATTCCGAATCAAACGTAGAACATGAGAATAGATGTCTCGGGGCTTCATATACAATGAACTTTCTTGCTATAATTTCTTCGACAGTTCCAAATGGCTGTAAAGCGATTTCATCAGACAGATAAGATGAAGTCATGAGGCATTGTATACCCGAGCTTATCTTAGATAGAAAATCTCTTTTAATTTTGGTGACCATTTTCAGATAAATTTACTTTCGATACCTAAAACTTAGGTGTTTAAAGAATAAATATCAAATTCAAATATGACTGACTTCAAAGACGACCTTCGTGAAACAAATAAACTCATTCGAGAGGTTATTCTCCCCCAACTTGTAAAGATTGAAACTGAGCTTATATCCTTACGTAAACATGTATGGCCGTATGTACAGGCGAGAAAGGAAAAGTTTTTACTCAACGACCTTGATGCGAAAAGAGATTTCTTCAGGTATCTCGATGATGAAACTATTATGGAATTATTGAAACTCAAAGCAAAGGTTTCATCTTCAGCTCAGGGTCTACACCAGAGGGAATATGACCTGACTAAAAATTTTTGTTAGTATACTATAAATGCGTGCGGGACTTGTAATCTCATTATTGGTTATATTTTTGGTGTCATCGGGGTTGGCGGCTATAATGATGGCGCAACAGAAGGCGGACGTGGACGCGGACCTGACGGTCGGTCCATCGGCTGTTGAGGCGGAAGTGGAACCAGAAGAGGAACCAGAAGAGGAACCAGAAGCGGAGACAACTTCTCCAACGACTGAAAACTACACCTATATAAAAATGTAGGTATACAATAAATGCTTCCCATATTTATGATACCCGGGGTTTCTGATCTCCTTCCATCTATCCCAGGTATGGATTTACTACCAACTACTTCAGAGATGTATAATGTGAATACACCCCTACGTCTTTCGACAATTGGTTCATTTGTTTGTTGTATGTTTATGTTTGTCAATGTGATTCAAAAGTTGGGTCCTCTCCCCAAGGGTCCACCACCAATGATGGCGATGCTCCTAGGTGCATGTGCCTGTTCTGTATTTTCGACAGGACGTATAGGCTTTGATATCAAGAGGCGCCTTGCCCCTAAAAAAGAATAAAGAAGTCGGTACTGTGAATAGTAAATGGTTGCCAAGGGAAACGTAGAAGTTTCAACTCGTATGACATATGAAGAACGTGAAGCCATGTACATGAATGGTAAACAGGAAGCGATGAACAAAGCTCTTGGGGGTGAGAGGGTTCGTTACAGGTCTTCGAGAAACCCAGATAGTTTTGTATCCTTTTTGGGGGGTCGTCTAGAGATTTGGGATGAAGTGAAGGATAAAACCTTCCACGGTACAAGGATGTACAGGAAGACTAAGGAAATCCTTGAGTCAAAAAGATTTGGGGATGAATAGAAAATAAAGAAAATTCAGTGTGTGTACACTCGCGTAAAATTGGTACTTTGATATTACCAATTTTACGAGACAGTTTTGCTTTTCGCTTAGACATTATCTAAAATTTTAGAGGTGTTAGTCTCACTTAGGTTTAATTACCGAAAGCGACACCAGCCATACCATTCTTGATACGGAGGATATTGTAGTTCACTGCATACACTCTGTGAAGTTGGTTGCCACCCGTGGGTCCGGTGACAGTCAATTTTGCGTTATCGATACGGGAGAAGTTGAGAGTACCAGTGGGTTGCATCTTGCTCAAGTTGAGACAGAATGGCCATGTAAAGGTTGGGAGATCTTCGAGAACGTCGTCTGGGAGATCTGTACTATGCATTTCGGGAACGACTGTGTGATGATAGACATTCGATGTTTCCTCGAAAAGAGCTACACCGTTAATGTAGAGAGAGGATTTTTGAAATGTGAATTCGGTGTCCCAATCATTACCCGCGGCTTGACCAGAAACGAGGTGGAGAGACTTCACTGGATGGTTGAAGTAGCTTAAATCCATTTCGGTATCTGTTTTCGAGGATGGTTGATATTGCGTTTGGGTGATGAGAATTTCATGTTCGTTATCTGTGAAATACTTACGCTCATCTGTGTCAAGGTAAATGTAGTTACCGTAGATTTTGGGGGCAGTCACGGGGTTGAAACCGTCGCGGCACTTGATACGAATCTCTACATCGTGGTACTGGAGACCTACGAGGGGGAGCGCCTTGGTCCAATCTTCACCAAAGAAGAATGGAACCATGAAGTGGTCACCACCATGGTTAGATTTAATGGTATTCGTGGTTACAGTCGACGAAGCTTTAGCCGCGTTATCGCGGAGGAGGGGGTTGTGAACACCTTGAATGAAGAGGGAATCAAGTTGGGTTACCTTCTGTCCACCAATCCAAAGAGCAAATTCTGTGGGGTTCGAAGCGTTATTAGAGTACAGCCCAGTAGTGTTATTGGCTATAGCGGAGATACCGGGGTTTTCGATCCAAATGTAGCTCATGAGGTCACCCTTGGAGCGGATAGGAACGACAACTTCATTATTGGAACCGAATGTACCAATAAAGTCTAAGCGTTCTGGTTTCATAGCGAAATTTGTGTATCGCTTATAGTTCTGACGGAAGAAACTGACCTGGGGGTCACCTGTGATGTATACATCCTGGGCTCCCACCGACACGAGCTCAATCAAAGCTGCTGACATTTATTAATAAATGATATTAAAAATTCGGCTCGATGTAAACACATGGTGGTATTCCAGGCACTAACCTGGGAAGCGAGGGATTCTGAAGAAGAACATTTGGTAAGTATTTTTGGTAAAACTGAAAATGGTAAATCTGTATGTGTGACCACATCATTTACTCCCTACTTCTTCATCAAACTTGACTTGAAAACCTCAAAGCAGAAGATTCAAGAGATTTACAATACGATCGATAAGAAGTGCCCTGAATGTGTACTATGTTATTCTATGATGAAGTCGAAGGATGTTTGGGGATTCCAAAACAATGAGGAGTTTATGTTTATGAAGGTGGACTTTGTAAATCTTCAAAAGAGACGCCAGGTGGATTCGTTTCTAAAGCGACCACTCGAGCTCTCGTCTGGTTTTTTTAAAGCTAAAGTCTTCGAATCTAACTTGGACCCCGTCCTCCGGCTGATGCATAGAACTGGAATTCAATCTACTGGGTGGTTAGAGACTGGTGATAATTGTATTCGTTCTCATTTAGCCCGTGTTGATACTGATTTGTTCTGTAATGATTGGACTACACTTAAACCTGTGGCGAGGGATGATATCGCACCATTTGTCGTAGCATCTTTTGATATAGAGTGTAACAGTTCTACTGGTAAGTTCCCAGATGCGGATGTTACAGATGATGCATGTTTCCAAATTGCAGTGTCATTGTGTACGTTTGGTAGTGATGAACCCTATGAACGGGTGTGTTTATGTTACAAACAAACTGATGGTCCTGATACTATTAGTTTTGATACAGAAAAGGAAATGCTTGAAGCATTCCAAAAATATATCCACGAAAAGGACATTGACATTTTCACAGGTTGGAATATATTTGGATTTGATCTTGAGTTTATTTATAAGAGGGCCTTTGTCGTTGGATGTGACCCAGAATTTTTCAAAATGGGAAAATTGAAGTCCCAGGATTGTGAACTTTTGATCAAGAAATTGAGTTCCAGTGCACTTGGTGACAATCTCTTGAAACTTCTCCCAATGTCTGGGCGTTTTATATTCGATATGTTCCACGAGGTTAAGAAGGGTTACAAGTTGGATTCTTACAGTCTCAATAATGTTTCAAAATTGTACATCGGGGACCAAAAGATTGATATGCCCCCAAGGGAGATGTTTGCTCGTTACCGGGAAGGTGATCCTGTAAAATTGGGTGAAGTTGCGGAGTATTGTATCAAAGATACCTTGCTGCCCCACAAGTTGATGAAGAAGATGTGTATTCTCCTAAACCTTCTGGAGATGGCCAAAGCTACCTGGGTTCCAATGTGTTTCCTGGTTGAGAGGGGTCAACAGATTAAGGTGTTCAGTCAATTGACGAAAAAAGCGCGGGAGCTTGGTTTCATGGTTCCAACCATCCGTTATGGTACTGTAACATCCGATCCCTATGAGGGTGCTACAGTCCTCGAGGCACAAAAGGGTGCATACTATACACCTATCACAGCCTTAGATTTTGAAGCTCTGTATCCGTCTATCATGATGGCACACAATCTGTGTTATTCATCTTGGGTTATGAATGAAAAGGAGTATGGGAACATTCCTGGAATTACCTACGAAACATTCAATGTCGGTGAAAAGACCTATAAATTTGCTCAAGATGTACCAAGTCTTTTACCGAGTATTCTTTTAGAACTCAAACAGTTTCGTAAAAAGGCCAAGAAGGATATGGCTACCGCGACGGGCTACATGAAGGAAGTATACAATGGTAAACAATTGGCTTATAAGGTTTCAATGAACTCGGTGTATGGTTTCACTGGGGCTGGGAAGGGTATTCTCCCCTGTGTACCGATTGCATCTACAACGACGTGTAAGGGTCGAATGATGATCGAAGAGACGAAAACCTACGTCGAGAAGAACTTTCCCGGTGCAAAGGTGAGGTATGGGGACACGGATTCAGTCATGGTGGAGTTCGATGTTGGTGACCGGAAGGGGGTTGAGGCTGTTGAATATAGTTGGGAAGTTGGCGAACGTGCCGCAGAAGAGTGTAGTGCCCTCTTCAAAAAACCGAACAACTTGGAGCTTGAGAAGGTGTATTGGCCTTACTTTCTATACTCTAAAAAGCGATACGCAGCTAAACTTTGGACGAAAGGGAAGGATGACCATATGCATATGGACTATATTGACATCAAGGGTCTCCAAGTTGTCCGCCGCGACAACACACCTCACGTCCGCGAGGTATGCAAAGAGTTGTTGGATGTAGTCCTCACATCAAGTGACCCTGGTCCACCAGCGGAGTTGGCTCGAGAAAGGGCTATAGAACTTCTATCTGGTGATGTTCCAAATGAAAAACTTATACTCAGCCAGGGTCTTTCAGATTCCTACAAAGTCGATGGAAAATCAGTTTCTATCAACAGCGATGAAAGTGTGGGGATTAATCAGGCTCATGTTCAAGTGGTTGTAAAAATGCGAGAACGTAAACCTGGTTCAGAGCCCCAATCTGGTGACCGTGTTCCCTATCTCCTCACTAATACAGGTGATCGGAAGGCCAAAGCATTTGAAAAGTCTGAGGATCCCAAGTTTGTGGAGGAGAATAACATACCGGTAGATTATCATTACTACTTTGAAAATAAATTTTTGAATCCAGTGTGTGATCTTCTAGACCCCCTGTTCGAAAACACTAAACAGGAAATTTTCGGTGAAATCATTGACCAACACAAACCCCCGAAGAAAAAGAGAGAACCTGCATTGAGTACAATGAAAAAGGACCAACTCATCGAGGAGTGTAAACGATTAGGTTTAGATGAGACGGGTAAACTTGTCGACCTGAGGGGAAGATTGAAGGAGGCGAGGTTAAAGAAGGAGGAAAGTCTTGAAGACATATTTAAAAACTATGCGCAATCTAATATATAGGATGAATATACAAGATAGATTAATTGAACTTATTGATGAAGATTTGAATCAAAGATTGAACTTGATAATGAATGATTATGTCACAATAATTTCTAAAAAACATGGCATTCCCATGGAACTACTTTTAAGAGACGTACCCAAGACAAGTTCTATATCTCTTTGTAGGGGTACAAAGTCCAATGGACAGAGGTGTACGAGAAAGGGAGCCAATAATGGATATTGTGGACATCATGCACACCAAGGAGAACGTATTAAACAACGATTGTTACCGAGTTCAAACATACATACACATGGACCCGAGAAAATGTTCGTCAGGGGGTGTCCAGGGTGTCAGTCTCCAAACGAACTTATAGATTTGGATTGTATATTAAATAATGAGCAAATCTGATATTCTACTATCATCCATAAATACATTTTACACTGACGAAAAGAATAAAACTAAACTTTTAAATATTCTCGATAAAACATCTGGTATATCACTCCGAAATTTGGAGTGGTTTATCACCAACTATTCAAAAAAAAATAACACTTCCTATACAACCAAAGATGGAAAGTTCTTCACTGTCCACTGTGCATATAAATCCAGTCTCGATGGATACAGTAAAAAGCTATTCGACCCGTTTTGCAGATCCCGAAAGTTCGGGTACACCGTTCCCGGAACATCTCATGAAATTCAAACGACTTTGGCACAGTTAAATTTCATCAAATGGTGTATCAAGAATAATATTATAGACTATATCAGTGACAATCGTTCCTTCCTATTTAATAAGCAATTGACATGAATCCACCTTCAAATGTGAACGTCTGATATCCCGTATAGTACATATGTAGAGAATATGTCTTTGTAGCTATATCAACTAGAGAACCCGGTGATGTATTTAGGTTCACCTCTATATTTGTTTTGTCTGACTGTATTTGACTAAAATCCAAGTTTCCCGATGGCTCCACATTTATCGGATTCATCGAAAAACTGTATGTGTAAATATTTCTGAAAGGTCTAGCTAGTCTATTTTTACTCGGTATTAGGTATTTGTAGTAATTGTGGTTGGTTTTAGTTATATTCGGCAACTTTTTTCCGTTTACAAAGAAACTTGCACTCTCCATAATTGGGTTAAAAAATGTTTGTAATTGATCGAAATTTACATTTGAAGAAAAGTTAAATCTATTTTGACTGTAGTAGGTTTCCGCGTCTTCAGGGTTACCCACTGAAATATTTTCATCTTCAAACTCGGTGTTTCTCAAAAACCAGTGAATACATTTTACAGGAATATTTGGAACTAGATTATTCTTGATGATGTTTGTGTTGAGCTCACTCACCACTGTAGGATGTTTTCTTACCAAATCTGTGACTAGTGTATGTTTTCCATTTTTTAAGTAAAGTCTTTCTTCCGCACTTACAGTAATTTCTTCGGTTATCAGCTTAAATAAAGGTAAATTTAATGTATCCCCTGTATCAGTAAAGAAAGTTTGTTCGTGAAACTCTAATTCAAATTCAATTTTTTGGCGAAATGCTGCACATACCGGGAAGTATGGGCGATTTGGTTTATTAGAGGAATATTCATCACTGGCATATTTCCTCGAAAAGAAAAACTGGAGGGGTATAACTAAATCTGAATTGGAACGAGCGATAGTGGCATTTTGTGTAGATTCGTCATATCCTAAACCTCTATTTACAAGAAATCTATTGGCTACCTTTTCAGACATCTCCAAGTATAGTTCATCATATATAATTCCCCAATCATCATGGATCTTTTCAACCTCGATGTCATCCACAAACATTGTGATACTTTTGAGTAGGTGTCTTCCAAGTTGGTCAGCGTAGTTTCCATCTGTGATACTCGGCATAGTCACACTCAACCACATATTACTCAAGAGGTCTCCCATATTGGTTGGATTAAATTGAACTTTAATAGTCTGTCCGAATGGCCAATTATTACCAATTTGTCCAGGATTTAAAACATCTTTAACTCTATGGTACTTCCGAAACTCTGAGTGTTGTTTGGGTGATGTATAATTAAAGAAGGAGTCTTCTGGGTCTTTGGAAAGTAGGTATGTATCCTGCTTTCCAATAGCTTTTAGGGAAATCTTAGCGGCTTCACCCATGCTTACTATTGTTTATATATTTTTAATATCCATTTTCCACATTGTGAGGTGACTCATTTTCATTATACGTTCCAACTCTTCATTTGCCTCTTTCACCTCTTTTAGGAGGGACATTACAGATTCCTCTGTGTACTGCACCGTCTTGATGTTGAGGAGATAGTCGTAATTTCCCTCAATTTTCGGGAAAGTCTGGGACATCTCAGCCTCCAGGTCCCTTTTCTTTTTTTTGAAGACCACCAGGTCCCCCTCTATGACCATAGAGACAAACTTGGCGCGGTGACCACACATCACAGCCCTCTTCTGTAACACATCTACAAGGTGTGCCTTTCGCTTCTTGTAGTGTTCCAATCGGAGTTCCACAAAGTCCCGGAGAATCTCTTCAGCATTCGCATACTTGTGGATACCCCGAGTTGGGTGGAAGAGGTGCATGTTCGATGTGTGGAAGGTCTTCTTCATCTTGAGGTCCTTCATCAAGTCCTTCCCAGTGTAGCCAAAGATTTCGAAATCCACATCCTCCGTGGTGCTGTTGTTCGTGTAACTGTTGATCATCTTCTTTTCCACGAGTGTGTCCAGGTACTCCTTATAGTCTTGGGTCCACCTCCCGGGTGGAAGCTCGGTGACTTTGA
>Ga0213862_10000993_pt1 | contig 11899 bp, 8 predicted proteins | sample PICome_7_FD_160092 | JGI IMG/M metagenome (GOLD analysis project Ga0213862, IMG submission 160092) | Coastal seawater microbial communities near Pivers Island, North Carolina, United States - PICO266 | ecosystem: Environmental > Aquatic > Marine > Coastal | place: USA: North Carolina | collected... | reverse complement strand
TGACAAACAGGAGAAAGAAGAAAAAGGAGAAGAAGAAGAAGAAGAAGAAGAAGAAGAAGAAGAAAAAGACCGAGAAGCGGAGGAATCCGAACCCGAATCCGAACCGGAACAAGAGGAGGAAGAAGAAAAAGAAGAAGAAGAAGAACTCGACACCGAGGAAGCGATGGAACAAATACAGCGGGAGATGGCGGAAGCGAAAGAGCGACGAGAAAACGGCGATGACGACGAGCCTTCGGGAGAAATCAACAACGAGGATGATCCGTACAGCGCAGATGCCCAAGCTGAATTCGAATGGGGCGATAACGACGACGACGAAGACGAGGACGAATAACGTTTCACCTATACATAGGGAACACTGTTTTATTGTACAAAAAAGGAGCTACTCGCTATCTCTATTTTAACGCGCGAAAGAAGGATCTCATCACAAAGAGATGCACACATCGCCAATCCCCAATCGCCTCTCTCTCTCTCTCTCAATCATCAAATCTCTACTTCGTCTCGTCCTCCTTCTCTCGATCGCTCATCTTTGAAACTTGCTCGTCCAACTCTTCGATTCGGTTTCCTAAATCGTCGATTTTCGTGATGATCTCGTCGCTCATCTGTTGAAACCGACTCTGCATTTGCGCGAGCATGGATTGGACGAACGTGGTGAGTTCCTCCGCGGACTGCGGTCCCGCTTTAGAGTCTGCCATGAGTGCTCTTAGCTCTTCGCACTTTTCACAGAGAGTGAGAGAATGAAGTAAAGAGAGAGATGATTTTTTCTTTACCCAAAGGAGAGAAAAAAGAGTTGATTGAGAAAAAAATAAAAAAAACGGCAGTTTTTTCTTCTGAGAGAAAAACAATCTCACAATCTCACATGCACGTGGGAAAAGAAGACGAGAGAGAGAGGAAAGAAGAAGAAGAACGAAAAGAACTTTTGCCGCTGTTTTTTGTCATGTCTGGAGGAGTGAGGACGCGAGCGCAGAAAAGACGGATGGGGGAGAGAGATGTGTGGGATTTGATCGTGAATAACGACGATATTTGTTTCAAACACATTCTTCCGAGATTGAATGGGACCGATCTTAAATTCTTGTACGAGGTGAATAGTGAAACGAGAAAGTTGATTAAGAGATCATCTCGCAAGGGGGAGTTGAAAGAGAAGTTTAAAGTGAACGAGATGTCGTCGATATCGACTTTGGAGTTTGCGTGGGAGAATAAATCGTTGTGGTGGCTGGGATGGGACGAAACATATTTCTGCTATCGAGTTGCTCTAACGAATAAACTCGAGTTGCTCAAGTGGGCGCGAGAGGAGAAAAAGTGTAATTGGGATGGATGGACGATTAATACGGCCGCACGTCAAGGTAATTTGGAAATGGTAAAGTATTGCGTTGCAAATGAGTGTCCTGTCAATGATTATGCGTGTGCATGTGCTGCCCGATACGGTCATCTCGAGTGCCTCAAATACTTACACGAAGAAGCGAAAGTGCCTTGGGATGAGTATACTGCCGGTTGGGCGGCTGGAAAGGGTCAGCTCCACATACTCGAATACCTTGTTGAGCGTAAGTATGATAAATTTGACGCACATGCGTGTTGGTATGCAGCCAAGAACGGCCACTTGGACTGTTTGAAGTACTTGCACGAAACCGCCAAAGCGCCGTGGAACAGTGGCGCCGTACGAGACGCTCACGAGAACAACCACCCAGACTGTTTACAATACCTCCTCGACAACGACTGTCCTCTCCCAACCGGTTGGTCTCACGAAGGAGGAACTTTACACGCCTCATAAACACACACACACACAAAGAGAGAGAAGGAAAGAACTAAAGAAAGAAAGAGAAACACAAAACCAAGCTTGTAAAAAAGAAACGCGCAACGCCGCGTAGTATTTTTTCCTCTTCTCTATGGGTCCGATCTCACGCTCTTCGAGTCCAATTCCGATCAGAAATCTCCTCATATTTTTGTATTCCCCGACGCAAAACAAACGCTCACATCGATCACAGAAACACCAATCATGGCCTCCTCGCGACAACTCTTAAAATCTATTTCCTCCTCCGCTCGCCTTTTCTCGAACCACCACGCTCAAAATCAAACGAGAGGGTACAAAGTCGCCGTTTTAGGCGCCGCCGGCGGCATCGGCCAACCGTGCGGATTGCTCATGAAGATGAACCCGTTGGTGACGGAACTTCGCTTGTACGACATCGCCGGAACCCCAGGAGTCGCCGCGGACGTCTCGCACATCAACACCAAGGCGCAAGTGAAAGGGTACTCGCAAGCGGACGACGGCGAGGACGGGTTGAAGAACGCTTTGAAAGATTGCGATTTGGTCATCATTCCCGCCGGTGTGCCCAGGAAGCCAGGGATGACGCGAGACGATTTGTTCAAGATCAACGCGGGCATCGTGAAAGGTTTAGTGGAAGCGTGCGCGGAGAACTGCCCGAAAGCGATGTTGAACATCATTTCGAACCCGGTGAACTCGACGGTTCCGATCGCGGCGGAGACTTTGAAGCAGAAAGGGGTGTACGATAAGAAAAAATTGTTCGGCGTGACGACGCTGGACGTGGTGAGAGCGAAGACTTTTTACGCGGAAAAGAAAGGGTTGGAGACGGCGAAAGTGGACGTGCCGGTGATTGGCGGTCACGCTGGGGTGACTATTTTGCCGTTGTTTAGTCAAGCGACGCCGAAAGCGGCTTTGACGGACGACGAGATCGACGCGTTGACGAAGAGAACGCAAGACGGCGGGACCGAAGTCGTCGCCGCCAAGGCTGGTAAAGGTTCGGCGACGTTGAGTATGGCGTACGCCGGGGCGTTGTTTGGCGATGCGTGCTTGAGAGCGAAGAATGGCGAAGCCGGCGTCGTGGAATGCACGTACGTTGAGTCGGACGTCGTCCCAGGGGTTGAGTTTTTCGCCACCAAGGTGAGTTTGGGGAGAGAAGGCGTGGAGAAGATTCACGGAACGGGCGTGTTGACCGCGTACGAGCAAGCGGGCTTGGACGGTATGATGTCGGAGTTGAAGGACAGCATCCAAAAAGGTTTGGATTTCGCCAAAGGCGCGTAAATGTTTAAATTAATACTGATGAGAAAGAGAGAGAGAGAGAAAGAGAGAAGTAATGATGAGAGAGAACAAAATCTTCTTCGCGAATAAAATGGAGGAAAGACACTTTGATCTGTTGGAAGAAGATATTTTTACGAGTACACACACGTTCACCACTTCTCACTTCTCACTACCACTACTCTATATGCTCCTTTTTACTACCACAGTTTCAGTTTCCCGAACACTATTCCTACGACTACGGCGACGCCAACTCGGACTAGTCCCCTAATCTTCTCTCTTCTCTCCGTCTCTCTTTTACTTCCGTACACGTAGATTCTGTTATACCGACTCGAGTCCACGCCTTTCCGCTCTCGTTTCCGCGAGTCTTCAAACGCGACTTCTTTCATCAATCGTTTCTCCCAAAACTTGTCCTCGTTTTGATCATCTGGAAGCTTAAACATGTAACAAATAACTCTGCACCGATCGTTCATTCGTTCGCGTAACAGTTTCGCGACCTTTTCGTTCCCTCGCGGCAGCAGGTACAAAAACACGCAATCCGCTCGATGGACGTCCGTAACGGTCATGGCGTCTTGCGTTCGAATTTCCACTCGGTCTTCGAGATTCATTTTTTGAACGTTTATTCGAGCGTTTGAAGCCGCCACTGGGTCGATTTCAACGCCTACACCTCTCACGTTCGAGTTTTTTTGACACGCGGCGATTAAGACGCGCGCGTCGTTGCATCCCAGGTCGTAGACGAGGACTTGTTTTTTCTCATCTCCAACGCCGTCGCCGTTGAAGAGATTTGTTTTCGTTTTTGACGATTTAGATGATGAAGTGGAGGAAGAACAAGAGGGAAAAATGGCGTCGACGATGCGTTCGCACATCAACTGCGGCGTCGCCGAAACTGGGCCGAGGTAGTTTTCATGGGAGAAGGAAGATTCCGTTTTTAAGCGCGTTCTTGGTGGCATTTGGTTCAGTGATGAAAGTGAGGAAAAATGTTCATTCTGAGGACTTTAAAGTAGTTTGTCGCATCGTCATCACTAACAACAACAGTAATAATTAGTACTCAAACCACAAGGTCCAAAACACGTCCTCGATGTCGCCTAAATCGACGAGAAGCATGCGCGTTTTCTCCTCGAATCGCCAACTGCTGACGTCGTGTTTCTTCCCGTTTGCCGCGCGACTCGTCGCGGAGATTTTCTTTGGTTTTTCGCTGCTGTAACACGCGATTTGGCCGCAGGATTTGGATAAAAGGACCGTCGCTCGGTAACTTTTGCCGCTGATTTTCTCGAGCTTGCAGTTTTGAACGACGGCGTTACCGTTCATCATCTTCGAGAGGCCGAAACAGGCGAAGCGGATGTTGGCGCGTTTGAGTTTTTTGATCAGTTGTTGGGTAGTTTTCTTCTCGGCGGTGTTGTTGTTGTTGAGCTTTACGCTTCCACTTTCGATGGGACTGTTCTCCGTGGAAGGTGGCTTCGCTTTGATCGGAGAAGCGATCTCCGGAGTGGCAGGTACGGACGTGTCCACGGAAGATAAGCCTTCCTCTTCGAAGGATTCGTCTGGTGCGGAGCGTCTGGCGCGGAAGGACTCAAACACGGGCGTGATGGTGAACACGTCCCAATCTTTGCGCGTCAACGCGACTTCGGTCTTTTCGTGAAGACGCAAGATGTCGACATCGCCAGTTCGGTGCGAACGCACGGCAAACATTTGGTCGCCTATGGCATTTGGTCCGTTGTTGCCATTCTGTCCAGATGACTCTTTCCTACTCGAGACTTCCTCGTCTTTTTCACTGGGACTATTATTATTACTACCACCGTATTGGGAACGAAAGCCTTCGATATCTCGCGGTCGCACGCACGCGGATACCGTTTGTCCGTCTTTACCGCCAAACGAAATGTATTGGTTCACTTCTCGGGACCAACACGCGCCTTGGACGTTGAATGTCCCGACAACACCACCGACGCTGTTTCTGTTCCATATTTTCAACGCCGTCTTCCCGTCTCTACACACGTCTTTGAACAAACAATCTCTCGTCGGGCGACCGGGAAATTTTCCGCGTAATATCGACCCAGACGGCATCACCAACTGGCCTAAAACGTTAAAGTCGTGTTTGTCTGGATGATCTGAGACGTATATTGGGCATCCTCCAACCGCTCTCGCGGCGGCGTGTAACCCTCCAGTACTCGAAGCCGATTGAAACATGTCCCAATCCGGAATGACAATCTCACCCATAAACATGGAGTTGTAGGACACGTTGACGATGTGAACCGTGTGCGAAGCCTCGTTGGTCGGATAGAAATCGTCCGACACTCTCGCTAAGTTTGACATTTTAAAGTTGTACAAGTTCTCCGTGGAATGGCACATGCAATTGATTAACCCGTTGGTCGGGAAAAATTTCATGACGGATTTCTCCAAAGCCTCGTGGGTGTTTCTCGCCAACGCCGGGCCTCCACCGTTCGGTCCGTTCCCGTAGCCTAACGCGCCAATGACAGCTTGCGCGTCTACTTTGACTCCATCTACACCAGCCGCGGCGAGGTATTCGTGCAACTCGTTATAAAAGTGTTGCATTTTCTCCGGCGCCGGGACTCCGACGCCGCACACGGTCAACGGATCCCACGCCTGCGAAGGCTCCACCGCTAACAACGACGGGTTGTGTCTCGGATACTTTAGTTTCGCGCCAAACTCTCTCACATTCTCTTCGTCTGGGTGCACGCCGCCCCAATACCCAAGCAACGCGTGCCAACAGTAGACGTAATCCACGTCGTACTTTTTCTTAATCGCTCGAACGACGTTGCCTAGCCCGTCGATTTCGCCTCGCAGTTTATTCTTTTCATGTCCAGCTAAATCCATCTGCTGGTCCGCAGACCGCAAAGAATCTAACGACGGTCTCGAATGCGAAAACTTTGGCGACCCTGGCGGGGACATTTTATCCAAAAACTCTAAACTACCCACCGTTTTTATCGCTTTTTGCATCTTTTTCCCGGCTTTGCCCGCCAACGACGCTAAACTCCCAAACGGCGAACGTTTCCCACTAAAGCTGCCTCTCCGGAACCCCGTAAACGTAGAAAACTTCTTATTCGCTCGAATAGACACGACTCTGTGATTGAAATACGACAACGACGCCGTTTTCATGGCCACAAACGCGTACAACACGTAATTGATCAAAATACGAAGGGTATGCCAAAACACGCCGTGCGCTCGCATGGCGTGTAACCTCCGCCAATAAAACGCGTAAAACCACGCTGCAATATACCCAGGCGGCGTAACCGTCGGAGTTGTCAACGGCGCTTGCGCTTCGTCGTCGTCTTCGTCGCCGTCGTCGAATTCGTCCTCTTCTTCTATTACTTGGTCTTCGTCGTTTTTGCTAGGTTCTCGGCTATTGTCTTTACTACTTCCCGTTGTCGACGTCCGACTGTTTCTATACTCCTTATCTGGCTCTACGTTCTGCCACCCGTCGTCGATAATCACAAACTTCGGGGGCGAATTCCCGTTTTGTAAACTCGTTAACCCTTTCCCGATTCGTTTCGGACTGACTTTCTCGTAAAAAGCATCCCACGTGCACCACCCGAACACGTCCGCCACCGGCGGCGTCACCTTCTCCTCTCTCGGTTTAAAGCTCTCTTTCAAAACTAAACTGGCCATTTTAATCGCTTTTTTCGACGCATCGTACGGGTTATTCGCCCACGATATGATCGCCACGTTATCGATCCCGTCCGCTTTCACTTCCTCGCACGCGCTCTCGACGACGAGAAAAGACCCTCGCCTTTCCCACATTGGATGAAACCCGGACAAAGTCGCTCTGAACTTATCTCCCGACAGCGGCAAAATGCACACGTATCCGCTCTTCCCGTCTTCCCCGAGCTCGAGCATCAAGTACTGCGTCTCTGCGGGTAAGTCTTTCCCTAAATCTCTCCCCCACGCCGGGGACATCCACCACAGTTTACATCTCGCCGTGCACATGAATGAGCTCACCAATGGTTCTGTGTTCGTGCTAAACTGTAAAACGTGCCTGCTTTGCGCGTCGTTCGGTGAATTCGTGGCGACTTTTCGTAAAATCTGTACGGTCGGGTCGTTCGATATAAACGCGCTCTTCTTATTCGGAATCGTGGATAAGGCGAGCGAGCCGCCGGATAAGATCGCCGTGCGTGAATCCAATAACAGTTTCCCGTTCGAGAACTCGATTTTCTTTTCCCCGTCGGTCATCATCATCATCATCGGACAAAAAAAGATACCAACGTAATCACTCTTCTCTCGCTCTCTCTCTGTTCTTCTTCCTCCGTGCGGCGCTCCCTCGAAGAAAATATACTTCTCTCTCTGTATTTGCACTCTTCTTTCTCTTTCTCTCTCTCTCTCTCGCTCTGGAGAGACAACAACAACAGACAAGAATATCGAGAAAAGAATCGAGAGTTTTATTCTACTCGTGTATAGAGAGAAAACCTTCCCTTTCTGTGGGCGGCTGCTCCGCCTTTTTTTGAGGCAAAAATGACTGGACAGCTTTTTTGCTTGACCTTCTTTCGTCTTTCTTCGAGAAAAGAAAAAAAAGAAAAACGTCTTTTCGTTCGATCTCACCACATCTCTGACAGAAGGAGATTCAACACATTCAACGAAGAAGAAAAGAACCTGACACAAAAAGTATACACGATGTTCTCCTCGATGTTCTCCAACGCCACGAACAACTGCGAGTATTTGAACAAGAGAAAAGATGGAGATGAAAACGACCCGATGGAAACGATTTCTCGCGAGTTCGATCGCGAAGATATCGTGGCAAAGTTGGAGCGAGAATGCGAGGCGTTGGAGGACATGGAGAAAAAATATCAAGAAGAATTGAAAGAGAAAAAACAGGAGGAAGAGGAGAAGAAAGCGACGTTGGAAAAGGAGATGAAGAAAGCGAGAGAACGAGAGGAAGAGTTGAGACATTTACAAGAAGAGATGAACCACCAGGAAGGAGAAATCTGTCGCTTGAGAGAAGAGTTGAAAAGAGAAACGTTCGAACACTTGAGAGAAAAAGAGGAGAAGAGGCGAAACAGGGTGAAGTTACTCGAGGAGTACGAAAAGCTGGCGAGTCAGATGGAGGAGATTAAGAAATATCCGGAAGAGATTAAGAAAGAAGAAGAGAAAATGAGACTGGTCGAGGCGAGGTTGAGGAAAATGTGCGAAGGGAAATTCGTCGACGTGAAGATTGAAACGTTCGAAGATTTCGGGAAGGAGATGAACGCGCACTTCGATCGCGTCATCGCGAAAGAGAAAGACTTGGAGCGGAGAACGGTGTTGGCGGCGAACGAGCTTTTGACGAAGAAAAGCGGCGCTTTTGCGCACGACGTGGACGATAGGAAGAGAAAAGAGCCAGAAGAACAAGAAGAAGAAGAAGAAGAAAAAGGGGAAGAAAATTGAACCAACCACGCCGCTTGACGACACGAAGGATTGATGAGTGTTTTCGTAACGCGTTATGAACACCAGAGAGAAAGAAGAAGAAGAAAGGAGAGAGACACGCTTGAAACAAGAATACTGTTTTACTTATTACTGTTTAAAAAATACAATTACAAATACATTGTTATATCGATGAAATATACATCCATTCACAGCAACGGGAAGAAGGGATTGTTGATGCTATGTGCTCCCTATTCTTCTTGTTGATACACGCGAAACGAGGTGGTTTCGAAACCTTTCTGCGCGACGTCGTCAGAACCATCACTACCGCTCGAGCCTTGATTCTTATTGCCTCCGGGTTGGTTTTGGTTCCTACTACCGCTCCCACTTCCGCTCCCGCTGCCTCCGTTGTTGCTTCGGCGCGTAGCTCTCCCACCGCTGACTTGCTTCGTGACCTTCTCCGCGGCGACAACCGCTGCCGCTCGTCGAGAGCGTCTTCCAGTCGTCGTCGTCGTCGTCGTCGTCGTCGTGTTCGTGATGGTATCTTTGTTACTGTTGTCGGCGTTTTTATTTTCTTCCTCTTCCGTGGCCTTATCTGAGTCCGGACTTTTTTCCTTATTGGCGACGGCGAGTTCAATCTCTTTCGGGACTTGCGGAGCGTTCGGTTTTCGCGACGCTGCAATCATCTTCGCCGTTTTACCTGCATCAGTAGCCTCCGCTGGCGTTTGCGTCGCCGCTTGGGCCTTTCTAGCCGTCTTCACCTCACCAGCAGCGTTCTTCTCTTGCGTCGCCGCCGCGGCTTCCGACTTGACACCTGCGGCGTACGCGATGTTGTTTTGTTGTTGTCGTTGTTGTTGCGCCATCGCCATGTTACCCATTTGCTGGTGCTGGAGGAACTGTGCAAAGCTATTCGGATCTTGCATCGCCGCCAACGCCGCCATTTGCGCGTTCCAATACTGCATCTGTTGATGTTGTTGCACCGCAGCCATTACGGCGGAATCGTTGTTGTTATTACTACTGTTATTGATATTATTCGCCGTCGTCGTCGTGGTTGCCGCGCTTCCGGTTTGACGATATTGATTACTATTCGTCGTCGTCGTCGTCGTCGTCGGTCTCACGTAACCAGAGAATGCAGACTGCGAATTCGGCTTGAGTGATGCTTTTGCGTCTTCGGAAACTTCAGAGTTCTTTGTTTTATCCGTCGTCGTAGTTGTTGTCGGTTTAGCTTCTTCGGTTCCACTTTTATTATTATTCGCGTCAGTCGTCGTCGTCGTCGTCAGCTTTGCGTTATTGTTGTTGTTGTTGTTATTCATAGTCGCGAAGCTGGGAATGAACGAGCCGCCGTTGCTGTTTGCGGCAACAGCAGCCATATTCGGCATACCCGGAAGACCTCCGCCAAAGTTCATGGCGGTAAACATCGGATTCGCCGCCATGAGCGCATGCAGCTGCGACAACGGATTCGGAACTTCTTGTTGCATCGCGAGATGCGCGAGAAGCGGATTCGCCGTCGTATCGTTGTTATTCCCATTCTTATTATTTTGTCGTTGTTGCTGTTGTTGTTGCAATAAATGTTGCATCTGCATCTCTTGAATCATTCTGTTGCGAACCATTTCAGACGTGGCGTTCATGAGCGCCTGCGCCGCCGACGCGGACGCGTGCTGCTCAACGTTCGCCACGTCAATCAAAGAGTTGTTGATCGAATGCCCTTTCTTCTTATTATTAACGTTCACGAAACCAACTGGTAACACCCCTCGTACTTGTATCTCGGTCAATGAACTTTGTTTTCTCGGGTACGGGTGCGACGGTTTCCGTTTCGGTCTCGCCGGCGGAATATCCGAAGCCGTCGTCTTCCCTCCCGTGGACATGCTCGACGTCCTCTTCACCGTCGCCGGCTTATCTCCACTCGCCGCCAAGTTACTCAACAACTCCGCCTCGTCTTCTTCCTTTGTATTTCCCGTCACTTCGCTCTTACTCTTCTTCCCCATCAACGCTTGAATCAACAACTTGGAATTATTATTTCCGCTAATCTTCTTCGCCGTATCGGCGTCTTTAATATTCTCCGTCGTCGTCTGCGTCAACCCACCTTCCCCACTCGTCTACGTCTCTCTCGTCGCCGTCGCTCCATCTTCCGTGGTCCCACCACCTCTCGTCACGTCCGATAATTGGTCCGCCTCTAAATTCTTCTGATGTTCCTTCTGTAATTTCGCGAAGAACTTCTGCGCGTGGCTTCGAATCTGCACCGCCGTCTTCGTCCCAATGTGCTCCTCGATTTTCCTCCACGCTCTCCCGTGTAACTTTAACGCCTCCACGAACCGGTCGTGCTCGCGTTCCGTCCACCGTTCGCGCTGTTTCGTGATCGTGTACGGTTTGCGTACTTTCACCGTTTGGCCGTTCACCGTGTGATGCGTTGGAATAGGTTGTTGTTGTCCGCCGAGAGTGTATCCGCTCGCGCTTGTATTTTGGGGCAAAAAATGCCCTTCCGACGGTGCCATCGTGGCACCGACGAGGACGCTTTTTTGACCATTTGCCGTTGGTTTTCCGTTGTTCGCGTACTGCTGTTGTTGTTGTTGTTGACTCATTTGGTTCACGACGACGGGTTGTCCGTGCAAATTATAATTCACGAACGGAAACTGCGGGTGAAAGGTGTTGGTATTGTTCGCGTTGTTGTTTTGAGCAGTCGCGTTGTTTTCCATCATCCTTTGCGCGGAATTGTTGTTTTGTACGTTTTGGTCTCGGTGCTGGGCGGCGAGCATTTGCGCCACGAGCGCGTACTGCTGTTGTTGTTGACTCGAATCTCCCATAACAAAAAGATTCGAGTCCGATGGTATATAAATAACGTTTTGTTCTTCTTTCTTTCGCGATCGCGCGTTCGCAAGATGTTGCCGTCGTCTCTCTCGTTTGTCGTTTGCGCGCGAATTCTTTCTTAGGTTAAATGGGGCAAACGCGAGAGGCACTTTTTGAATCAAAAAATCCCGTCGAAAAATCTGAAACGACCACACAAACCGCTTTTTTTTATCCACTTTTCTCTGCATGAAGAAAAAGAATAAAAATATTCAGAGCAGAAAGAAGAACAGAGAGAGAGCACACACAAGTATGTTTCGCGAAACGAGAGACGGGGAGCGTTTTTGAAGAGATGCGCGCACCTCTCTCTCTCTCTCTCTCGGGGTGGTGGCACGCGACGACGACGACGACGACCGGAGAGAACGAGAACGAGAGAGAGAGGGAAAAAATCGAAAACTGTTTTGCAATATATTTTGTGCCTTTTCGCGCGTGCGTAAAAAAATTTTTTCCGAATCGTTTTTTTTTTCTCCCTCTTCTTCGCTTTCAAAACGCACCACGCGCGATGCGTTCGAACAACAACAACAACGACACGAACAGAAGAGAGAAAGAGAGAGAGAGAGAGAGACCTCTTTTTCCCTTTCACGCGATCGTAAAAATGCGCTTCTTTTAAGCGCGTTGTTGTGTGTTTGCGCCGGCGTGCGCAAAAAAAACCATTTTAATTAACCTTAAAATAAAACAAGA
>Ga0213862_10000992_pt1 | contig 11908 bp, 16 predicted proteins | sample PICome_7_FD_160092 | JGI IMG/M metagenome (GOLD analysis project Ga0213862, IMG submission 160092) | Coastal seawater microbial communities near Pivers Island, North Carolina, United States - PICO266 | ecosystem: Environmental > Aquatic > Marine > Coastal | place: USA: North Carolina... | reverse complement strand
AGCGCCATGAGGAACGACACCCAAGATTCAGCATCGTCCCTGTTCATGGGAGGCAGAGTTACATCCGCTTCCCACATTTGCCCATCGTAGGAATGTGTCTGCTGTTTGTATGTGAAAGGGCTTTGGGACACCGCTACAGTATTCCTAGCCCGTAGCTCAATACTAGCCATACCAATATTAGTAGGTAGGCTGAGTGGATAACTGATTGCCATTATGCAAATGCCTTCCCATAGCTTCCACCACGTCTCTTAGCGTCCAGTACAGCACCTTTAGCACTGTCTGCGATCTGTGGCATCATTTGTCGTATCTCAGCCCGTACAGTTTGTTGTACGCCTGTGGATACGTTTATGTTCTGTACGATGGTAACTCCACCAAGACCAGATTGGCTATTAGGAGTGATAGTACCGCCACCAATACCCGGAGTAAAGATTTCTGGCCCACGCTCACCAACGAGGTAACTACCTCCAGCGGCGACTGGGCCACCATTAGCTTTGCCACCATTCAGGGCAGTTCCTATAGCACCTACAATACCACTGGATTCTACTATTCTTTCCCCACCTGTTCCAACGCTAGTGGAGTAACCGCCAATCAACTTCTTTAAGACGTACACTTTGTACAAGTCCTTGATGATAGAAGCAGCCATAGATTTAAATGCGTCCTTAACTGACATAGTACCGTCAACCATAGACATGAAAGCGTTAGTCATATTGCTTTCAAGGCTCTTAGCCAAGTCGTTCATTTGCTTCTCTAGTGGAGTAAGCTGCTTGAGCAACACAAGACGTTTACGATCTAGGTCTTCTTGTTTCTTGGTTGCTTCAGCTTTGTCAAAGGCTGCAAGTGCCTGACCTTGTAAGCTACGAAGGTTCATCACCAACTGTAAGCCTTCATTCTTAAGTGGGTCTATCCCACGCTCCCGAAGATCGTTGGTTAGCTTTATAAACGCCACTTTTTGTTGGGCAAGTAACAGCTCTCTGCCAGTCAAACCTACGGTAATCTTTTGAAGGTCATAAGCCTTACCTTGAGTATCGTACCACTTCCGGTTTTCAGTCTGAGCTTTCTTGATGGCAGTGATAGTTTTAAGTATAAAGTCAGCACGTTTTTTAGCGTTAGCTATCTGGTCTTTCTCCAGTTGCACTGCATCCTTTTTACCTTGTTCAATCGCATCAGCTTGGGCTGTGGCCCTATTGGTAGCCTGTTCAAGCGCCCTCAAGGCGGAGTTCTTACTGTCGATCTGCTTTTGTAGAGTGTCTATCTCTTCCTGTATGTCTTTGTTTATGTTTTTCCAGCCCGTGTTGTAATTACGGTCACCCTCTTGGGGGTTGCTTTGTAGTTCCATCATCTTTTGTGCCAGAAGGTCTACGTCAGATTGCAACGCAATTCTAGCTTTGATGAACTCTGGGCTAAATCCAGTTCTAGCTGAGGACAGTGCTGTTTGAGCATCCGTAAAGGAACTCATAATGTTGTCCATTGCAGTCTTGACTTTTTCGGCGGTATCCTCCGCTTGCTCTCCAGTATTCCAAAGAGCAGTCACGAGGCCACCCAATACAGCAATACCAAGACCAATAGCAGCCCCCCAAGGACCAGCGAAGAAGCCAGCCAACTGGGAGAACTGTTGGGTAAATGCAATTACGGGGTTCTGTCCAGCTTGTATCTGAACTATGAAATCCTGTAACTGGTAACCCGCTTGCTGTGCAGCTATCTCTTTGCGGCGCATTGCTTTACCGCTTGAGTTTACCTTGTTGATGTACTGATCTAACGCTTTGCCACCCTCTTTCGTAGCTGTGCGAAGTCGTAGTATCTCATCGTTAAGTTGTTTCTGGCCCTTACGCATAATGCCAGCACTGATGTTACCAGCTTTCTGTTGGTCGCTAAGATACTTAACTTCCTTCTGGAGCATGTTTAGTCGCTTGGTAGCTTGTACAACAGGTGTATCATTAGTCTCAAAACCAATGATGTATTTAAGGTCTGCTCTAGCCATTTATAGCTCCTAAGTACGATGTGTCCAGCCGCTTTACGGCAGCAATGTCTCTTGCGTTTAGAGGGGTGTGTGTAATTTCCATCCAAGCCTTGATCTCTTGATACGACAAGGGGTTTACCGACATCCCACTAGAACGGCCTTTGTTCAAGTCCAGAAATGCAGACCAGATATGAGAGACCCCCAGTGGAAATGACGGCCCCTCTAAATCCTTGGGTGTAACACCAGTTTGGTTTTCTACTTGCTGTAGATGCTCTCTTTTAGAAACTCCAGACTGATCCACTGCGGAAAGACTAAACTCGTGTTCAGCATAGTCTACCAACTGCGAGATCAGTCCTTCATAAAATCCAGCGAAGTAGCAAGTGCGCTCTCCAACTGTTCTCTGATCCAGAAAACTTCTGTGTAAATCTTACGGGCAGTACCCTCTGTAAGCTCTGGTTTCTCTCCATCAAACGTGATGTTCCAAGACTTAGTTGTTTTGGATAGTAGCGAGAGAGTTGACTCCTCAATCTCAGCCGACTTGAATTTAGCTACATCTTTAGCAGACATACGGTTCAATCTATCATCTGTCAACTCGTACAACGCACCCTTATACTCTGGAGAGTGTTGTGCGTACATTACAACGGTCATTGGTGTGTCGTCATCGTTTTGTAAAACTTCGTGAGTAGATGGGTGAAACAGGATCACCTCTACTGTATTACTCTTCGGAGTAAGGTCTTTTAAATCCATTGTCGGGTTTCCTTATCGGGATGTCGGGTGGGAAAATGGGGAGCGTCAGACCCGACACCGACACTCCCCGCCTGTAGCTACAGGATTCTTATGTGCGTGTAATACGCAGATTTGTTTCTTCTGTCTCGTCACGAAGTGCGACAAATGACAGGGCGATAACACGGCTAGTTGGTCCGTCTACGCCTACATCAGCAGAGTTGATCTTACAGCGTGGGAAGAAGAACTCCATAGTGTTCGGTGTGCCTTCGTTGTCGCCAACTGTGACCTTCAGGGAAGTCTCTGTCTCGTTAATGAAGCGGTTCAGAAGTGACGCATCCTCAAAGTAAGCTGAGATAGAACCTTCAACTACAGCGTTACCAACCTCAAGGGAAGGTGCGCTATCGTCGCCAACTACGAATGTCGGAGCGAAGCCATTGGTAACTGTGAAGTCCATTGCTGTAACGATAGCAGCGACTGACCCACCAATCTCCAAATCTCCAGAGTAAGAGTCGAAAGGTGCAGCGCCTGTAGAAGCATCCTGTGTCTTCTCTGTAGTAGAGATTACCATGTCTTTACCGACAATGCCGAATGTGCCAGTTACCATTGCGTTAGGTGCAAGAGCGACAGACAAGGTGTTTACTGAGCAACCTGTGAACAAACGAGCTTGGTCGATGTCAGCTGCATAGTCCTCAATGGAAAAATACTTTGGTACTGTACCTACTTTGAGTACGTTAGCGTCCCATGTGTTAAGCATAGCCGCTTCAAGGAAGTCATCGTAATCTGTGTCACGAAGGTCAGCTGTGATGTCACCAGTTACTTGACGGTTACCGTGACGGTCTACGCGAGACATGCGGTCAGCTTGGATGTCAGTACCCTCGACACGATCTTTTGTCATGTTCAAAGAGTGGGAAGTGAAAGGCAAGTTTTGGAAGTTACCAGCTGGTGTCGTGCCGAAAGTGCTTTCGACGATGTACGACAGACTGGAACGTGAACCCTGTGCAAAGGCCATATTGTATTCTCCTAGAATTAGTTATAAGCATACCAACCGATGGTAACTGGGACAAAGTACCAAGGGCTATCCAAGAACCCACGCTCTCTTTGTACATAGTCAATAGAAACGGTTATGTTGTTGTGGTTAAGTGATGTAGTAGCTTCAAACGCATTGACTACGTTATCAACCATTGTTTGGGATGCGGAAGGGCCATTGCCTTCTGGTGCATAGCACAACAGTCTAAACAGACCATCGTATCTCTGTTGTGGGTTAAGTCCCCTTACAATAGGAACCCTAGATATGGGGATGTGTTGTACCTCTATGTAGCTCTGACCCGTAGTTGGATTGAACGGTACATTCTCGTAGGCCACCTGTGGCAGGTTTGCTACATTACTTAGTTGTAGTTCTAAGGCAGCTCTAATGCTGCTATCTGCGTTTGACACTTGATGATCCCCCCAAATAAGCCCTCACACCATGCTTTGCATCTACATACTCCGCGTGAGGAGAGTTGTTTCTAAGAACTATGGTAGAGGTTGATCCCTTCAAGTCCGCTTTGTCTAAGTCTGATAGGAGAAGTTTGTAACCCTCTCTTGCCTTAGCACTCTTGTTCTGCCTTCTAGGAAGTCCGTGTGATGACTTGCCCCTTGGCCTACCCCTACCGACAGTAAATGAGAAGCTAGTCACAAAGGCACCTGTGTCCACAAAAGGCTCAGAGTAGTTAGTTACAGCATAAGCTAACGAGGCTAGGGCTTTCTTCTTGTCTCTTTCTATCTGTTCGTCGAGACCTCTTATCTTGGCCTCAAGGTCAACAGAGACAACTGTTTTAATAGACATTACTCAGATACCTCGCAGATGTAACAGACGATAGTACCAGCATTGTAGAATGTGCTAACACGGTTTATATTCACCACATCACCGACACCAGAAATTTGATCTCCGTCGTCTGGAGTTGTCCCAAGGCCAAGGTAAGGTATAACACAACGTCTTGAGCCACGTCGAATGTCATCTGTGAGTATCCCCTCTACATTGTCGTACATATAACCAGTGAACTGGAAGTCCTCTGTACTAGAAGTAGCAGTACCTGTAGCGGGATCGTAAGACCCTGTGGTGGACTTAATAAGGATCATAGGAGAACCGTAGCGTTCTACCAGTTTAAGTAAGTTGTACGCTCTCATGGTGGCCCGTCCTTAATCGTATTTGTACTCAGCTTCGTCGATCTTGAATTGGTCTTTGGTGAACTCAGGCTTAACACGATTTGTGTTAGCTCTAATTCCGTCTACTGTGGATACCCTGATGCCGCCAGCTGCGATACCAAGACCTCCTAGCTTCGACCCTTGATACTCTAAGTTATCAGCTAGTGAGTTGTAGTGATCTTGTAGTTGAGAGGCACTCTCTTTTAAAGCACCACTAATATCGCTGTCTACGTTCCGTGAGTACTTCGCCGCTATTGTGCGACACATCCAAGCGCCTGCACTATAGACGTTGTTGTTAGCTTGAGCTAGACCGAAGACAATCTCTTCATCTTGCACTTGTTGGTCATTGGTGTCTGTATCACCTATTAGTAACCTTACAGCGTTTAAACGACCAAGTGTGTCGTCTGTGTTAAGGTTGCCTTCATCGTAGCTCCAAGCCATTAGTCGTTCTCCAACTGTCCATATGTTCTGCGCCAACTACGGATCAGTCCGCGTTGCTTTTCAACTATCTTAGACTTCTTACACTTCTTGCGATCAAACTCAGCTTGGGAAGTTGTCTTAGCTTTAACTTTCTCATTGATGGAGTTAACTACGCTTGTTAGCGACTTGACATCAAGAGCTTCTAGTCCGTCACCAACTTTGGCTTTGTCTTCCAACTCGCCGTTGTGGTAAAGGTATCCATTGTTGTACAGCATTTGTACATTGTTAACATCCGAAGATAGCTCCCTCCAAGGGTAATGTTCTTGTATCTTCCAGTCTCTATTTCTGGCATTAAAGGCTATCTTTACGAATACGGGTCGGTCATATTGAAATGGCATCATCGTCGGGGTTCCTCGTGTAAAAGTGGTGGGGACCACTAAAGCCCCCACCAAAGTTGTTTAGGCTACTACTGTATCGAAGAAGTAACCCAAATCAGCGCCAGTGACTTTCATGTCATAGGCCATTTTAACTTGGATGTGTTCAGCAACTTGCTGACGCTTGAGTGCATCGTCAGAGAAGCTCTCTACGGTGATGCCCAAGTTGTTTGCGCCGGGAACATTGTTCCATGCGAATGTGAGACCAGCGGCAGGGGTCATCAGACCAGCGCCTTTTGGACCGTGTACCAACAGGGCATGTTTGCCACCGATGAAAGAGTTGCTTTCCGCTACGCCTTCAACGCTGTCGTTTTTCACAGCTTCCATGACGTAGAAGTTTTCTACCTCAAAGATTTCAGCCAACTTAGCGTCAGTGATGAGTGCTGTGTTTGCTACAGTTGCGCCACCGTTCAGACGGGCAAGGATAGCTGGGTGGTTAATCAGAACGTCACGAACTTCTTTACCAACAACCATTGTGTTTGGCTTGAAGCCACCAGATTTCAGCTGCATAGTGCGGCGAGCATTGGTAACGTCTTGGATTGGTGTGCCGTCTGTGTAATCTGACCACAGGTTAGCAGGAGTTGATTCTGAACCCCAGATAGATGCAGCGAAGAAGTTTGCAGCGAACTGCTCTTCACGGTGGATCATCAAACGTGTTGCCAAAGTCTGTGCGCCAGCTGAACGGATGTCCAGTGCTGCGTCTTCGTTTGCCAAAGTCTGTTGGTCGAAGTCCATGCCCAAGCCGAATACGTCAGCGTAGTAAGAGCTATTGGAGATCGACATGCCGATGCGGTTAACTTCTGTGCGTGGAGCCAGAGCTTTAACATCGCCAGTACGGTTCATGTTGTCGCGGTCATAGATGTAGAACTTGTCGGACTGACGTTCAACGCCTACGACAGGAAACACTTTGTCCGCAATGAAGTTAGATTGGTCTTGAGCAAACGCCAGAGTGAGGTTTGTCAAGGGTTGGTCCAGATGGACCGAAGATGGTGTCAAAAGTGGCATTATATTATTCCTTCAATGCTTGGATTAGGCAGGTACTACGTTGCCGCCTTGGATCATTTCGATTTCGATGATCTGACCGTCTACGCCAGCTTCACGAGCGTAACCAAGAACAACATCACCAGCGGCAGCAGTCAAAGCAGTGCCATCAGCACCAGTTTGAACTTGAGCGCCAGCAGCAATAACACCACCAGCTTCTACCATGACGGAGCCATTGACACATACTGTGACAGCTTTACCAGCTGTAGCGCCGGAGATACAAACGCCGATAGCGTTCTCACCAGCTGCGTCTGCCAGATCAACTTGACCATCGGCTTCCAGAGTTACGAATTTGAATTGTGCTGCGGAGAGGTCTTCCCCTGCAACGAAAGTGCGGTTGTCGCGAGATTGCATAACAGCCATTTTTATTCCCCTTTGTAGGATTTAGTGATTAGAGCTTTACCTTCATCGGTCTTTGCTACGGCAGCGTATGCTTTAGCGTAGTCACTCTTTTTCATTGAGTTGGTGTCCATATGGGACTTTACAAGTGCATCAAGTTTGTCAGCTGCGGTAGTGAACTCACCGTCAACATCGGACTTGCCTACTTCTTCCATCGACGCACCAAATGCAGTATCAGCTGCTTTGAGTACACCCATGATCTCTTCGTTAGCCTCGAAAGACTTAACAAGTTCTTTTGCAGCTGCTACGTCAAAGTTGGGAAGGGCTGCTTCCGCCTTGGCAGTCAGTTCTGCGTCTGCTTTAGCAACCTCAGCGGCTTCAAGAGCCTTCAAGATTACAGCAGGAATGTCAGCTTTGTTGATGCTCTCACCATCATACTCGACAAACTCTTCTGGGGCTTTCTTCTCAATGCTATCAGCACGGATCACATAGCCATTTTCAATAAGAGCTTTACGCATGTTCTGGTTATCGGCTTTGAGGCGTTCAACTTCTTCTGCGAGAGGGTTAACCTCTTCAACAGCTTCAACCTCAACAGCTTCAACTTCGTCTGCTTTTTCCATCTCAGGGGCGCAGCCAGCACATACTTTTTCAGCAGTACAATCTGCACACTCTACTTTGTCAGTCTCGTAAGACTTTTCTGTTTCTTCTGTCATTTCTTCTCCGTTGGAGTTGTCGCGCTTGAATAGGGAGACCATTGCCTGAGCATTGGCAGGACGATCTACCAAAGACAATTCGTCCAGTTCAAGCTGTTCTAAAAGGTTAGCCATTAAACTCTTCCTTCGTTGCTCTGCCGCCAATGCTAAAGGCAGCTAGTTCACCAGATTTGACCCTAGCCCAAACGTCATCGTTATAAACTTTAAACGCGACAATCCAGCCCTCACGGTCACTCTGTATGCCAAGGCTATCACCAATCTCTTTTGTAATTGGCATGGAGTGGATAACCGCCCCAATCTGATCTCCTGTGTGCATCTCTTTACCTACACGAACATGCTCCATAAACTTGTTTACGGCACGGACTAACGTGTCAGGTCTAATTACATCGCCTTGGCGGTCAATCACTGGTTCACCCTTTTCGGTTACTACAGAGGCCCAACCATAGACCATGCGTTGTTCATCGTCGGCCTTTAGGATTTGGCCTGTTATATCTTTTGTCATACTACCCACGGTCATTAGTCTAAGTCCTCTTTGATGATGATAGTGAAGTACCCATTGTTAGGAAAGGTCTCTACTGTGTTATCCCCGTAAGTAACTTCGATCTCACCGTAGTAAGTCCCGGCAGTGTCTGTGTCAGAAGATTGCCACTGATACTCTACTATACCGTTTATAGCATCCACTATGGTTGCAACTGCATCTACCTTCAGAGAACTTGCTCCGAAAGCCTTCATGTGAAAACGGGCGGAACAACCTGCTAGGCCAATAGCGTTGCCAAGAGCATCTGTAAGAGTGACAGACAACTTAGGTGAAGTGTCGTTTGTTTTAATCCTAAAAGCCATTAGCCTACCTTAACATTGTTGTTGTTTCCGAAACTGACAGAGTTTCCGTTAGCCCCGTTTACCATATTTCCTATGCGCCTCTGACGCATGTTAACGACCCTAGCTAGGTCAGCGTTGTAGTATGGCTCACCCAGTTCTGGAGGTCTGGAGATTAGCTCTTCCATGTAGAACAGGTGGTCGCCAACTTTAAGCGCCTTATCTACCACAGGCACACCAGTGGAAATGTTGCCAGTGGATAGTACGTTGTTCTCTGTGAATGGGCCAAACGGGATGATTACCGCACCAGTGTTTAGGGTGCCAGTATCGAAGGTCTCTTCTTCCGACATACTGTTGGCTGGTAGCTCTACAGCCCCAGTGACCAATTCAGCGGCGTAGAAGCTCTCTTCCTCTTGCATCGTATTGTCTGGTACGGAAGGCGCTCCAGCTTCAAGTACGACAGAGGATAGTTTGTTGTCTTCTACGAAGTCAGCACTAGGAGTTACAGGGGTGTCAGTCTCAATGTCCCTAGCTACGAATGTTTCCTCTTCAAACATCGTATTGTCTGGAAGATCAACCGCGCCAGTCTCAATAGCTACAGCATCTAAAGTCTGACCTTGGTTAAACCCAGAAGTACCGTTGACAGGGCTTCCTGTTTCCAGTGTTCCAGTGGAGAACGTCTCGTCCTCTTGCATAGTATTAGCTGGAAGGTCTACGTTTCCAGTAGCAAGCTCTCCGGTGGAAAGTATGTTGTTCTCTGTGATGTCTGCCGTGTCAGTATCTGCGGAACCTGTAGCAAGCTCTCCAGTGGAAAGCGTCTCTTCCTCAGACATTGTTATGTCGTCAACAACTACTTCACCAGTTACTAAATCAAAAGTGTTTAGGACTTGACCTTGGTTAAAGGGGGCGGCTTCAAGTAACGGAGACCCGGTTGTCAAAGTCTGTGCAAATACTTCATGCACTTCTGTGAAGTTAACGCTATCTAAAATAGGAGTGGCAGTAAGCTCACCAGCTGAGAAACTCTCTTCTTCGTTAAAGAGTGCATTATCAACAGTTGGTGAGTTACCATCAAGATTTAGTGCGTTCAGTGTTTGACCCTGATTGAACCCGCTAGTATCTAGGGTAGGTTGACCCGCCGTGACAAACAAGCCACCTAGCGTCTCTTCCTCAGACATGGAGTTAGCAGGTACAATCGCAGCACCAGTAGTTATGGCACCAGCTGTTAGTTCGTATTTTTCGCTACCAGCACCAGCGAAGGTGGCGGCTGCAAAAGGGCTGGTTCCAAACATCTAATGCTCCTAGTTCTCGTCACCCTCATAACGGGATGTCCACATAGTAAGGGAATACTTAACCCCAGACTGTAGCTCATCGACATAGTGTCCATGTGTTACTTGTGCAGGGAACAAAATGCAGCTTCCAACAGGTACATCTAGGTTGGTAAACTTTTGTCGGGGGAAGTAGAGAGTAGCACCTTCGTAGTCATCGTTCAGCTTAACACTCCCTGTAACCAGAGATGCGTCAGTGTGAAGCCCAAGAGATGTCTGAGTGTCCATAGCGTAGCGCATAGTGAAAGCATCACGCAAACCCATGTACTGTAGAGGTTGCCAGTGCTTCTCGCATATCTTAGCTAACTTGTCTTCCCAGAGCTTCTGGTAATCTTTCCAAAGACCTAACTGTTTCAGTCTGATCTCTTGTGCTGGGAACTTATCTCCGTCCATGCTAGACCAAGAACCAAGCTCATCAGACTTTCGTATAAGGTCTTTACACTCACTCTCCGTAAGAAGCTCAGTGACTAGAATTTCATCCGCTACCTCGTTGTACAGCAGCGACAAGATAGGCGCTGACGCCACTGGTTCGTAGTAGTTAAACTGATTAGCTAACTGGTCAAACCAGACCTTAGCTTGTTCTCCACCGTTACCATGATAGGTACAGGGAGCGCAGATAGGACCAAGTAACTCATCACCTAACTTAGTAACACTTGGGTCATCATTCTGGAAGATGTACGCTTCGTGATCTAGTGCTACCTTTAAGGTTGTTACCATTAACTCAGTCTGACAATACTGTTGATCGTCCAACCCTTCGGCTTCCATGTCATGTAGCCAAGCTGCTCGCGAGAAGAAGTTGCTTAACGCACCAGCCCGTCCAATGTACTGGCCACTGTTAAGGTACTTGTAATGCTCCCGTGGGAATTTTCTATCGAACCTGTTTTGTAGCTCTTGATTAGGGGGCCAGAAGTTGTCCTCTGCGCCAAACAAGATGTCCACATTGAAGCCTAGGAACCGATTCAAGATCTCTTGTGGCGTCTTAACCAAGAAGGTGTCATACCCATCCATGAACAGGACGACATCATCTTCTGGTAAGTCTAGCAGGGCTTCTGCGACCATCTTTAGTTTAGGCATACCAGCGTGACCCTCCATAGGATCGTACCAATCAGAGCCTTCGCCAAGGTTAGTTACCTTAGCTCCAAACCTGTCAGCAGACTGCTTCAATGCCCACATCTTACTCTCGTCTGTGGCGACAGTAAGGAGGTGTAATGTGTCGGGTTTCATAACTTCGGTATCCTCTATGGTGCTAGGTCGGGTTGACCGTGGGATTTGAGTAACAACTTCTTTCGGGTAGAAGTAATTGCTCTTGTCTTTTAGCTTCATGGGAACCCACTCATCAACCGGGATGATCTGGTCCTTAAAGCCTTCTATCAGCAACTTTGCTGTGTCTGGAGTTATTGCGTAGGCGTGGCAGTTGTACCAATAGCCCATATCGTTCCAGCGGTATCCTAACCAAACGCTGTCGTAATCATTAAGCAGCCAATCGACTTGATCTGGGTTGATCTCATCGTAAACAGCGTCCTCCTCAAGGATGATACCGTTTAAACCACTTTTGGCTACCTTCTCCCATACCCGTAGGTGGCTCACTGAGCACCCAAACTCACCTGTAAGCAATGGTCGCTTATGGATTGGGTCTTCCCACACTGTAGAGGGCTTACAATTAGTCTCAGACACTACTTGAGGCCATGACTTACCTCTTGCATCATATGCCGATCCGTATAAGGAGATTTGATATACTATCATTCCGGCTTAGTGAACCAAGTTAAACATTTTAAATTACCAAACATAGAAGATCAGTCTCCAGTACGAAGTAGTTGTACCTACATAATCAGCGCCTGTGTTCTGTATGTTTGAATCGTCAATAGAGTATTTGATATAAGTAGCGTTTGCCCATGAAACATACCCCCTAGAACCATCGCCATCCACCATGCTGCCCAAGAAGATTTCATCTCA
>Ga0213862_10000989_pt1 | contig 11950 bp, 12 predicted proteins | sample PICome_7_FD_160092 | JGI IMG/M metagenome (GOLD analysis project Ga0213862, IMG submission 160092) | Coastal seawater microbial communities near Pivers Island, North Carolina, United States - PICO266 | ecosystem: Environmental > Aquatic > Marine > Coastal | place: USA: North Carolina... | reverse complement strand
TCTATCCGCCTTATTTATAATATCTTTTTTCACCTATAATAGATTAATTAAACCTTTAACTCTTTTAAAAATAGTTCTAATAACCTTGTTTATTGATCTTTTGGGATCTTATTTTCAGGTATATCAGGTTTACGAGTTAAACATGTCTTTTGCTGAACAGCCTGGGAACATTAAAAGCTTTTATCCAAATAAAAACATCACAAGTTTTACTTACTTGATCAAAGTTTTTTTAATTTCTTTAATCCCTTTTCTTTCCAACAATAAGTTTTTAAAAATTATTGTTGGAGTTATGAATCTTCTTACATTATACATAGTTTTTATTTTAAGTACGAGAGCTGTATTATTTTTATTAATATTAATAATAGCTTTCATAATATTAACATCACTAATTAAGGTAAAAGTTTATAAGCATTCATTTCTTGAATTAGCTTATAAGCTTAAATACTTCTTATTTCCATTATTTCTTTCTTTTATTATGTTCAATCTAATAGTAGTAAACAATGAATCTAATATTAATGTAAATGATAGAGTAGGTTCAGTTTTTAATCAAGCTGATGAATCGGTATCAAACAGAACGAGATTTTATTCATCTGCACTTTCTCAAATTAAATCTACTCCTTTTCTAGGAATTGGTGTTGGAAATTGGAAAATAAAGAGTATTCAATGGGATAAAGAATATATGTACAGTTATGTAGTTCCATATAATGTTCATAATGATTTTTTAGAAGTGTTTGTAGAAACTGGAATTATTGGGTTCATTTCTTTTTTAATGTTTTTCTATTTTATTTTTATTAAGGTTTTTAAAAATTCACTTCTTTTTTTAAAAGAAAATGAAGAGATTACATCCTTTTATTTACTTATAGCCTTCATTATTATGTTTGTAGATTTTAATTTAAATTTTCCTTTAGGTCGACCTTCCGCATTGCTTACGTATTTAATCTTTATATCTATAATACAATCATTATATCATAAACAATATGAGTAAAAAAAAATTAATTATTGGGTTACTTATTATCACTAGCTCTTTACTTGTTGTAAATCTAAATTATAAACGCTATAAGTCATTCGAGGTTCAAAAAATTCTTAATGAAGATCATGTTTTACAAAAACCTCTAGATAGAAGAGGTATTAATTTTATAAATTCTATTGACCATAACTATCCATCGCTAAATGTATTTGCTATGCCTTTAGCATCCATGAAAGCTAATTATCTTTTAGCTAAAGATTCTTTGGAAAGGGCGATAGAGTATTTAGAGCTTGGATCAAAAGTAAATCCATACTTAATGTTTAGTGAAAGTAGACTTGGTGAATTATATCTATCAATGGGGGATTATAAAAAATCTGAGTATTATATTAGAAAAGCTTTTAGAGAATTGCCAAATAACCCCGTACACTTTATATTGTTGACAAGAATATTAAAACAAGAACAAAAACTAGATAGTATTTATTATAACTATAATAAAATTAAAGATAAGATTGGTCCAAAGGACTATCAAGTCTATACTATAGTATTAGCTGCTCTAATGGATAATCAAGAAAATTTTGAAAAATATGATTTAAATGCGATTGCAGATGAGGCTATGAAAATACATGGATTTGAAGCAGTAGTTCAAAAAATGAGGGATTATGTATATTATACACAAGAAAATGTTGATTCTGCTTCAGAGTTATATGATGAAGCCATGTCACTATTAAGGAAAAATGAATTATCAGATGGAATAAAAATTTTAGAAGAAGTAATTAGACTTCATCCAAATGTTCAAATTTATTATGACAATTATATAATAGCTAATTACAGACTAGGCCTATACAAACCTATAGTTGAAATTTACAATCAATATTTTGAGTCTTTCAGTGATATCTCAAACAATATTTTATATTACATGGCAGACTCTTTATATCAAGAAAATGAAGTATTATCCTCTTGTGAAATTCTTAAAATTTTACAAACTAATCGGTCCTTTGTAATTGATGTAAGTAATTTCCCAGATTGTAATAATTAAATCAACAAGTGAATTGAAGTAAATCCAATAAGACTAAATATCATTATTATTATTACTACTTTATGGTGATCTTGAAATTTATCAATCAAATAATGATGAATATGGTTTCTATCCGCCTCAAAAGGTGATTTTCCCTTAATTAAACGTAAAAACACAATTCTACATAAATCAATTGTTGGGTAGATAAAGATTGAAAACACATAAAATATCTTATTAATATCAAACGTTTTTCTAATTAAATATTCAGGAGAGATTATATGCATAATATAGACACTCAATAACCCACCTAAAAATAATGATCCAGAATCCCCAAGAAAAACTTTATTATCTTTTCTATAGTTAAAAACTAAAGCTGGAATTATTGAAAAAACTATAATAGTTGAAAGATTGAAAAAGGATGTATACTTAACTGATAAAGATTCAAATAAGAATATAAAAAGTGTAACTACTGTAATTGCTAATCCATCTATACCATCAATGAAGTTAATAGCGTTTATTATTGCTGTAATAATAAAAATTGATAGTAATTGAGAAAAGATTCTGTTTATCTCATATATTCCAAAAACACCATGAAGATTATCAACTACAAATCCATAATCAATTAGAATCTTAGCAGCTATTATTTGAAAAATGAATTTAAGTTTAAAATCAACATTATATAGATCGTCATACATGCCGACAAATAGCAATATCCCAAGAGGAACTAGAATTGAGAAATTGTAAATTTCATAATTATTGAAATAATAATAAGTAGAAATTATAAATACTGTAAAAAAAATAGATACTCCTCCAGATCTTGTTGCTACGGTATTATGTGATGATCTATTAATTATTTTATCAACAAGCTTTTTTTTTAAAAATTCTTTATTAATTAGGTATAAACTTAATGATGACAAGATTACGGAAGTTGCAATAAGCAAGATATTCATTAGTATAAATATATTAAGTTATAGTGATAAAAAAAATAAAATAGTTAACAAGTTGTTTTTTTATTTTATTTCAAGTACTTTTATAACCTAATATCATTCATTGTTAAATAAAATTATTACATCTAAAACTAGATTACGACTTTTAATAAAGTTTTTTATATCCCAAGCAAACCAAGGATATTTAAATGGTTTAGCTAATGAAATGGGTGAATCAACTAACTCAATTCGAAAAGAACTTAACCATCTTCATGATGCAGGATATTTAAAAAAGCTTAAACAAAATAACAAAGTAACATATAGTGTTAATATACATCATCCTCTATATGAAACCCTTAGAAAAGTTGTACTAAAACATCTTGGATTAGATGATCTAGTTGATGTTGTTCTAGATAGAATGGGGGACATTCACGCAATCTCACTAATTGGAGATTATGCAAGAGGAATTGATTCTGGAAGTATTGAAGTTTTTCTTGTAGGGGAGAATTTAAATTTTAGTTATATATCACAATTAGAAAAAAAAATAGAGAATTTAATAGGAAGGAAGGTAAGTTTTTATTTGTCTTCAAAACTACCTTCAAACCAATTTTATATCAATTTATACAGTAAAAATTAATTTATGAATAAAAATAAGACAGTTAGACCTTGGGGTAATTATAGTATCATTGATAGTGAGTCAGATTATAAAGTAAAAAAAATAACTGTTAATCCTGGTCAAAGATTAAGCTATCAATTTCATAATAAAAGATCAGAATCATGGACGATTATTAAGGGATCTGGAATTGTAATTATAAATGATAAAAAACTTCATGTAAATTATGGTGATAGTATTCAGATTCAAGTTAAATCAAAACATAGAATTCTTAATAATACGGATAATTTACTTGTATTTATAGAGGTGCAAACAGGTGAATATTTTGGGGAGGATGACATTGTAAGAATTAAAGATGACTATAATAGAGTATAAATGAAAAAAAAGATTATTGTTGTTTCAGGCTACTTCAACCCACTACATAAGGGACATATTGAATACTTTCATAATGCAAAATCTTGTGGAGATCTTTTATTTGTAATTATTAATAATGATAGTCAAAGAAAATTAAAAGGATCCATAAATTTTATGGATGAAGATGAAAGAAAAATAATTATTAAAGAACTAGCGATTGTTGATAAAGCTATATTATCAATAGATACAGATAAAACCGTATGTAAAACATTAATAAAAATAAGTGAAGAATATTCAAAAGAATTTCAGATTTTCTTTGCAAATGGTGGTGATCAGGATAATAGTTCAATACCTGAGAAAAATACTTGCAATAAGTTTAAAATAAAATTAATAGATGGCCTCGGTAGTAAGATTCAATCTTCTTCTTGGATTCTAAAAAAATAGATAATGAAAATTTCAAATATATGTTGTATTGGTGCAGGTTTTGTTGGAGGCCCAACAATGTCAGTTATTGCATTAAAGTGTCCAGAAATTAAAGTAACTGTTGTTGATATAAATAGAGAAAAAATTAAATTATGGAATGGGGATTTAAATAATTTACCTGTTTATGAGCCAGGACTATCAGAGATAGTGTCTAAGGTTAGAAATGTTAATTTATTTTTTTCTACAGATATTGATAAAGCTATTAATGAAGCTCAAATAGTTTTCTTGGCTGTCAATACTCCTACAAAAGAAAGTGGGGAGGGAAAGGGATATGCAGCAGATCTGACTTATATTGAAAATTCTGCTAAACATCTCGCTAAAGTTGCAAAATCTAATAAAATTGTTGTTGAGAAATCAACCCTCCCAGTAAGAACAGCTGAAAGATTAAAAGAAGTCATAAATGCAAATAAAAAAGAAAATGTAAATTTTGAGATTATCTCTAATCCTGAATTTTTAGCAGAGGGAACAGCAATAAATGATCTTTTTAAATCTGACAGAGTTCTTATAGGTGGCGACAATACTAGTAGTGGGAAAAGTGCTGTTAATGCATTAGTAAATATCTATAAGAAATGGATTCCAGTCAACAAAATTTTAAAAACAAATGTGTGGTCTTCAGAACTATCTAAATTAGTTTCAAATGCAATGTTAGCTCAAAGAATATCTTCAATAAATAGTATTTCTGCAATTTGTGAGCAAACAGGAGCCAATATTGAAGAAGTATCAAGAGCAATTGGAATGGACTCGAGGATTGGTCCTCATTTTTTAAAGTCCTCAATTGGATTTGGAGGTAGCTGTTTCAAGAAAGATATCTTAAATCTTGTATATATTTCAAGATTATATGGATTGAATGAAGTTGCAAGTTATTGGGAGAGCGTTGTTGATATTAATTATTATCAAACTGAAAGATTTGGACAAAAAATTATTTCTTGTATGTCAGATAAAAATTCAATTTTAACAATATTAGGGTGGTCATTTAAAAAAGACACAAATGACTCTAGAGAATCAGCCTCAATATACCTAGCGAAAAAGATACTATTAAAAGGATACAAAATTAAAATTTATGACCCAATGGTGGATAAAAATAAAATTCATGATGACATTAAGTCTTTAATTGATAAAGATAATGATGAGATAGAATTAATTAATGATAAGATTCAAATCTTTGACTCGCCTTATGAGGCTTTCAAGGATTCAAACATATGCGCAATATGCACTGAATGGGATGAATTTAAGGATCTTGAATGGACTGAAATTTATAAATCAATGAATAAACCTTCATGGGTTTGTGATGGAAGGAATATTTTAGAAAAGACAAAACTTGAAAAAATAGGATTTAAAACTTTTTTTATTGGACAATCATGAGAAAATATAAGATAGGTGTAGTTGGTTTGGGTTATGTAGGTTTGCCTGTAGCAGTATGTTTTGCAAAAAAACATGAAGTAGTTGGCTATGATATTAATGAGTCCAGAGTTAATGAATTAACTAATAGTATCGACTTAACAAATGAAATATCTTCTGAAGAACTTAAAGAATCATTATTAAATAGACTTAAGATTACTAAAAATTTAAGTGAAATTAAAGATTGTAATGTTTATATAATCACTGTTCCCACACCAATTAAAGAAGATAAATCACCAGATTTAAGTTTCATATTATCAGCTACTAAAAAAGTTGGAGAGATATTAAAAAAAGGAGATATAGTTATTTATGAAAGCACAGTTTTTCCAGGTTGTACAGAAGAAGAATGTGTCCCTGTTCTAGAAGATATTAGCTCCCTAAAGTATAATATAGATTTTTATTGTGGTTATTCTCCAGAGAGAATTAATCCTGGAGATAAGAAACACAGAATTGCAAACATAGTAAAAGTAACCTCGGGTTCTAATAATAAAACAGCTAATGAAATTGACAACCTCTATTCGTCAGTTATAGAAGCAGGTACTTTTAAAGCTTCATCTATAAAGATTGCAGAGGCAGCTAAGGTAATAGAAAATGCTCAAAGAGATATTAATATTGCATTCGTTAATGAGCTTGCAAAAATATTTAATAAACTAAACATTGACACAAATGATGTTTTAGATGCAGCTTCTACTAAATGGAATTTCTTAAATTTTAGACCAGGTCTTGTTGGAGGTCATTGTATTGGAGTTGATCCATTTTATTTGGCTGATAAAGCAAAAAAAATGGGTTATGATGCAAATATTATTTTATCTGGAAGAAAAATGAATGATGATATGGGTGTTTATGTAGCTAATCAAATGATTGATTTATTAGCTAAAAAAGGGTTTAAAAAAAAGAAATCAAAAGTTTTGATACTTGGTATAACATTTAAAGAAAATTGCCCTGACTATAGGAACACAAAAGTTGTTGACACAATTAAAGTATTAAAAGACCAAGGATATAGTGTTGATATTTATGATCCTTTAGTTGACCACAAATCAATTAAGGATGAATATGATTTAACTCTAATCTCTGAATTAAAAAATAAATATTATGATGGAATAATATTAGCTGTTGCTCATAATATTTATAGAAAAATCAATATAGAAAAATTAAAAAAACATTCTTATTCAGTTGTCTATGACCTAAAAGGTTTCCTAGATAAAGATACCTCGATAAACAGATTATAATAATGAATCAAATAAAAGACATAATAAACTATGTAAATATATTTAAAGGTTACTTAGGAACTAGAATGTACTTAGTTTATTTCTTCGGTGCAATTGCATCGCTTTTTGAAGGAATTGGTATTATAATGTTTTTGCCGTTATTTCAATCATTTGATAATTCATCTTTACAAAGTGAATCATCGCCCCCCTCTCAAATAGACATTATAGTTAATGATTTGATAGCTTGGTTTCAGATTGAAAATTCAATGTTTTCAATTTTAATTTTAATTACATCAATTTTTATTTTGAAAGGTGTTTTGGTATTTATTGCATTATCTTATAATTCTTTTTTGACCGGTCAATTGCTAAAAATAATTAAACAAAGATTATTCAATTTATATACATCAATGACCTATAACTACTACACTAAAAAAAATACTGGTCATTTGATTAATTTAATTAATGAACAGCCATCAAAAACATTAATTGCATTTAGAAAATTGACAACATTTATGTCAAACCTTATAAATACATCTATTTTAATAATACTTGCATTTAGTATATCAGCTGTACTTGGCGCGATTTCATTAGTTATTGGACTACTTATTGTTTTTCTTTTCTTAGGAATAAGCAGGTATGTTAAGAGACTGTCAGTTGAAACAGCAAAAGAGGATGGAGATTTAAATAAGTGGTTGATTCAGACCTTACAAGGGTTTAAGTATTTAGTTTCAACAAATCAAATTTTTAAACTAAAACGAAATATTGTAAAATCAATTTCAATTTTATCAACTAATCAAACTAACGCAGGAATTGCAGCTGCATTTACACAATCAATAAGAGAACCTATTGCAGTAATTTTAATTGTTATATTAATATATATTCAAATATTCGTATTAGGCTTGAGGCTTGAGCCATTATTGGTTTCAATTGCACTTTTTTATAGAGCTTTAAATTCAATTCTGGCATTACAAAATGCATTCCAAGGAACATTTGAATATATTGGAAGTCTTGAGTTAATTAACCAAGAGTTTTTATCTCAAAAAAATAATCAATTTTCAAGAACTGGAAAATCAGATATAAACTTTCAAAAGAAAATAGTCTTAGAAGATATTTGTTTTAATTACAATAATAAAAAAACAGATATTCTTAAATCAATTTCTCTATCTATACCTTTTAATAGCTCAATTGGAATAGTTGGTGGATCAGGATCTGGAAAAACGACATTGGTTGATATTTTGACAATGGTTAATATACCAATTACAGGCAAAATGGTAATTGATGGGGTCCTTTCAACAGAAATTAGAAGTGAAAATTGGAGGAGGCAAATCGGATATGTTTCTCAAGACCCAGTTATTTTTGATGATTCCATATGGAATAACATATCTATGTGGTCATCTAGTAAAAAAGATTCAGAATTAGAGAATAGAATAATTAATGCGTGTAAGAAAGCTAACATTTTAGATTTTATTAATTCTTTGCCTGATAGATTTGACACTTTAGTTGGAGATAGAGGATTGATGTTGTCAGGTGGACAGAAGCAGAGGCTTGCTATAGCCAGAGAGTTATTCAGACAACCTAAACTATTAATATTAGATGAAGCAACCAGTTCTTTAGATTCTGAGTCTGAAGAAAAAATTCAAAAAAGTATAAATCTTTTAATGGGTAAGATTACTATAGTTATTATTGCCCATAGACTTTCTACTATAAAGAAAGTGGATAAAATATATCTAATAGATAAAGGAGAAATTATAGAAAGTGGAACTTTTAAACAATTAATAAATAATAACAACACAAAATTTAGTAATCTAGCTAGATTACAGGTTATCTAATGAAAAAAACAAATAAAATAATCCCCTATGGCAAGCATTACATTGATGATGATGACATAAAAGCAGTTGAAGAAGTTTTAAGGTATCAAAATCTAACACAAGGTAAAGAGGTAGAGAAATTTGAAAAAGCTGTTGCAAAATTTGTTGGAGCAAAATACGCAGTAGCGGTTTCTTCATGGACATCAGGACTACATTTAGCAAATCTTGTTTTAGGTGTTATGGAAGGTGATAAGGTGGTCACCTCTCCTATTACATTTGTTTCAACTTCCAATAGTGTTTTATATTGTGGTGCCAAACCAGTATTCTCGGATATTGATTCAAGAACCATAAATATCTGTCCAGAAGAACTGGAGAATACGATTATTGAAAACCCATCTATAAAAGTTATTATTCCTGTTCATTTTGCTGGACTATCTTGTGATATGGAATCAATTAATAGGATTGCAAAAAAGTATGATTTATATATAATTGAAGATGCGGCACATGCATTAGGAGCTAAACATCATGATGGTTCAATGGTGGGGTCATGTAAATATTCTGACATGGCAGGATTTTCTTTTCATCCGGTAAAATCAATAGCTGCAGGAGAAGGGGGAATGATTACCACAAATAATTATTCATTATATAAAAGCTTATTACGGTTAAGAAGTCATGGTATTAATAAGCTTGATGATGACTTTATAAATAAAAGTCAAAGTGAAACTGAAGGCATAAATAATCCATGGTATTATGAAATGCAAGACTTAGGATTTAATTTTAGAATAACTGATATTCAATGTGCACTTGGATTATCTCAATTACAAAAACTAGATAGATTCATAGATAGAAGACAAAAACTTGTAAAAAAATATGATAAATACTTCAAGGAATTTAATAATTTAAAACCAGCTCAATATAATGGAAGAGAAATTAGCTCTCATCATTTATATGTAATTAGAATAAATTATGATAAAATAAAATATACTAGAGCATCTTTAATGAAAAAACTTAAAGAGCATGGAATTTTATGTCAAGTTCACTACATTCCCGTCACTTCTCAGCCTTATTATTCATCAAAAGGATACAATTCAGAGAACTATCCAGTATCCCTAAAATTTTATAACCAAGCACTATCAATTCCACTTTATTACTCTTTAACAGATGATGATCAAGAAAAGGTAATAAAAGTATTTAAATCTATAGTAGGATGAAACAAGTCTCAGCAATTGTTCAAGCAAGAATGGGGTCCACTAGATTACCAGGAAAAATTATGAAAGAAATAATTGGAAAACCAATGATTGATTATGTAATAGAAAGAATTTCAAAGTCATCTTTAATTAGTGAAATTATTATTGCTACATCAGAAAGAGAAGAAAATTATGCTTTTATTAAATACCTAGATTCAAAAGAAATTAAGTATTATGTTGGCGATGAAGAAGATGTTCTGTCAAGATATTATTACACCGCTAAACAATTTAACATAGAAAATATTGTAAGAATAACTGCTGACTGCCCTTTAATTGATCCTTTAATTATTGATAATACAGTAAAAGAATACTTTGATAGCTCGACTGAATACACTTCAAATATTTACCCAAGATCTTTCCCAAAAGGTCTAGATACAGAAGTGTTCTCATTTAAAGCATTAGAAAGGGCAAATTATGAGGCAACCTCAACATATGATAGAGAGCATGTTACATCTTATATAAGAGAATCAGGAAAATTCAAAATAAGCAATTACTCAAATGGAAAAGATTATTCAAAATTAAGATTGACAGTAGACTGGATGGAAGATTTTATTTTAATTGAAAGAATTTTTCAATCTTTTAGTCCAAATATATTTTTTAATTGGCTTGATATAATCTCAAAACTTGATAATAATCAAGATTTAATTGATATAAATAAGCATTTGAGTTAACATAAAATAATAATTTAAATAATATAAAAATGACAGACTTAGAAATAATTGATAAAATTGAAGAAATTAGATCAAATAATAATATTAACTGGATGAATATTCTTAGACTTGGGTTTAAGTATGCTCCAAATGAAGCTAGGGATATCGTATCAAAAATTAATGTAGATGACCAAAGAATAAGCGATTTATTGAAAAAACTATCTGAAAACAAGTAGAATGGAGAGTGATTATAAATTAGTTTGAATATAATATGTCTAAATACACTCTAAAAAAAATTCAATATTCTGATTATCCGATTCTACATGAATGGTTAAACGATCAAGTCACAAGGAAGAATTCATTTAACCAGAGGCAGATTAATATAAAGGAGCATCAAAATTATATTAAAGATTTAATTAAAGACAAAAACATTACACAATATATATTTTATGATTACAGTAAACCAATTGGAACAATTAAAGAAAAAAAATTACCTAATCATGAAATTGAATTATCATATACTGTCGCTCCATCGGAAAGAAACAAAAAAATTGGATATAAAATGATGATAAATTATCTAGAGGGAAGGAAAGGAAACTTTATTTGTTTGATTAAACAGGACAACATAGCGTCTATCAAAATGGTTGAAGGTTGTGGATTTAAGCTCTCTAAAGTTAAAGATGAAGTAGCATATTATATATTAAAAGTTAACAATGAATAGAATCACAATTGATAATATAAATATAGGGGTAGACTATCCGCCATACATAGTGGCAGAAATGTCAGCAAACCACAATGGCAATATTGATAATGCCCTTAAAATTATAGATAGAGCTAAAAAGGCAGGAGCAAATGCTATAAAGATTCAAACTTATACGGCTGATACTATAACGATAGAGTCTGATTTACCAGATTTTAAGATTAATGACGGTCTGTGGAAGGGAAAAACTTTATATGACCTATATGAAAGTGCGCACACTCCATGGGATTGGCATAAAGAACTTTTCGATTATGCTAAAAAACTTAATATAACATTGTTTAGCTCACCATTTGATAAGAGTGCTGTTGATTTTTTAGAGGACTTAAACACTCCTGCATATAAGGTTGCATCATTTGAAATAGTGGATATACCCCTAATAAAGTATATAGCAAGTACAAAAAAACCCATAATTATTTCTACAGGTATGGCAAACGAAATTGAAATAGAGGAAGCAGTTAATGCATGTAGAGATTCTGGTAGTAATGAAATTGCCTTATTACATTGTGTTAGTGGATATCCTG
>Ga0213862_10000981_pt1 | contig 11995 bp, 7 predicted proteins | sample PICome_7_FD_160092 | JGI IMG/M metagenome (GOLD analysis project Ga0213862, IMG submission 160092) | Coastal seawater microbial communities near Pivers Island, North Carolina, United States - PICO266 | ecosystem: Environmental > Aquatic > Marine > Coastal | place: USA: North Carolina | collected... | reverse complement strand
TAAGATCACTACCATACTCACCCATCGTGATCTTGTCATATGTAGAAGTGGATTCCACTTCTACGATAGGGAGACCAGCGGCATCGTTAACTGAGAATACAGTCCCGGTTACTTCATCAGTTACCCCGAATAAACGGCCATTTAAACCGTCTACATGAAAAATATCTGATATGCCTGTGTTACTGTTGGAGACCTCAAGAGACCCACTAATAGTTGAGGCACCTACTGTTATTCCACTAGCAGAAGTATTACCTTGGGATAGAACTTCATCAAGGGTTTGGTCGTCAGTCCCAGCTGAAAGGGGAGTGTAACCAAGAGCGTCAGTAACGTCACTGGAACTTATGCCCGTAATAAAGTTAGAGATGTCGTTATTGTTGACTAACGCACCCGTTGTTGAAGGGTTGACCGGAGTGTAACCGAGAGCGTCAGTAACGTTACTAGAGTTGACTCCCGTAATAAAGTTTGCTATCTGTGAGGTTGCTACTATACCCGCCGCCGACAAACTCCCGTTTACAAATTGCGAGGTCGAATCATCATAAAAAATTACGTCATTAGCTGAAGGCGAAGCCGTAATAGCTACATCAGTCAAGTTATTCAATACGTGATTGTGGCCTGTGTTCGCTGGATTAACTGGAACGTAACCCAAAGCGTCAGTGACGTTAGTAGAGTTGACTCCCGTAATAAAGTTAGCAATGTCGTTATTGTTGACTAACGCACCCGTTGTCGAAGGGTCAACGGGAGTGTAACCGAGAGCGTCAGTAACGTTACTAGAGTTGACTCCCGTAATAAAGTTAGCAATGTCGTTATTGTTGACTAACGCACCTGTTGTCGAAGGGTCAACGGGAGCGTAACCAAGAGCGGATCTAATCTCATCGGAAGTCGTAATAAAGTTAGCAATGTCGTTACTGTTAACTAACGCACCCGTTGTTGAAGGGTCAACTGGAACGTAACCGAGAGCGTCAGTAACGTGACTAGAGTTAATCCCCGTAAAAGAAATTGCGGTCGCGCTTGTTAAGTAATTCTTAGACTCAACCCAATTTTGACTAGCTACGGCTTGACCACCGCTCATTGTTATACCCTCTCCTACAGCAAGCGCCCCCGTCTTGATATCTACACCATTGATAAAATCAATAAACAGAGCGTCTGACCTACTAGGATTTTTTGTCCTGTCCTCGTTATCCGCTAGATAAACATAACCATTATAAGGCCCACCACCATCAACAACATAAGATCCAAAAATCTGTACTGATTCGGAACTTTGAATAGAGTTATTTATTCCACCAGCTATAACACTATTCCGAGAACCTGCTAAAGTATTACCTGATCCCCCACCAATAAAACTTTGCCTAGAATCTTGATTGATTTCATTATCTGCCCCCCCAACAATACTAGAAAAACTTGATTCAAATATACTTACACCTGAACCAGCGCCAATAAAGTTGTAGTCAGCGTTCCCTGTAGCTGCCCCATCTATTTCTTGACCTGAGATTATATTTTTTGTTCCAACGACAATACCATCGAAATCACCAAATATCTTGTTTTTAGTTCCAGCTAAAGCTACAGAGGCAAAAGAGTTAACTTCGTTAGAGTTTTCTTCAGAACCAACATTAAATTGGTATTTATCAGACCTTATTTTGAAACCCGCTACAGAGGTCGCTTCCGCACTACTAGCAGTCATTTTAGCCGCCCCACCAAGAAAATCAATCTCAGCACCTTCACTGCTCATGCTTAACTTGTTTCTGAGAACAACTTCATTAGATGTAAAGTTCCCTATGTCTGTTACCTGCTGGAGGCTCTGCAAGCCTATTTCATTACTTCCCACAGGCTCGTTTTCAAATTTGTGAGGGCCGACGGTCCAAATATCACCAGTTCCAAACTGGCCATAAGTTACAAAATGTAAATAAAATTCAGAAGAGTCTGAAATTAAACCCTCTGGTATATTGAATGGGTATCGAAAATCACTCTCAACTATAGGTTTAGATAAAACAATATTTGGGTCTACCTGACTGATAAACTCATCAGAACTTGTAGAACTATACACTTCAATCCTATTAAAAGATATATATTCAGGGTCATTATAAAAAGTAATCAATCCTGATAGATTTCCTGTCTGGCCGCTAGCTGAAACTTGAACTGGAGACGCTTTGGAAGCGCTAAAGCTATCAGTGCCGCTAGCATCTTGAATTTCAATACCACTAATTAAAGGATGGTTTCCATATAAGAAAAGCTCTGTAGTCTGTTCTAGATCATCTCTTCCTACAACTTTAATTCTAACCCCAAAATCTTTTTCATATTCACCAAAAACATTAACATTATCGTATTCAGTAAATGTAAAGTTTGTAGATTTATAGTCTTGTAAAAAATTCTGATAAGCTACAGAACCATCTTGATTAAGAATGTCTACACTAACTTTACTAGTATAAGGATTCTCTAGAAAACTTGCACCATTAGATACATCACCACTTATATTGTCGGTAATTAAACCGTTTATAGTAACATCCTTAAATAGCCTAACACCACTAACAGTTATCGTTGACGATAAATCTGTAAAGTCAATATTTGGCTGTGTGGTTTCAAATTCTCTTAAGGTAATTGGCATATCAATTGAATGTTATTGAATTTATAAATGGCCTGTCAAACTCTTCAAGGTCTTCATACAGTACAAATAGTCTATTAGAGGAATGGTCAGAATCTAAATAAATGTTTGAAGACGAGGAGTCTCCAACAGCTTTTACACTTAGAGCGTAAGCTCCGACAGTGTTTAAATTATCAAATTTTACTGAACTATTACTTATTCCTGTTGTTATTGATCTGGAGCTAGGCATGTTAAGTGTAGCTTCATAACTGCTAGCATTTGTTACATCGTCCCAGTTACCACTAATATAGAATGTTGAAGGTCCAATAGAGTCTCCAGTGCTTAAAGCGAGATTTTGAGGAGAGCTTAAAACTAAATAATTCTTATCGCCTATCTCTGTAGCTACATTATAATCATATGTGTTCTCTTTAGTCTCAATAGAAATATTTTGTTCTATCAAATTAAACTTCCCAGTCTCAAACTTTGACGCAGAAACTAAATACTCATTAGGCGAATTCTCTTTTATAGAATCAATCTTGTAAATAATATCATTAGTATCCTTAAGCTCAAATCTATATGGACTACCAAGTTTAATGAAGGGAAGATATTCTGAAGAATCGACTCCACTGACAAAAGATCCATAGCTCATATTACCTACAGAACCAGTTATGTTTAAGGTAACTATTTGAGATGGCGAATTAAGAGATATTTCTGATTCTAAAACACCTTGATTTGATAAGGTACTTATATCCCCACTAATATAATTAGAGAATGGATAAGTGGTCGAACCCCTCCTGTTAGTGGTAGAAGCATCAAAGGCTGCTATACTCCCCTTGTTGAGGTCAACTAAAGTGTGTATACCTGTGCCTACATTAATGTATCGAGCATCACTCTCACTAAAGCTAGTCGCAAAAACCCAACCTGTATGATCTGTATTATAATATAGTAACCGGGATGTCGTATTGTTGAATTCACCTGTATAAACTCCGTATTGAGTATAAGTACTGTTGGAGTGTTCTGAGGAGAGGAACCCGTCCCGATAACCAGAGAATACATACCTTCCCTTATATGTATTAAATTGGAATTCAAAAGCTGAACCTGTTATTTCAAACATCTCGGCTCTTTGCCTCTTAATTATTGCGTCATTATAAAGACTCCCAAGTGAATTTTCTCCGGTGGGGTTGTACACCGTAAGTTGGCCTGTCATAGAGTCAGCGTCATAAGGCCCGCTAAGTTGGATGTACTCTTTCTCAACATCGACATCAAGAATCTTACCGAAATTAGATTTCTTATTTTTTAAATCATCATCCACGATGATTAAGTCTCCGGGCTGACAGAGTAAGGCTTCTAAACCAGATGAAAAGGCGATCCTTTGATTCTCTTTAATTGTTCTATAAATCAAATGTTGGCCAATCCTTCTAGCCATAGCTCTTGATGTCACACCCGTGCCATCTACTCTTTTCTTAAAAACGCCCCTACTTCGGATATCTTCTTCATCTTCAATAACTTCAACTTTTGGAGTGAAGTTCTCAAATCTATCTAAGTAAGAAACTTCAACAGTATTAAATTGTTGATCTCTTCTCAAGTTAGAATAATTAAACACCCCATCTTTAACATTATTATTATTAAATAATGCTATAGGGAGTTTTACTCGATCATCAGTGAAAGACACTTCTGAAGCTCTAAAGAAAGTGTTACCCCTGAATAGCCTTGAAATTAATTGAACCGAGTCAAAAACCTTTTCATCGCTCTTAAATACAATGTTACAAGAATACCTTGGCTCTAAACCCCCTCTTCCATCAGGAACCCCCTCAAAGAAACCTTTCTCGTCAACAGCATCGCAAAACCTTCCTATTTTATACAGCTCCCACTTGTTAACATCTCCAGAGCTAATATGTTGGCCTAAACCATATCTAGAATTAGTTAATAAATCATATAAAATCCAAGCGGGATTATCTGTCCAACCTTCTACTAAAGTCCCGTCCCAATCACCAATATAAATCTGCTTGTCTGCATTAGAGGTGGCATCAAACTCTGATTTGCGGTCATAATATCTTTTATCTTTTCTCGCCCCCTCTTTTTCAGTAGGGTGATAATTTTTGGGAATCTTGACTCTCTTGAGCCTAGCGTCAAAAGATCTTTGAGGCATTGAAGAGAAATTCTTGGAATCTATCTTTGTGCCTATAATAGCTGAGAAAGGATAAGTTAAGTTGACAGGTATGATTTCAGTTACTTTATAAAAATTTAAATCCTTAGAGATTAATACTGAAAAAGTTTCTGTAGATAGTTTTGTGACTCTAACATATCTTTTCTCTGGAGAAGAATATACATTATTTTCTGAATAATTGTTTACTCTAGGTAAATAAAATGGAGTAGATAAATCAGCATCGCCTTTTACATTAGTTATATCCCTAATATGTCTATACTGTTGCGATGTCCCTTCGTTAATTGGATTTCCTATATCTACTAAAGTAGCCCCTTCTATTAAAGCTGATATTCTATAAGTCCTTGACGACGTAGGTTGTAATGAGCCGTCAGAGAGAATTTTTCCAACCTCAATTTCGACGTTCATTATCGCTGGTAGTTTGTCTCCAGTTTTAAAAGCGTTGTCCTGATTACCATAACTGTCTTCTACAGTATCAAAAAGAGAATCTATTCTTAAAGTGACAAAAACCTCACTAACATTAGGGTTTTGAACTACATAAGTAATTGGTGAAGACTTTTCTTCTAAATCATATTCTTTATTCTTATTATTCCAAGAGGAGTAGTTTTTATTTTCGCTAGCACTTCGTTTATTATCATTACTGCCTTCATTAGTAGGTAGTCCTTGTGATAATATAATATCAGGACCATCGTATTCCGCTTGGTCCATCGACATATTATCTTTGTTAAAAGTTGTATTCTTTTTTATCCTTTGAACTTGGCCAGACACTCTAAATGGGCCGAAGACACTTTTATCTACAAGTTTGTCTATATTTATTTTATTAAAATATTTAAATGGCGGTTGATCCTCATGACCCAACCTAGACTCGATTAAAACGTTATTATAATTATATTTTGAATTATCCCTTGAATTAAAAGGCTTCTCAACTAACGAAATAGTTTGTATGTTTTTAAAATCAGATATAACCTTATCTATATCATAAGACTCCTCTTTTAAATACCCTGTATGGGAAGTTCTTGGTTGCCACCAAGGAATAAGGCCAGCTTCCACTTGAGCGCGGTGAGTATTGGCTTGTGTTTGTAATGAAGGAGAGTGAGGTATATTTAAAAATACAGCACCGAGAATACCTTCACTAGTTTGGACTTGACCATTTTCATTACAGACAGGAATTAAAAGATCTATGTAGCCAGAATTTTTTTGTATGCGAGATTCTTTACCGCCAGAATCAATTAAAGAAAATCGCACTTGCTTAGGGTCTTCAAACGTTACAGAAGATGCTCCATTTAAAATGTCCCGTTTAGGGTAGTAGATCAAAAAATGCCCTGCATCATCAACGGTATAAAGTAATTGATCGCTTAAATCCTTTAATTCACGCTCTTCCCAACCCACACCAAAAAAACTATTCATTTTCTGTTTTATGAGAGACCTCATAAAAGCATTATTTAGATAAGTTACATTGTAAGCTGTAGTTAAACTTTTAATAAATGTCTCCACTCCTTCCGCCGAGCTTCCTCCAAGTTTTTCAGCCAAGACTGTATTAGCTATTCTTCTTTTTCCATTTTGATCTAATGGTTTAATAGTGTCTACATAATTTTTGTAAAAACCAACAAAGAGTTCTGTTGTGTTAGCTGCGAAATTACTACCATTAGCGAAAAGCAACGAAAATCTTTGATGTACAGCACTATGCACTATATTGATGGACTCATTATTAGAATCATACAATGCTATATTCGGATAATTGCCGCCTGTAAAAGTACTTAAAGCTCGAAATGTCAAACGGTCAGAAATAGAAGCTATCGGATCTACGCCATCAACAAGATTGTCCCAAGTTATAAGGCTATTTAATTTATCTACACCCTTACTGTAAGTTTGATTAGAGTGAGTTATATCATTTACTCTCGCACTAGATTCTCCACCCTGATCGGCTACATTTAAATTTTGGAAAGAGCTGGCGATACTCACGTCTATCTTCGTAAGATCTGTTACAGATTCTTCATTATCAGAGCTTTCTACCTCTTTAATAGATATCGAAACCGGGGTAGCATCTAAATACACACCTCTTGAAGCGTCTTCCTTGTTTAAAAGGTTGCCTTTAGAATCCACTAAGCCTTCTATGGGACCATCTGAAATAAGATCAAGAGTCTCCATGTAACTGAAAGACGATCCGAATTGAAAATCACCTATCTTTGGAGGAGACAGAACAGCAGGTTTAACGTTAGGTTTTTTACCCGCTCCGTATAACCTTTTTTTTCTAGAAAGATGATTCATTGTTTACTAGATGGTAGGATTAGAAATCTCAATGTTTGATTCCTGATTAAAAACTCCCTCTTCAGTCTCAGGAACATAATTATCAGATTGCATCGCATCTACAGTTCTGACAGTTTGCGGTATAGACTTCATGGACGATTGAATTACGCTAGATCCAACTTTCAATCTCCCATAGCCAATTGGAAGTGGAGACCCTTGAGCAGTTAAGTTGATTATACTGCTACTAAATAACAAAGATTTACTATCTGAACCTATAGTCGTTTCACCGCCATCAATAGTTCCCGGATCTGTTAGGGCATATTGTATAGCTGCACTAGCAAGAGCAAGCCCAATAGCTTTAAGAAGTGGTACAGCAGGGCCAGCACCCACAATAAAAGGAACAAAATCTATCTCTTTAGGATGTTTTTTATTTAGAAAGGATTTTTTGTTTAGCCTTTCTTTATTAACGATAAGCTCATAACTAAAACCTTGTTTCTGTAAGTCTATTACAGTTTTTCGAAAACCTTCTCTATTTACATCTATAGCTCTAATAACATCTTTAGGCTTATCTATGTTCATTTTGAACACTTTACCGTATTTCTGAGCTAAAATCCCGTGTAATCTAATAGTTGTCATAGTCGTCCTTGAACCTGTTATGTATATTTACATCTGTTTCTAAATTTTGTGGCTCATAAAGATTAAATTTTTTAGTCTCTAAGCTATATATGAGGAAAGGAATACAGCAATTATTGCACATCTTTACGTCAAACTCCGAAGGTTGTTCATCTACATTGATATGGCTATGATATATAGCGACCATATCAAATTTCTCTTTAAACATTAAATACTCTAAAGGGTCTAGCATAAAGTTGTTTCTAGGATCTTCTGCTATATTCTCTAAATTCTGGACCACATAACTCTCTATTTTATTATCAAAACCCAAAAAACCACAAACCTCCATGAATGGGTTGCTCTCTGAGTAGTCAACTATTTCTTGCAGTTTAGATTTTAAACTCATATATTTTCTGATCCTAAAGCTTTATAATCAAATCCGTCTGTTCCGGGGAACCCACCAAAAGGTAGAGGTTGCATCGCGTTTTGGTTAGCTACAAACTGTTCAAATTTACCCATTGTATAATCTAACCTCCGTGTCGAAAATTCACTAGTATCACCAAATCCTGTTAGGTGATTGTCAGCATCAGACTCATCTAACACATAAAAATTACCACTGGCAGAAGCTGTATTCATATCATACCAAGCCTTTAGATTGGTCCTTAAAGACGATAAGTAACCAGTAGTTTCTCCATATGACAAAGGCGCATAATCACAATATAAATCAACACGTTTTTGTAGGTTGTTGTCAGTCAGGTAATACTCAGAATCAGCTATACTATTTGCCGAACCCAACCAAGAAACTTCGTCATTGGTTAGTTTTTTATCCCAGACACAAACCTGCGCTATATCGCCTCCAAAACAATTTTCTTTATGAATGTTATTTTCGCCAGTCGCCTCGCCAAATATAGAGAAAAAGTCTACTCCTTTATCAAAAGCATCAGACCTCATTGTGATTTTATTCGCACAAGTAAACGCTCCATACTGATTTTTATATGGATTAACTAGCACTTCAACGCTGGGGTAAGAAGGAGAAGTAACCCTAAAGACTAGAAAGTTAAATTTTTCTGATGAGGCTATCTTAGTAGGGATTTTCTTTGTATGGCTCCTGTCTGAGCCAGCTTGAAGCGCTGAGAATTCTAAGAATAACCCCTCTTCACCCTCAATTCTAGAAGAAAAGTGTAGGTTGGCTGTAACACTATCTGTAAATGAACCCGAAGATGAAGGTTGAAAAACTTTATCTGTTCTAGGTAAGGCTTTAGTGGCGAATACTGTTGGGTCCATCCATCCAGTAGCATTTTTGTATTGCTTATCCCCACGCATCCAAACAGAAACAGTCCAATTATAAGTGTTAAATACGCCAGTGACATCAGAGTCAAGAGTCGCTAGAGTCGCACCCTGCTCACCATCTAAATGTAAGTAATTAAAACCTGTTTCTTCCGCACCTAAAGATACCCTTTTCAAACTTTCACTCGTGAATCTCTTTTGACACGCTTCAATTTTTTTGCTGCACCCATCTTTTTGCCAAAAAGAGCCGTTATCTTCTGGGTGTTGACCTGAATGCCCACTCACGCAAACATACCAAGTTTTATGGTAAATAGGTTGGTGGTCTTGATTTCTATCAACTATAATCCTTTTGTTTTCCAAGTAAACAGATTCACCAGCATTATAAACTTTTTCAGATTCATAAAATAATTGTCCAGTTCTCACTAATTCGTCATCAGCATCCACAGAAACCCTTTCGTCAACCACATTAAGAAAAGACCCGCCATCTTCTTTTTCAATAGGCTTGCCTTTATATTGACAACCTAAACCTCTATAAGTCCAATAACAATATTTTGCATTTACAGTCCTGTAGTTTACATCAAAATTATCAAGATCTAAAGGTAAATTTAACTCAAACTCAACAAAAGCTTTGTTTTCTTGGACTTTTTGACCGACTAAATATCTTTCTTCTGAAATTTCAGCTTCAGAGTTAGCTAATCCAAAAGGGTTTTGCCCATCAAAATTCACATCATCCAGATGCTTGACAAAAACTTTTTTTCTAAGTATAGCTGCGTTTTTAAAATCTTTGTATTTACCTAAGAAATAAGTAACTAACCTGTCATTATTGCTTACTTTTATCTTAGGGCGGGGGAGGGTACCATCTCCAAAAATCCCAAAACCCTCGGCTTCTATGGGTACAGGTATATATTGAACACCTTGCCAAGTGATGTTTTTACCAAACATTGAGCCTCCATGAAAACTAATGAAAACACTAGGGCTATTAGTGGTATCTGGGTATAATTTATACAATTCAACAATCGCCGTTGGCTGTAAATCCAATAAACTTCTTGCTACTTCGTTTTTTCCTTCAACCGCCATGTTTAATATTACACTTCTTTTAGTATTATAAACAAGAGAAATGATAATTAAACAATTAATCAACAAAGAAGAATGCTGGGATGACTTCTTTAATTTTTGTTTAAAATCTAAGCCCTACAAAGCTTTTTGCTATGGGTCTAGAGCTATGAGGACTAATGCAATCAGAAAACATTTCGATAGTTTCTGCGAGGGTTGTGACATTTATTCCTGCGATGATATTGGCTACGTTTTTACAAAAGAATTAACCTATTACAATCATATACAGTTTTTGTTTGGGAACCACCCAAAATCCAGCTTAATCAAAGTTAGAGCTTTTCACCGAATAATGGATCATATTCGAAATATTAATGGGAAATATTTTGCTTCAGAAATTAGACGTACATTTAAAGTAGATTTTTATAAAAAATGGATAGATAGATACGACAAAAGAGCTATAATATTCAATGATAAGGGGCAGACCGTCCTATGGTATAACAAAACTAAAATGAATAAATATCTTAAAGTTGTGGGGACCAATGAATCAAGCCGTCACCTACAAGATAAAACAGTCGAATATGACATCATTAACGTAGAATCTGGAATCAATGCATGTGTGACTCAAATCACTATTGATGATAAAAAATACCTTTTTGATGGGAAACGTATCTCTCTAAGAGAAGGTAAATGCATAATTCAAGGCATGATATCTGATGATAAAAAATTTGTCGCCAACATCTCTCTAGAATTTAAACCATAATGAAACAAGAATTAGTAAAATATCGTGTTTACGATAAAAAAGGTCGTTATCATCATTCATACTCCTCAGAAGATGATGCAATTAATTGCGCTAAACATGTATCTGGCTCCGTAAAAAGTGTAAAAGATTATGACGAGAAAGAAATCTTTAACAGTAAAAAACAAGTAAAGTGATGTCTCTAATCAAATCCGTGTTAAAAAGCGTTGAATTATACCTTATGTTAAGGAATAAATTAGCTTTTTTTGAAATTAAAAATCAACATAGAAAGATAAAAAATGAACTTATTAGCGAAATTGAAGAATTACGGGCTGCTGGTGATAGCAACTCCTCTGATCGGGCTGACCTCTTGCGTAAGCGGCTCAAATCCGAAAACGACGACTTTAAACATATATCAACCGTCTTCCTTGAATCTGAAGGCGGGCCAAGCGATTCAGACTAAAGAGGGGATATACACTCCTCCGACTGATGAAATTTGGCATTCTGACGCTAGATACAGAAAGCTAGAAAGAGAACTCTTTGATTAATTAAAAACGGCATCTGTTATGGATGCCGTTTTTTTTGAAATTTACTACCTCCCCCGCTTACCTAAAAGTAGAATTATAGATATAGAGCCTAGCAATATAAAATGAGCTTCTGGAATTGCAGTACCTGTAGAGCCGTTAAACTTCAAAATAGAAGGGTTTTGAGAAAAAGAAACTCCATTCAAGTAAATATCATCACCCTGTACCGTAAACTGATTTAATGAACTTAAAGTCAGCTTTGCATTTGGAGATAAATTAACAATTGATCTTTCTGTTTGGCTATTTATTGAGTCTCCAGCTCCTCGTAGGGTTAAGCTGCTAGTTGAATCTACATTTATCTTTAGACCAATCGTAGAAAACATAGCATCCATACTCGATCCTTCAGTTATATTTAAAACTGAATACACATTATCATCATCTTTCACTCCAGTAAAACCATTGCTGTTTTGAAAAGTAAAATCTGTAGATTTTAATGTTACTGAAAAACCATCACCGATTTCTATATTTGAATAAGAGGGGCTATCTTCAAGTATTAAGGCATCTGTTATAGTTAATATACTAGCGATAGGAGAATCCCTGTCTAATTCTAGAGAATCTGATTGGGAAAAATCCCAGTTTGGAGCGTCATAAAAATCATAAATTTCCGCTTCATCTGCATCCCAAGTGATAACCATATCTAATTTCTTATCTTCACTTTCAGCTATCTCCACAACCTCCTCATTACTGATCTGGATCGGTCTTTGGATGTTGACTACAGGGTTAATATTAGGGTTTTC
>Ga0213862_10000970_pt1 | contig 12037 bp, 10 predicted proteins | sample PICome_7_FD_160092 | JGI IMG/M metagenome (GOLD analysis project Ga0213862, IMG submission 160092) | Coastal seawater microbial communities near Pivers Island, North Carolina, United States - PICO266 | ecosystem: Environmental > Aquatic > Marine > Coastal | place: USA: North Carolina... | reverse complement strand
GCGCCTCAGTCGCTCCCGTCGGATCCGGATCTGTTCAGCGAGCCCGCGCCCGCGCCGCCGCCCGTGGCTGCCGAGGAGGAGTTCTTCTCATCGGCGCCCGCCCCGATGCCGGCGGAGACCTTCGCGGTGAGCGAGACCACCGCGGCGTGGAAGGCGGAGGCGGCCGCGGCGATCGCGGAGAAGGAGTCCGCGGAGACGCGCGAGCTGCAAAACATAAGGGAAGAGGCCAAGGCGGAGAGGGACCTGATGTACTCGCAGCGCGAGAAGCAGCTCGCGGCGGCGCACAAGGCTAACCGCGAGCGTGAGGTGCAGGCCCAGACCGACTACAAGGGCCAGGGCTGGGACGGCGTCAACGCGCTCATCTCGGGCGAGGGCAAGACCTCCTCCGACCTCGGACGGATGCGCCAGATCCTCACCCGTTTGAAGCACGCCAAGCCGGCGTCGTCCGCGAGTGGGATGTTCTCCAGTTGATCGGGAAAACTTAGAAGGGGATGCGCGTTTTAGCTTTGAAATGTGACGCTTTTTGAAACCAAAATTGAACCGGTCGCGGTCAAAAAATACGCGACGCAAATCACGCGATGGATCACGCGATGGAAAAAAGTGAAGAAAACGTGGGGGTCAGGATCGAAACGTCACCACGCCGACGCACTCTTCGCGCCGCCGACGTCGCATGCTCTCGAGCCTCCGTCATCGAATCGCGCTCGCATCCGTCTCGGCGTACTCACTCGCCCACAGTTCCCGCCCGTATCGCGCGCGAACCGCCCGCTCTTCGCTCGTTCACCGCCGCGCGATGGCCACCAAGGAGATCGGCGCCATGACCCCCGGCGATACCGCCGTCGCGGACGTCTCCAAGGACGGCGCGTTCGTCCGCAAGGATGCCATCTTCCGCAACAGGATCACCCCCGACGGCGAGTACACCCCCGAGAGCGGCAGGTACCACCTGTACGTATCCTACGCGTGCCCGTGGGCGTGCCGCGTTCTCTCGCTGCTTCACCTCAAAGGCCTCACCGAACACATCACGGTGTCGTCGGTGCACCCCACGTGGCAGCGCACACGACCGAACGACCCGGACGATCAACACGCGGGCTGGTGCTTCCTGGGCGAGGACGGCGTGTCCATCTCCGGGCCGTCCGGTGTCGGCTCGTTCCCCGGGGGGCCCAGTCACGCGTGCACTCCCGACGATCTTTTCGGAAGCGTCTTCGTTCGAGACTTGTACGACAGGGCGATGGACGGCGCCGCCAAGGGCACGCGGTTCACCGTGCCCATCCTGTGGTGTAAGAAGACTGACACGATCGTGAGCAACGAGAGCAGCGAGATCATCCGCGACCTCAACTCCCAGTTCAACGACATCGCCGGTGACAAGACGCTGGACCTCTACCCGGTGAAGTTGAGGCCCGCCATCGACGAGGTCAACGAGTGGGTGTACCACGGCATCAACAACGGCGTGTACAAGTGCGGGTTCGCGACGTCACAGGGTGCGTACGACACCGCGGTGACCGAACTGTTCAGGTGCCTGGACAAGTGCGAGGAGATCCTGGGTAGGCAAAGGTACATCGCGGGAGATGTCTTGACGGAGGCGGACGTGAGGCTGTTCCCGACTCTGGTGAGGTTCGACGAGGTGTACGTGGTGTACTTCAAGACGAACAAAAAGTTCATCCACCAGTACCCAAACCTGTGGAACTACGTCAAGGACGTGTACCAAACCCCGGGGATGCGACACAGCGTCAACATGTGGCACATCAAGACGCACTACTTCACGTCGCACCCCGTGCTCAACGCCAACGCCATCGTGCCAATCGGACCAAACCTGAACCTGGACGAGCCCCACGACAGGGCCGGGGGCTGGGTCGACGGCACCACCCGCGTGTACGCCAAGTAATGTTCAGACGCAGCGCACGTGCTTGTTGACACCGTGATACGTAGTAATTCAATTCATACGATTCAATTCATAGCGTAAAGTCATAGCCACCGCGCCGTTCGTCGCCAAAACCAAAACCAAAACCAAAACTCAAGCCTCCGGGGTCGGTTCCTCCCTCATGAACGCCGACGGGAGCAACACCCTGCTCTGGACGTTCTCCCGGGCGCGACGTAACCGTCCGACCCCGCCTCCTCCCCCTCCACTCGCCGCGACGACCGACCGCCGCGCGGCTCGTACCCGGTGCCACCTCAGCACGGGTGCCAACGCCCCGCCGCTCTGACCGACGCAAAACTCGAGCAGCGCGCTGCCGTACGTCTCGTTACCGTGCGTCAGTTCCAGCAGCCCGAGGGTCTGGAGCACCACGGCTTTTGACGAGTTATCTTCGCAGCTCGCGATGGCTCGGTGCAGTACTCGCCGGGCGCGGAAGACGCTCTGTCTGCTGACTGATACGTCCGTGGCGGCCACCATGCCCGGCTGGAGCCGCGAGACGACCTCTTCGTCCCCCCGCGGCCGTTTGACCATCTGCGCGTAACTTATCCACGCCTTGACGTCGTGAGGCGCGCGGGTGAGGTGTTCCTCTGCGGGTGTGAATGAAGGCAGGCGGCGGTCAGGTCAGTCGGCGTCGGTTGAAGGAAAAACCAAAAGACGCGCGAACGAGATATTTTGTTGGTACGAGCAGCTCTCATGTGCGAAGGGGCGCGGGGTTGGGGCGCGCACCGAAGGCGTTTTTGGCGTCGTCCACCCGTCCATGGCGCCACGCGCACAACGCGCGCTCGTATCCGTCCGCGAGCGGAGCAGCGCGGCGGCACACGACGCGCCCGAAGTTCACGGGGACATCCCCGAATGTCGCGTGTGCCGCCTGTCGGGCCGTTACCGGGCGGGCCGTGGACCACCGTCCGTGGTGCGCGAGACGGCGCGTCCCGACGGGCCTGTCGGAGACCGCGGACGTTGATGACGCGGGATATACTCGGGAAATCACTGACTGCATCCTTCCGCGCGTGTATTGCGTGCGTAGCGCCGCGGTCAATGGCGTTCCGTGAGGCGTGTGCTCGCGACGACTGGCACACGCCAGATTTCGGATGCTGATTCTGTTTCGCGCGCATTTGAACGTCGGTTTCAAGCTCTGCGGGTTTCAAAGCGAAGGTTCGGTCAAGAGATTCTCGCTGACCCACTTCGCGTGTAGATGCCTTTCAATCCATCTTTCAAAATATAACGCTAACATTCACTGCACCTTCAGAAGTTGATGCCGACCTTGTCGAACTGCTGCCGGACCGAGTTGGGGACCATGTCCCCTACCTGTCCCAGCGCGCCGCTCAGCTGCGAGTACCCACTCTTCGCCGCGCCGCTCACGGCCTCGGTGAACCCTCCGACGATGCCCTGCGCCTCCGCGTCACCCTCCGGCGGCGGCTCCGGCGCCCTCACGACTGAGTGCCCGACGCACGCGAGGAAGCCCGCGGTGAGTCCTCCCATGAGAACCTGGGACACGTTCGTGGCGACCATGAGCACGAACGCGGAGAACATCACCATGGCGGCGCCCTGCGCCCTGAGCGAGTACGTCTGGCCGTTGTAGTGGAACTCGGAGGCTCGCACGTAGAACACCCAGACCCACGCCATTGCGAGCGCCGCGATGACAATCAAGGAGAAGGGCTTCGTGACGACGCACGCGACCGCGACGAAGAGCAGGACGAGGGTGTAGTTGTATCCAAAATCGTTGGTGTTGCGCCTGAAGCGGTGCAGGGCGTCGCCGACGGACTCGGGGCAGCTCAGCTTCCTGATGTCAACCTGCGGGGCGGAGGGCGAGAACCGTTAGGGACATTTTTGAGATTTATCGGACGAGGTGGCGCACCAGCATGAGCCAGGGTGAGGACCGGACCCAGAGGGCCTTGACGGCGACGAGAATCTTATTGGCGACGGTCAACGCTACTCCGGGAAGGCCGAGCGCCTTGGCCTTCCCATCCTCGTCCCCGTCGTCGATGCTGCGTGTTCGCGCGTGCATGGCTTCTGCAGTCTTCAAAGTTTTCCTTCAACCTCGAGTGCACAGCTGTGCGAGCGACGAGAAATACAAGTACCAACGGGCCAGTGCGCAATATCGGCACTGTCGAGACGCGCGCTCGAGTCTTCATCTCGCCGCGGTCGACGATGGGAAAAAATCAGAAACGCGAGGCCAAGAACACGACCGACACCCTCGGGATGTCCTCGACGGTACGCACACCCCCGCGGTGTCCATGCATCCACCGTCGCCGACGCGTCTGTTCCCTTTTCCTGTGCCGCGGCCCCCGATCGGCGACCGAGATCTGGCGTGAACCCATTCCAACTACTGACTCCACGCCACCCACCCTGACCTTAACATCGCAGGAGCGCATCCTGAAGCGCATCCACGAGCTGTACGAGAAGGGCCTGAACCCCGGATCCGACGGCTCCGTCGGCCTCCTCTCCATCGCCGCCGACCCTTTGCTTCAGATGAAGATCTACAAACCCAGGAAAAAAGTGAACGTGATGTTGATCGGCAACCACAGCGCGGGCAAATCCAGCTTTATCAACTGGTACATCGGGGAGAGCGTGCAGACCACGGGGGTGGCCATCGAGACCCGCGGGTTCACCTTCGTCACCTCTGGACGTAAGCGCGACACGCTCAAGGGCGACGCCACCTTCGCCTTCTACGACCACCTCGACGGCCTTTCAAAGTTTGGCAAAGGAATCTCCGAAAACGTCTTCAGCGAGATATCAACCTCCAAGGACCGAAACTTCTCGTGCGTCGATTTCGTCGACTCCCCAGGGCTGGTGGACGGCGAGATGGAGTACCCTTTCGACGTCACCGAGAGTATCGTCTTCCTCGCGGACCACGTCGATCTTATCCTGTGCTTCTTCGACCCCATCGGCCAGGCGCTGTGTAAACGAACGATGAAAACAATCGAGCGGCTCAACGAGCACCACGCCGAGAAGCTGGCGTACTACATGAGCAAGGCGGACCAGGTTGAGAAGGAGCACGACAGACAACGCGTGCTCATCCAGATCACCCAGAACCTCGCGGGTCGCATCAAGAACTCTCACGCGTTCAAGCTGCCCACCATCTACCTCCCTCGCGACGACCTCGCGGTGCCCATCCCAAACGCCCTGGAGGAAGTATGCGACGACATCGACAAGGCGATCCGTTTGACGGTTCAGAAGAACCTGACGACGATGCGGGACGACTGCGACGCGATCGTCGCCGAGGTGGCCAACGCGCGCGAGGTCAACGTCGCGAGGCGACGGGCCAACGCGAGCGCCACGGCGAAAGGGTGGGCGCTGATGGTCTTCGGGTGGTTTTTATTAGCGACTCTGTTTTACACAGCCGTGCTGGAGGCTTGCGCGACCAAGCCGGTGACGACCGCGCTGCGGACCCACGCGCTCCCGGCGCTGGCGCACCGGCCTGTGTTCAGGGATCTCGTCGAGGGTTTGCTGCCGGACGGTGGACGCAGGTGGTTCGGGGTGGACCACGGCGGCGCCGTCGCGATGGGCGTCCTCTTTGTGTCGTTTTTGGTGGTTCAGTTCGTCAAGTCCAGGGTGTGGAAGCTCTCGCCGACGATGACCAAGAAGGACGCCAAGAGGCTCGCGGGCTACGAGACGTACGTGAAGGAGGTGAAGGCGGTGCGGGAGGAGCTGTTCAAGGAGTACTTCAAACAGATCCACGACGCCGCGTGAGCGGGCGACGGACCGATGACAAATTCTTTCCCCGCGATTTATAATACGACGACTATTCTTTGCTACTCGCGCCTCAGCCACACGTGCACCATCCCGCCCCGGTGCCTCACGAACGTCCCTCCTTCGTACTCGTCCTCCTCCAGGTCAGGGGCCTTCTCGACCGTCGCGGCCATCCCGAGATCGGTCGCGAAATTGACCAGCCGGTCGATCACCGCCTCGCCGCTCTCCCCAGGCCAGTCCCGCACCGGCAGCGTGAGCCACGCCACGCCCGGTGTCGCCAACCGTTTAGACAGCGTGTGCGCCAACGCTTCCGGCAGCGGGTCCTCGTAGCACACGTCGCTGCCCAGTATCACCGGGAAGGTCTCATCGTCCGGCAGCCGCCGAGCCGCGGCGATGGACGCGAAGGCACTCGCGTCGCCCCCCGAGCAGCTCCCGTCGCCGCCGACCGGCCTCTTCGCCTCCTCGCTCAGCCCCGGGACCGCGGAGAGCCACTCTAAGTGTGCCACGCGCAGCTCGCACCCGTCGCACGCCTCGGCGTTGAGTTCCACGGATCTGTCGAGGTTGGAGAGGAGACCCGGGAGGTAGTCCGTGAACGTCACCCGTCTCGCGCCCAGCCTCGCGGCGAGGAAGCCGACGATGCCGCACCCCGCGCCCACCTCGAGCACGTCCGCGCCGTGTAGGCCAATCTCGCGGTGTCGCGCGATCAGTTCCCGGCACATCACCACCCCCGACGCCCACACCCTCCATCCCAGCCCACCTTCCACGTAGTCCGTCTCGTGCACGGCGATGGAATGTTCGCCGAAGGTTTGCGTTCGAGTCCCGGGGCCCCGGGCGGTGTAGCCGGAACACGACGCGATGACGGACGCGGCGATGTCCACGGCCTCTTCATCGTCCCACACGAGCGCCTTACGCAACCGGTCGACGCCACCGTGCCGCTTGAGCTCCTCCACGCACGCTGTCGAGTAGGGAAAAGGAAGGGTGGGCACCGTTAGATGATTCGTGTCGGCGGCGCGGCGATGGGGACGATGGGCGCGCACCTTCGCATGTCACCGCGGTCTGGAGCTTGCGCAGGGAGGCGAGACGTTTCTCGACGTCCGCCCTGTCCCAAAAGAGCGAGTCGCACAGGGACTCGATCTCTGGGAGCAGCTCCATCGCCACACCGCCGCGCGGGATGCACTGGAGTTTGGTTCCGACAAGTTCGCAACTTTTTATCATAACATTAAACTATCCTACGCCTTGGCCTCGAGCCACACCACAACCTCGTAGAACCTGCTGCTCGGGAAATGATCGAACAGCGCCATCCGTCGTACCTCGTGCGTCCTACCCAGCGTGGACGCCAGATCCCGCGCCAAACTCGCCCCGTCGCACGCGATGTAAAGTACAGTTCTGAACCCGGCGACGAGCTCCAGCGTATCCGCGTCCAGACCCGCCCGCGGTGGATCCACGAGCACCACGCCGTCCCTCCACGCGTCCGCCAGTAACACGTCCACCTCATCACCGTCCAGTAAACTCGATTTACCCGTTCCATTCCTCGTACGGGCGAAGACCTCCGCGGGTAACGCCTGCACGCGGGCGTTGGCGACTCCGTTGACGGCGAAGTTTTCATTCGCCGCGGAGACCAGCCTCGGTTCGATCTCCACCGCGGTGACGCGCCCGAACTTCGGTGCGAGGGAGACGGTGTGGTTACCGTTACCGCAGTACAGCTCGAGGAGCCACGGGAGTTTATGTAACGGCTCGTCAGCCCCGCCGCGTGTCGCGCGGATGTCGTCGCACACCGAGTGCAGCCACCGCGCGGTGACCTCCGCGACGTCCCCGTTCGGATTGGAGAAGGCACCCTCCACCTGCTTATATCGCAGGTGCCGACTCGGTGGTGCCGACTCGTCCCCGGTGCCCACGACGCCGGCGGCATCCGTCGAGTTATTCACCGGGGACAAATCCCCGGGGACGTCCCCGGGGACGACCATGGGTTCCCACACGTGGTTCACTCCGTCGGACGCGGTGAGAGTTTTTCCCCGGCGCCTCGTCACCACGCCCACCACGTTCACGTCCCGCAGTCGCGACAGCAGGGCGTTGGCGTCGTCGTTCCACGTCGCGTCCGGTACACCGTTCGCATCCTCGTCGCCTTGCCTGTTCAGGGTGTTCCACAGCGTCACGACGACCTCACCGCCTCGACTCGCGAGGAACCCCACGGCGGAGAGCCCTTTTGAGGCTACTCCGTTCGTTTCGTCGGATGCGTTGAGGAGCTCGAGCAACACCGGCATGGCCCGCGCGATGGGCTCGGACGCCCACGGGAACACGTCCTCGTCTTCCTCGCCGTCATCGTCGTCGCCGAGCATCACCACCTCGCCGTTCTCGAACAGCGCGTACCTCAGTGCGCCCGAATCGTCGCGAGCGATTGCGAACCTGCACCTGGATCTGTACCCGCGCGTCTTTGGGGACGCGTACACCTCGACGCCACTCGCGGGGATGAACCCGCCTTCACCGAACAGCGTACGGACCTTCTCGGTCTTGTCCGCGAGCAGCGTGAGGTACCCTTCGTCCTCCGAGGACGACGACGGGGACGCGGTCGCCGTGGGTTTTCCGGTGAAGGGTTTTCGACGGTAATCGATGAATTGGGCGGCGTTTCGGACGCGACGACGAGGACCGGGCGCGACGCGGGACACCCGGTGGGTGCCGCGAACCGACGACCCGGACGCGACGACGCCGATGACCCTCCCTGCGGTCGACATCTTCGGCGGCGGGCGCGATTCACACAGTGCTGGTTTGTCTTTAAAGAATGGGTGATATTACTTCACAACTTTGGTGCAGCCCTGCTAAGGGCACGTAATAGGTCGTTTGTTGACTGTACATCTCGCCCCCGCGCCCGACGAATATCCCGAGTCGCCCGAGCGCACAGCACTCACAGGGCACCCGCATCGCGCGCCACCTCAACCTCCTCATCGCCCACTCCGTGTTATGTTACCTCCTTGATACCTCCTCGTCGATTCATCGTAGCCTCATCAATCTTCAACGCTTCCAAGGGAGGGTTCCGGCGGGGAACTCCTTCTGCTTCGAAACCTTCTCGAAAACCTTCTCGTCGTCGATCGCGCCGGGCTTGTTATTCCTCCGGAACTCCACGACGTTGCTCTTATTCTCGGCCTGGACCGACGCTTTCACCGCGGGGGGCGTGGGCGTGGCGGGCTTCTTCCACCACGGCGAGTACGTCTTACTCTTGTTGGCGTACGAGTGCACGAACGCGCCGCGGGTGGCGCGGACGTCGCGGAGGTACGCGACCGCCTTCGCGACGTTACCGGTGTCGCGGAGCACCGCCTCGGCGCCGCGCACGAACCTGTAAGCTGTCACGCCCTCGAGCTCCTGTTGCGGAACGCCGCGCGCGAGGAGGTAGTCCCTGCTCTTCGCGAAGTTCTCGGCGGCGAGGAGGGTGACGGCGCCGGTGTAGGCGAGCGCGACGGCGACCATTCCGGCGCCAATCTCATCCGCGAACGCCTGGTGCGCGCCAACGTACATGCAGCCGAACGCGGTCGGGTCAGGGCCGCACAGGGGCCCGGTGGTGATGGGCTGGAGGTTCATCGCGAGGGTGAACAGCGCGGTTTCCGCGAGGAGCAAAGCGCCGTTGGCGGCGACAAACTTGGGATCCGAGGTCCACGCCAGGTCCTTGGGGATGAGGTTCGTTGGGAAATCGTCGCTACCGTCGTCGCGGTCCAGCGGGTCCTCGCACCAGTCGCCGACGCAGTGGTCTTTTTTCGATGCGGCGGATGTGAAGACGGATGGGCCGTTGGAGGCTTCGTCGGCGAGTGCGTCTTCGCACCAGTCGCCCACGCAGTGGTCGTCCTTGCGCGATTCGAACACGGCGGCCGCGACGTCGGGGGTGGTTGGGTAGCCTTCTTCGTCGAAGCCCTCGCACCAGTCACCGACGCAAGTCTCTGGACGTTGGAAATGGGTGGGGTGGGACGTGAGCGGTGGGGATGGGACGGGGCGGGGGCGGATGGTTTCGGGGCGCGAAAAGGCGGCGTTTCGGGGACCATTCTTTCCGAGTCAGCATGCGTACCTTCGCGCGCGAAGAAGCCGGTGACGCGGTCCCACGGGGTCTGCGTCTCTTCGGAGTCGCCCTCGCACCAGTCGCCGACGCAGTGCTCTGCGGAATCACGCGCGGGGAAGGGGAAGGATGGTCAGCGGGGGGTACGCGCATTCTCTCGGTCCCGGAACCAAAAAGTGCACCGCTTCGGGGCTCGGTTGTTATTTCGTCGATTGCCGGGTCCGAGGCGCACCTTTGTTGTGGATGACGCGCGCCGCGCGGTCGCGGCGGTGGTCCGCGCGCTTGATGAACGGGATCACCGAGTTTATGCTCAGGAGGGATAACGCCATTTTGGGTGTGGGTTCACGCGTGCGCGGGTGGTACGCGGCGGTGCAATGCCCTCCGCCCACCCGAGAATCCTCGGATAAGAGCGAAAAAGGGAATTGCTATCCGGGCCATCGAAGCACATGGCCAATTTTGCTCTCGGGCCCGGTGATGACCTGGCAATCGAGCGCTCCTGACCAATTATGTGTCGTAAAAAGCGACAGGAATCTTGAAATCGAGATTCTTTTTGAAAATCAGTGTGTTTGCCCATACGGGTAGGGTTTAGTTTTTTACGTCACCAACGGAAAGTTTCGTGGTTTCCATTTTTCCACAGCCAAACAGCCTCGAACTTTTGGCGTGAAGCGAGACGCTCGATCGCGAACGTCGCCACTACCAGACGCGAGTCTAGGTGTCGCCGGAGCGCAGCGGCCTCATCGGGGCCTAAGCGCGAAGGCTAAAGCAACCATGGTGGCATCCCGTCCCACCGTCATGGCGCCGCCCCGGACCAGCGCGGCGCCTCGCGCGTTCTTAGCGCAGTGGCGAGCCCGGCCCCATCGCAGGCTCGTCGGAGTGTCGGTCGTGTGCGTAGAGTCCCACGAGGGGCGCAGGATTCGAGCGCGAGAGGCGCACCAGCGCCTGCACGCCGCGTTCCGTGACCTCGACACCGACGGTGCGTTAGTCACCCGCACGTGGGCACCCGCGATCGACCCCGAACCCGTCGTCACGTCCGTGTTGAACCCGCCTCGTGAAGAGCGCGCCTCGGGGCGAACCCTGGGACCCGCGGAGGACCGAAAAGCCCAAACGGAGCCGTTTATTTTCACGCGCTTTTTACGCGTTTTCGGGTTTACGAACCCTCGTTTCGCGAGTCCAAGGCTTTCAAAATTGTTCTTTTTGAGAAAACCCTCTCTTTTTTGGGATTCAACTTTCCGCCCGTTTGGGACCACCCCCTGACGAGCGCCCCCCCTTTACCCCAAACAGGCACCGGGTTCGTGGATCGCACCAAGCTGTGCGTCGCGCTCGAGCACTACGGCCTCCCACACGGCGAGGACTACGTCGACGAGCTCATGGCGCAGTACCAGTGCGACGAACTGGGCGTGATGACCTTTCGAGACTATCTGCAATACGCCAGCGCCAGGGAGCAAAACACACGACGAGCGTGGTCATCCGTCGTGGGCACCGCCAAACACCGTGGCGGCGGCACCAAATTCGACTGGTTATTAGGCAATCACCAAAGACAAAGGCACACATCGAAGGATGACGACCGGAACGTACGGGCGGACAGTGACGACGTCCTTCGAGCCGCTCGCGCCGCCGGCATCGACGGCGTCTCCGCACTCGACGCAAGCCGCATGGTTTCGCTCCTCAACGCGCAAAGTGATCCGAACGGCACGGTTGGGTACGAGGACTTCCGCCGGTACGCCGCGATGTTACCTAGCGCGCAGCTTCGCTCGGGTAACGCGGTGTGGGACTGGCTCGTCGCCGCCGTCCCAGAGTCGCGACACGGGCCCCCGCGTGGGCAGCGAACCAAACAACTCTTCGCGGGTGGACTCGCCGGGATTGTCGGTCGAACCGCGGTGGCGCCGCTGGACAGGGCGAGGACCATCATCCAGGACATGGGCCTGGTCCGCTCGCCCGCCAGCTCGGTGCTTAACAAGACCGGTGTTATGCACACGAACAAACCGCCCAACGCGGCGCAGGTGTGCCGCCAGGTGTTGCGGAACGAAGGACCCGCGGGGTTGTTCAGGGGCAACGCCGTCACGGCGCTGAAAGTCGTCCCCGCCAACGCGTTGCAGTTTGCGATATTCCACAAGATGAAGGATGACTTTCTACGTAAACGAACCGACGAACACGGCAAACCGGCGGAGCAGCTGTTGCTGAATGAGAGGCTGTTGTCCGGCGCCGTCGCCGGTGCGCTGTCCACCGCCGCGTGCTACCCGCTGGATACGCTCAAGTCGCAGATGGCCGTCGCCGGCGGCTTGAGCGGTTCCGTGTGGAGCGCGGGTAAACAGCTGTTCCTCACGCAGGGGGGCGTTAAAGGGTTTTACAAGGGCATCGGGCCCACGCTCCTGTGCGACGTCATCGGTTCCGCGCTTGGGTTC
>Ga0213862_10000967_pt1 | contig 12049 bp, 11 predicted proteins | sample PICome_7_FD_160092 | JGI IMG/M metagenome (GOLD analysis project Ga0213862, IMG submission 160092) | Coastal seawater microbial communities near Pivers Island, North Carolina, United States - PICO266 | ecosystem: Environmental > Aquatic > Marine > Coastal | place: USA: North Carolina... | reverse complement strand
TCTCTTAAACAATAAATTAAATTAACTTAAATTAAATAAAATGGCAAAAAAGAAAGAAAAGGTTGTAGACCTTAAACCTACAAGTGTTACTGACGAACAGTTAAAAGCTATTCAAGATGTAGTTTCACCTATTAACAATATACACATGGAGTTAGGTAGAATAGAATCTAGAAAACACATGTTGTGTCACGATATTGTAAACTTGCAAGACAAGCTTCAAGTTGTTCAAAAAGAACTAGAAGATCAGTACGGCACTGTTAATGTTAACATACAAACTGGAGAAATAAATTACGATGTCGAAGCTAATTCGTAAAATTTCTATAGGTAAAGATTATAAGAATGACGCCATGCACTATGCCGTTGGGCAAGAAGTGTATGGTGGTCATACTATATGTGACATCTTAGAAGAAGACGATAAGTTTAGTGTTTATATTAAAAAAGGTAAAGATGTTTTACCTTGGAAAGACTTTAATAAAAACATGGCTGTATCTGTAGAGTATAACTTACAGTATTAATGAAATCAGTTTACAACTTTGTTGTAACTCCTTTAAACTCTAGATACAACAATACAAAAAAAGTAGAAGGTAAAGATTTAATACTAAACACTAAAATATTCAATCATCAACATGTTAGTAGAGAAGCTGTTGTAAAAGCACTACCTACAGTTGGTGATACAAATATAAAAATTGGTGACAAAGTTATAGTTCATCACAATGTATTTAGAAGATGGCACAATCAGTACGGTATAGAAAAGAATAGTAGAAGTTATGTTGATGAGCAAACATACTTAGTACAACCAGATCAAATATTCTTACACAAAGGTACCGAGTGGCAAGCGCAAAAAGGATATTGTTTTGTGGCGCCAGTAAAATCTACAAACGAGCTAAGCGTAGATAAAGAAAAGCCTTTAGTTGGTATTGTTAAGTACACCGACGGCGCGTTTAACAAAGGCGATTTAATAGGTTTTAGGCCAAGCTCAGAATATGAGTTTATTATTGACGGTCAAAAACTATATAGAGTATTATCAAATTTTATTACAATCAAATATGAATATCAAGGAGACGAAGAAGAATATAATCCAAGCTGGACATAAAGCAGTTGAAGAACTGATTAAAGTAGCTAAAGAAGCTATTGTAGATTCTGACGATGATATATCAGCTGACAGATTAAAAAATGCTGCAGCGACAAAGAAACTAGCTATATTTGACGCGTTTGAAATATTGAATAGAATACAAGAAGAAGAAAATATATTAGAGGGCAAAGAAAACAAATCAGAGGTTAAAGTGTTTAAAGGTTTTGCAGAAGGTAGATCTAAATAATGTACGAGCAAGACCTATATAGTGTTGTAGAGCCTATAAAAAAGACTACTATAAGTAGACTTAATAAAGGTAAAAAGTGGAAGTACGGGTACAACAAAGAGCATGATATTGTAGTTATATCTAAGACTGGTGAGATCGGTGAGATATACGAGATACAAAATTTTCAGATAGCTTTACCGAAAGAACGTAGTGTGTATAGCAACGAGGAAAAAAAGTGGAAACAGTTTGAATATCCAAAAGAATTAACAAGACTTAAAAACATATTTGACTGGAGAGTTTATGCTGAGGAGAACAAAGCTAAATGGTTTGACTATATAGATGAAGAGTTTAAACGTAGAGAGCAAGGCTTTTGGTTTAACAACAACGGCACGTCAACATATATAACAGGCACACATTACATGTATTTGCAGTGGAGCAAGATTGATGTAGGTGCACCAGATTTTAGAGAAGCTAACAGATTGTTCTATATATTCTGGGAAGCTTGTAAGGCAGATAAAAGATGTTATGGCATGTGCTACCTTAAAAACAGAAGATCTGGTTTTTCTTTTATGTCATCAGCAGAGACAGTTAACCAAGCTACAATATCAAGCGATAGTAGGTTTGGAATATTATCAAAAACAGGTTCGGATGCTAAAAAAATGTTTACAGACAAGGTGGTTCCAATATCAATTAACTACCCGTTCTTTTTTAAACCAATTCAAGACGGTATGGACAGGCCTAAGTCTGAGCTTGCTTATAGGGTTCCTGCAAGTAAGTTCACGCGTAAAAAAATTACTGCTAACGAAAAGCAGGAAGACTTGGCTGGACTTGACACTACTATTGATTGGAAAAATACAGGTGATAACAGTTATGACGGAGAAAAACTTCAGCTGTTAGTACACGATGAAAGCGGTAAATGGGAAAGACCCGATAATATATTAAATAACTGGAGAGTTACCAAGACATGTTTACGATTAGGTAGTAGAATTATAGGTAAATGTATGATGGGCTCAACATCAAACGCATTAGACAAAGGTGGAGAAAACTTTAAAAAACTATATAACGCATCAGACGTCACTAAGCGAAACAGAAATGGACAAACAGCGTCTGGCTTGTATTCTCTCTTTATCCCAATGGAGTGGAATTACGAAGGATTTATTGATGAGTACGGAATTCCAGTGTTTGATAGTCCAGACTATGATGTCTTCGACCCACATGGAGAGTTAATAGACGTAGGTGTAGTAGAAAATTGGCAAAACGAAGCTGATGGATTAAAAGGCGATCAAGATGCTTTGAACGAATTTTACAGGCAGTTTCCAAGAACTACAGAACACGCATTCAGAGATGAAACAAAAAACAGTATATTTAACTTAGTTAAAATATACGAACAAATAGATTATAATGAAGAAATGTCTAGAACACTAGGCATTACTAAAGGTAATTTTCAATGGGTAAATGGTGTTAAAGATTCTAAAGTAATATTTTACCCAGATCCGAAAGGTAGATTTAAAGTAAGCTGGACACCACCTCAACAGTTACAAAACAAAGTTGTAATTAAAAACGGTGTGAAACATCCAGGTAACGAGCATATGGGTGCTTTTGGCTGCGATAGCTACGATATATCAGGTACCGTCGATGGCGTCGGCTCTAAAGGTGCACTCCATGGATTAACTAGGTTTAGCATGGAGGACGCTCCTGCTAACCAGTTCTTCTTAGAATACTTAGCTAGACCACAAACTGCAGAAATATTCTTTGAAGACGTTCTAATGGCATTAGTATTTTACGGGATGCCTATACTCGCAGAGAACAACAAACCTCGTTTATTGTATTATTTAAGAAGACGTGGCTATAGAGGTTTTAGTATGAATAGACCTGATAAAATATGGAATAAATTATCTGTAGCTGAAAAAGAAATAGGTGGTATGCCTAACTCTAGCGAGGATATAAAACAAGCTCACGCCGCTGCTATCGAAATGTATATACAAGATAACGTTGGTTTACAACAAGATGGTAGTATTGGTAGTTGTTATTTTAACGAGCTGTTAAATGACTGGGCAAAGTTTGATATAAATAAAAGAACAAAGCATGATGCGTCTATTAGTTCTGGTTTAGCTATAATGGCTAACAATAGACATCTTTATAGACCAAATGCACCAATACAAAAACCTAAACTAAACTTAAGTATTGCTAAGTATTCAAACAACGGTAGTACATCTAAATTAATTAAAAAATAAATATGGCAGAGTCTGTTATAAAAAGTTATTTTCCAAGTCAAGTTGTAAGCGATGCTGAAAAGCTTAGCTACGATTATGGTTTAAAAGTTGCTAGAGCAATAGAAACAGAGTGGTTTAATAATGACAATAGATCAACAAGATACGACGCGAATCAAAACAATTTTCATGAACTAAGGCTTTATGCTAGAGGAGAGCAATCTGTACAGAAATACAAGGACGAGTTATCTATAAACGGTGATTTGTCTTATCTTAATTTAGACTGGACACCAGTTCCAATTATACCTAAGTTTGTAGATATAGTTGTTAATGGTTTGTCTGATCGCTTGTATGATATAAAGGCATACTCTCAAGATCCTTACGGCGTTAGTCAAAGAACAGAGTACATGGAAGCTTTGTTAGAAGATATTAACATGAAGTCGTATAACGATTTTGTTCAAGCTGAAATAGGTATAGATATTAGTAATTCAGATCAAGATAATTTACCTGTAAATGAAGAGGAGTTAGCGTTACACATGCAGTTAACATATAAGCAGTCTGTTGAAATAGCTGAAGAGCAAGCTTTAAATGTTTTGTTTAAAGGTAATAACTACGACTTAATTAAAAAACGTTTTTACTACGATTTAACTGTTTTAGGTATTGGTGCTGTAAAAACAAATTTCAACACATCTGAGGGCGTTACTATAAGTTATGTTGACCCTGCAGATTTAGTTTATTCATACACTGAATCTCCTTACTTTGACGATATATATTATGTAGGTGAGGTTAAAAATATACCTATAAACGAATTAGCAAAACAGTTTCCACATTTAGATGAAGAAGATTTAGAAGACGTAATAAAAAATAAGAGTTATCACCAAACAAATAGAAATAATAGCTCTAGTTATAATAATGAGGTAGATAATAATAAAGTTCAAGTTCTATATTTTAATTATAAAACATATATGAACGAAGTTTATAAAGTAAAAGAAACTGGTAGTGGAGCTGAAAAAGCTATCGAAAAAGACGATACGTTTAATCCGCCAGAAGATGCTACTGATTATTCAAGATTACAAAGAAGTATAGAAACTTTATATGAAGGTGCTTTAATACTAGGTACTAACAAATTGCTTAAGTGGGAAATGTCTAAAAACATGATGAGACCTAAGAGTGATTTTACTAAAGTAAAAATGAATTATGCTATTGTAGCACCTCGTATTTACAAGGGTAAAATAGAAAGTTTAGTAAGGCGTGTAACAGGTTTTGCTGATATGATACAACTTACACATCTAAAGATACAACAAGTATTAGCTAGAATGGTACCAGATGGTGTTTATTTAGATGCTGATGGTCTTGCTGAAATAGATTTAGGTAACGGAACAAATTATAGTCCACAAGAAGCATTAAATATGTTTTTCCAAACAGGTAGTGTTATTGGTAGATCATTTACAAGTGAAGGTGATATGAATCCAGGTAAAGTTCCTATTCAGGAAATACAATCAGGTTCTGGTGGTCAAAAACTACAGTCGCTTATAGGTAACTATAATTATTATTTACAAATGATAAGAGATACTACCGGGCTTAATGAAGCTAGAGATGGTAGTACGCCAGATAAAAACGCTTTAGTTGGTGTTCAAAAACTAGCCGCGGCAAATAGTAATACAGCTACAAGACATATATTACAGTCTGGCTTATACTTAACGTCTCATATAGCTGAGTGTTTATCTTTAAGAATATCAGATATTATAGAGTACTCTCCAACTAAAGACGCTTTTATACAACAAATAGGCTCTCACAATGTAGGAACTCTAGAAGAAATGCAAAACTTGCATTTATATGATTTTGGTATATTTTTAGAATTAACACCTGATGAAGAGGAAAAAGCTTTACTTGAAAACAATATACAAGTTGCTTTAGCACAACAAACTATAGATCTTGAAGACGCTATTGATATTAGAGAAATTAAAAGTTTAAAGTTAGCTAATCAATTACTTAAGCTTAGAAGATCTAAGAAAATAGAAAGAGATCAAGAGTTAAACGAAAGAAATATTCAAGCTCAAGCACAAGCAAACGCTCAAGCACAACAAGTTGCCGCTCAAGCAGAGGTACAAAAGAATATGGCTTTAACAGAGCAAAAAACCTCTTTAGCTCAAATAGAAATGCAATTAGCACTTCAAAAAATGCAAGCAGAAGGTGCTCTTAAAAAAGAGTTAATGGAACAAGAGTTTCAATACAACATGCAGCTGAGACAAATGGATAACCAAACTGTAAGTAAAAAAGAAAAAGAAAAAGAAGATCGTAAAGACGAAAGAACAAGAATTCAAGCAACTCAACAAAGTGAGCTGATTGATCAAAGAAATAGTGCAAAAGCACCTAAAAACTTTGAGTCCGCAGGTAATGATAATATAGGCGGCGGATTTGATTTAGGTGCATTTGATCCTAGATAAAAATTATTAACTATTATTATATTATATTATGGCAAAAAAGAAAAAAGTAACCGAAGAAGTTACAAAGGTAGACTTATCTAAAAATGCAACACCTGAAGATAACACTACAAAAGTAAACCTAGACAAACCAATAGAACCAAAAGAAAATGAAACCAAAGAAGAAATTAAAGAAAATAACCCTGTCGACGAGGGAGTGGCTAGAGTCGATGAAAATGCCGATGCCACAGAAAAACAAGAAGAAGTACAACCGGAAGCTGAAACACAAGAAACTCCAGTATTAGAAGAAATTACTGAAGAAGAAGTTAAAGAGCAAGTAGAAGATTTAGCTGAACAAGCTCAAGAAGCTATGCTAGAAGCTCAAGAAACTGGAAAAGCAATACCTGAAAACGTACAAAAACTAATGGACTTTATGGAGGACACTGGTGGTACATTAGAAGATTATGTCACACTTAATCAAGATTTTTCTAACTACGACGACATGACAGTTCTTAGAGAGTACTATAAAAAAACAAAATCTCACTTAACACCTGAAGAGGTGGAATTTTTAATTGACGATAGATTTTCATATGATGAAGAAGTTGATGAAGAAAGAGAGATTAAAAAGAAAAAAATAGCGTTAAAAGAGCAAGTTGCCGACGCTAAAGCCCATCTGGACAGGCAAAAGTCCAAATACTATGAAGAAATTAAAGCTGGGTCAAAGTTGACCAAAGAACAACAAAAAGCTGTAGATTTTTTTAATAGATATAACAAAGAATCAAAAGAAAACGAAGCGGTTCTTGAAAAGCAAACAAATACTTTTAAAATCAAAACTAACAATGTTTTTAATAAAGACTTTAAAGGCTTTGACTACAATGTTGGTGAAAAGAAGTATAGGTTTAATGTTAAAGACAGTAACAAAGTGAAAGAAAACCAAAGCGACATTAATAATTTTGTCAAGAAGTTCTTGAATGAAAATAACGAAATGTCAGATGCTACAGGTTATCACAAGTCTTTGTTTACCGCTAATAATCCTGATGCTATTGCAAAACATTTTTACGAGCAAGGTAAAGCAGATGCTTTAAAAACAAGTGTTGCTAAAGCTAAGAACGTAGACATGAACCCCAGACAACAACATGGATTTGTTGAGGCTGGTGGTATGAAGGTAAAAGTACTAGGTGAAACTTCTAATGATTTTAAGTTTAAAATTAAAAATAAATAATAAATTTAAAAAAACAAAATTATGGCAATTACAGGTGGAAATTTGTTAAATAGTGTACCTGCTCCAATACAGCAAACACTAGCTACAAATTACTTAGATTTCAACACAGACATGGGTTGGGCTCAACAATATTTACCAGATCTTATGGAAAAAGAAGCTGAGGTTTTTGGAAAAAGAACTATTTCAGGATTTCTTTCACAAATAGGAGCTGAAGAAGCGATGGCTGGTGATCAAGTTATTTGGTCTGAGCAAGGTCGTTTACACTTATCTTACAAAGGAGATATAGATACTAATAATATTATTACTATTCAAAAAGATATTGATGGTAATGATATTACTACAACTACACACCACGGTGTTAGATTAAATGATACAGTTATTGTATCAACTGTTACTGGAGTTTTTAAAGGTTTAGTAACTCTTGTAAATGGTTTAAGTATTACTGTTGCAACTTATGATGGAACTACTATACCAACTTCAGGTAACACTGCTGATGGTGCAACTACTCTTTTTGTTTATGGTTCTGAATACGCAAAAGGTGTTGGTTACAACAATACTGATGACGCTACAGTACAATCAAGAGGAGCTAACGAACCACAATTTAAAACTTTTAGCAACAAACCAATTATCATGAAAGATTACTACGAAGTATCAGGTTCTGATACATCTAGAATTGGTTGGGTTGAAACTACTAGTGAAGGTGGTCAATCAGGTTACATGTGGTACTTAAAAGCTGAGTCTGATACAAGAGCTCGTTTTACTGATTACTTAGAAATGGCAATGTTAGAAGGTGAAATTGATCGTCTTGACGCTTCTAGTAACGGAGTTGAAGATGCTTTATACGGAGCTGATGGTACTAAATCTGTTGGTACAGAAGGTTTATTTGCTGCTATCGAAGCAAGAGGTAATATGACTTCTGGTGTTACTGGTGTTAATGCTGCTACTGATTTAGCTGAATTTGACGCTATCTTAGCTGAGTTTGATAAGCAAGGTGCTATTGAAGAAAACATGATGTTTGTTAACAGATCTACTAGCTTAGCTATGGACGATATGTTAGCTTCTATGAATTCTTACGGTGCTGGTGGTACATCATACGGTGTATTCAACAACTCTGAAGATATGGCATTAAATTTAGGTTTCTCTGGCTTCAGAAGAGGTTCTTATGACTTCTACAAGTCTGACTTCAGATACTTAAACGATTTAGCTACAAGAGGTGGTGTTAACGCTGCTAATGCTGCAAATGCAATTAGAGGGGTTATTATTCCAGCAGGTACTTCAAATGTTTATGACCAACAGTTAGGTAAAAACTTAAAGAGACCATTCTTACACGTTCGTTATAGAGCTTCACAAACGGACAATAGAAGATTGAAAACTTGGGTTACTGGTTCTGTTGGTGCTGCTACATCTTCTTTAGATGCAATGCAGTTACATATGCTAACTGAAAGATGTTTAATTACTCAAGGTGCTAACAATTTCATGTTAATGAACTAAGCACTTATTACTTAAGGATCGAGGCTTCGGCCTCGACCCTTTATTTTACTAATTTTATTATATATTATATTATGTCAAAAAAACAAAAAACACAAGAGGTGGAGGTACCTGTTGTTGAAACTCAAGTAGTTGAAACACCAAAACCTAAAAAAGTTGAACCTAAAAAATTAACTTGGGAAATAAAAGATAGAGTTTATTATTTAAAAGGCAATAAAAAACCCTTGTCTAGAGCAATAAAATCGGCAAGCATATATTATTTTGACGAAGAAAAAGGTTACGAAAGAGAATTAAAATATTGTAAAAATCAAAAAACTCCATTTGTTGATGAAATGAAAGGAGATCAAAGATTAGATCATATTATTTTTAGAAATGGCACTCTTTTTGTAGAAAGATCAAAAACAGTTTTACAAAAACTTTTAAGTTTATATCACCCACATAGAGATCAATTATTTTATGAATACAAACCTCAAGAAGTTGCTGCTCAAGAAATAGATATTTTAGAAATGGAAGTAGAAGCTTTGATGGTAGCTAGAGATTTAGATATTGATATGGCCGAAGCTGTTATGAGAGTAGAGAAAGGCTCTGAAGTGTCTACAATGAGTTCTAAGGAGCTTAAAAGAGATTTATTACTATATGCTAAACGAAACCCTGGTTTGTTCTTAGATTTGGTTAATGATGATAATGTTCAGCTTAGAAATTTTGGTATCAAAGCAACTGAAATAGGTATATTAAAATTATCTTCTGACCAAAGAACTTTTTCATGGGGTTCTAATGATAGAAAACTAATGAATGTTCCTTTTGATGAACACCCGTACTCAGCTTTAGCTTCTTGGTTTAAAACTGATGAAGGTATGGAAATCTATGCAAACATAGAAAAACAATTAAAATAATCAAACTGTAGAAGCGGTCGCTCTACGGGGCGATCGCAAACTACAATAAAAAAAATATGGTAAATATAAACACAGTGTACCAAACGGTGTTAGCTTTAGCTAACAAAGAACAAAGGGGTTATATAACGCCACAAGAATTTAATTTATTTGCAATACAAGCACAAATGCAAATATTTGAGCAGTATTTTTATGACTTAAACCAGTTTTTAAGAGCACCTGGTAATAATACATCACATTCTGACATGGTAGACTTGTTAGAAGAAAAAATAAGTTTGTTTGAACGAATAAATACAGCTGTTGGAGGTGGTACTCAATTACCAGAAGATTTATACAAGCTACAGCAAGTACTGTGGAAAGAGTCTGGGCAAGGCAGCAACAATCAAACATACGACGTCGAGTATGTTGATCAAAAAACATATACTCAAATGAGACGAGTTAGTCTTATTAAACCTACAGATAAAAGACTAGTATATACTAGAAATGCATTTAGCATAGCTGTTATAGGTAAAGAACAAAAAACAATTGGAGTAACTTGTAACTACATTAAAGCTCCTGAAAATCCAAACTGGACATATGTTGTTGTAGGTGAGAAAGCTTTGTTTAACCCAGACGGTGGGGTTGTACACTTTGAACTTCACCACTCAGAACAAACAGAACTTGTAACAAGAATTTTAGGCTTAGCTGGAATAACATTAAAAGATCAAAGCCTTTATCAAATAGCTTCAAACGAAGAGTCTAAACAAATCCAACAACAAAAAAGATAAAAAATGACAGTAGATCCAAATAGAATTCAAATAGACTATTACGAGGGAAACAATTACGGTGATTATCAGTTTACATCCCTAAAAGATATTATACAGCAATTTTTAGTAGTGTACGTTGGTGAAGGTAAAATAATAAGTAAAGCTAGTGAAACAGATGTTTCTTTTCACGCTCAAAGAGCTTTACAAGAACTTTCCTTTGACACTTTTAAATCTATTAAATCTCAAGAAATAGTATTACCACCATCACTACAGATGATGCTTCCTCACGATTATGTTAACTACACTAAGTTATGTTGGTCAGATGCTTCTGGCATAGAACACGTTATATACCCAACAAGCAAAACATCAAATCCTTTTAGCATTAAACAAGATACTGACGGTAATTACGATTTTGGAGGTGCAGAAGGTTTATTTCCTAACTTTAATAATTCAGATTTTAGCACAGCACTTGATTCTACTAACGACTGGTCTTTTTCTAACGCTAGGGTTATGACTGCTAATAACTCTGCAAATCCAAACTCACTACAAACAAAAGATATATTTGCTGCCGGTAATACTAATCATGGTGGTAAGTTAACAGCTAAAATACATCATGAACTTAGTTCTACTGGAATTTCTTTTGGTAGGCATTACAGTTGTTGGCAAGAAGTAGATGTTAGTGGTCTAGATGTTGTTAATATTTCTGCAGACGGAGTTGCTCCAGCTGACCAAACAGGTGCTTCTGGGGCTACTATAAGATTAGGTATAAGTAGCACAAAAGGTGACACAAAAACAAGTCCTCACGCTGTTTACGGTGACCCTACTTTAAACGGTGGTACATCTGGTTCTCAAAGTAAGGGCCCTAACTTTTTACCACACGCTTCAACAGCAGACAATTTGTCTTATTTAGAATGGGTTGGTGGTACAACGGCAGATAGCACTACTAAGTCTCTTAACGATGTTGACGTTACTAATTACAATAGCGTGTTTGTATTAGTTACAATGTTTGTACCAGGTGATGTTTCTGGAATGGCTGATATGGCGACTGTAAATTTAACTTTAGATAATGTTGTATTAACGTTTGAAGGAGATTTTCAAGCTTTACAACAAAGTAGCGAATCTAAAACGTGGAGTAATTTTAAGTCAGTAAACACTTCTGAGACTAATAATCATGAGTACGATACTGATAATTATGATTTGATTATTGGTAAAAGATATGGTCTAGACCCACAGCACGCTCAAGTAAATGGATCATTTTATATTGACAACCTAAAAGGTTTAGTTCACTTTAGCTCTAACATTTCAGGAAAAACTGTGATATTAAAATATATAAGCGATAGTCTTGGCACTGATCAAGAAATGCAAGTGCATAAACTAGCTCAAGAAGCTTTGTACAAACATATAATGTATGCTATATTATCAACTACTGCAAATATTCCCGAATATATAGTTAGAAGATACAAAAAAGAAAAGTTTGCAGCTACAAGGCAGGCTAAACTAAGATTATCAAATATTAAGTTAGAAGAAATAACACAAATACTTAGAGGTAAGTCTAAGTTGATAAAACACTAATACATGCCAGAAATCAAAAACACTTTTGTTGGAGGTAAGATAAATCAAGACCTTGACGAAAGAATTGTTCCTAATGGAGAGTACATAGATGCGATGAATATTAAGGTTAATTCATCTGATGACTCTAGTGTTGGTACGGTTCAAAACATATTAGGAAACTCCAGAGTGGATATGATAGTACCGCAAGACTATTTGTGTAT
>Ga0213862_10000965_pt1 | contig 12079 bp, 9 predicted proteins | sample PICome_7_FD_160092 | JGI IMG/M metagenome (GOLD analysis project Ga0213862, IMG submission 160092) | Coastal seawater microbial communities near Pivers Island, North Carolina, United States - PICO266 | ecosystem: Environmental > Aquatic > Marine > Coastal | place: USA: North Carolina | collected... | reverse complement strand
CAGGTCGTAGCGCATCTCGCCGCCCGGGTGCCAGGCCTGCTGCCGCCCATGGAGGGCACCGTCCACGTAGCTGTGACGGAGCAGGATGGTGTCGGCATCGCTGCGGCGGAGCTGCTCACCGTGGGGCTTGCCGGCCCGGTGGTTTCGGGCCACCTGGACCCACCGGTCGCTCTCGGAACCTGACCACTCGCGATCCACACCATGAAGCACACCGCTGACGTAGTGCTGCTCGGTCTCCAAGACACCACGCATGCTCCAGGTGGCGATCCGACCGTGGAGCACGCCACCGGCGTACTCTTCGAGGCGGGCACGCTCTCCGCCCTGATGAAACCACTCCTTTCGGATCAGGGTCTCGGGAGACTCCACATCCTCCCAGGTCCAGCGCTCCTGCACAGTCTGATCAGAGAAGGTTCGGCGGTCCTCCGTGACAGGGGCAGCAAGGGCGACGCCGAGCACGACGAGGTTGGTCAGCAGCATGAAGATCACCGTAGGCAGGGCACCTTAGAGAAGGTCTCGTACCACGCTCAGGGCATCCGTCACGCGCGATGCTGGCCGGCAGCGGCATCAAGCAATCATGGCTGATTCGCCTAGAGAGCACCTTCAGCACCGCTGTCCTCCTGGGCACCAGGCGCCGTCTATACACCACAAGGGCGCGCCTTGAGAACATTGAGATGTCCGAGAATACTGAGGACAAACGTGTTCTTGGTTGGAGAAGGTTTTGTAAGGACACGAGCCTACAATTGGGTAAGAGTTAGACACAGTGACTCGGGCCCAAGCCTCTGTGCATACAGGATGAACCATGGACGTTGGAAGCGAGACACTGACGAAGTCTTCAGAGACCATGCAGGTCACGGGCCCAAGCCCTGAGGATCACCTGAGCGTCGAGGCCGGAGATCACCTGACGGACGGCGGCGCGCAGAAGGCGTCCTCCGGCGGCGGAGGTCCGCCGCCAGCGCCGCCCAATCCGTCGATGGGAGGAGGCGGAGGCCCGCCCAGCAGCAGTGGCCTGCCCGCACCATCATCCGGCGGCGGAGATGGCGGAACGAGCCCGCTCACCGAGAACCGCGAGGTCCTGGTCGGCTCTGAGACGCCCACGCCAGCCACGGGGGCTGCTCCGAGTCCAGCGAAGGCATCCGGTGGCGGCACACTGACGCTTCCGACCATGACCGGAAAGCCATTCACAGCCTCCGAGATGACCATAGGGGCGTTAGACACCTCAGGGTACACGCTGAATTTCCGAGCCAAGAAGGCTCAGTCTATGCACGATCAGATCAGCAAGGTCGTCCAGACCAAGATCGGGTACCTCGTCGGAATCGGCAATGAGATCGCAAAGATCCACTCCACCATCGACACCGCAGCGGCGCAGCATGTCGCAGGGCTGACGGAGTGCCAGAGCACCCTCACCAACCACATCGGAGCCTCACAGGCAGCCCTCTCCAGCGAGAGCACAGCCGTCGCGGGACGGGTGAAGGGCATCATCGATGCAGAGCGTGGAGCGATCAGCGCGAAGGCGGGCAGCGTCCGAGGGACCATTCGCAGCGCCTCTTCCTCCATGAAGAAGGCCATGGACGGCGCACATCAAGGCGCCATCGACATCATGGAGACCGACTATTCTACAGCAGGAGAGTCCGTCACGACCGGAGTCAGCGGGTACAAGCAGCGGATCAAGACACGGCTCTCCGCTGCAGAGAAGACGCTGGCGATACCCGCCCGAAATGACCTGATCACGTGTGTTCACTACCGCGTGTCGAAGACGCTCGGGAAGAGCTTCAACGACAACGGACCACTCTTCACGGTGCTCGCAGAGCTGGAGAAGCAGTACAGCAAGCAGCTCTCCGACGCCTACGGCGGCAACCTGGGCCGGCTGGAGAACCTCAGCAGCATCGGACACGACTCTGCAGACACCGCGAAGCGCTCTGGCTACAACCAGCTCCGGTCCTTTGAGAAGTCTGCCCAGGCCTCACTGGACGAGACCGAGACCAAGGTGCTGGGCCACATCGACACCGCGACCCAGGAAGCATCGGCGAGTCTCGATGCGATCAAGCAGGAGCGCACGCGCTCCATCAGCCTCGCCAAGGAGCAGGCCGCCACGGATGCCAGCACCCTCAAGAATGGCACCGAGGCGGCGATGTGGAGCCATGCTCACGGGCAGGGTGAGTCACTGCTGGCTGCTGCAGACACCGTCAGCGAGCCCCTGGAGAAGAAGCCCAGCAAGAAGACGGTCGAGTCGGCAATCACCATGCTCAACATGGTTCCCCTGGACATCGAGTCCGCGACCGCGGTCGGGCAGCGGATGGTCATTCAGTGGTCCATGGGCCACGCGATGGTGCAGAACGAGCTCGATGGAAGTGCTGGAGATGCCTCAAAAAAATGGACACAGGATGCCCTGAGGCGAGTCTCGGCAGCCGAGCAGAAGAGCACCCAGTCGGTCAAGGACACCTCAGAAGGATCGCAGCACGGACTGGAGACCACAGCACAAGACATCGCCGCAACCATCGGGGTCAACAAGCGCGATGCAGCCAAGCACATCAAGGAGCAGGCTGGAACGATCGGCAAGAACCTCATCGCAGATGCGGACCGCTTCGTGCTGGCTCTAGACCAGAACAAGTCGCTGGACACCTCCACCCTGGATGACCTCAGCAAGACGATCAAGAGCGCGGAGACCACGGTCGCGGACGAGTTCAACGGACGCGCCAACAAGGCGTAGGCGGCGATGATCGACGTCCCCGGTGTCTTCAACTGCACCGATGAGGCGAAGCTGTTTGCCGCGCTCAAGGGCATCGGAGGCTATGGCGCCGGCGCGCTCGCCTGGACCTACAACCAGAGCAAGAAGCGCAACCTGTACTCTGACATCCACTCTGAGTGCACGAGCGAGGAATACGACATCTGCCTGGCCTACCTCCAGGGCAACGATGCCAAGGGGAGCAAGCTCGAGATCAGCTATCACTCCAATCGCTTCTGGGGGCCAGACGAGGACGCGCTGAAGAGCCTCTTGAAGGACCTCACCAAGGAAGAGCTGGATGCGGTGAAGATGCTAGATGGCTGGGATGATGTAGAGAAAGAGCTCTACAAGAACCTCGAAGGCGACACGCTCAACCTGCGCGTCATCAAGTCCCTCGTCGCCGGCAACAAGTCCCGTGCCGAAGCACTGGAGCTGATCAACAAGGTCACAGACGCCCGCTGGGACGAGGACATGGACGCGCTCCGCAACGCCATCGAGGGCGTCCCGGCAAAAGATCGCAAGAACATCCTGGCCCAGTTCGCGGTCCTCCAGGAGCTGGCTGGCCGCAGCGGCGGACTCGACGTGGTCGACTTCACCGCAGCGGAGCTCGACGAAGACCTGCTCAATGAGATGAACGGGGATGCCACGGACGCCAACGGCAAGCCAATCACGGTCACCAACGAAGACCTGACGGAGCGCACCCTCAGCAAGGGCGAGCAGCGGTTCGGCGACTGGGCCTCCATGGACAACATCCACGATGATGATCTGTACAAAGAGAGCGGGCCAGGATTTACGGATGTGGCGCTGACGAGCCTGATGATCACGGCGGCCTCTCCGCTGACGATGCCGCTCAACGTCGGCATGGCGTATGAGCTGGAGAAGAGCGGAGCGAGCAACGATCGCAGCCTGGGCACGAACGGCCAGGACCTGATCCAGAAGCAGGCAATGTACGGCAGCACCTCCATGGAGGGACGCGCTGCCGGCCTGCACTACGAGGTCAAGGAGGGAGAGAACGTCGAGAAGGCGTACAAGGACCTCAACTACGACCACAAAGACAAGGACGGAAAGGTCATCAACTCGGCCTTCCACAGCGGCGATGAGCGCAAGAACGCCCACGAGCCCTGGAAGGACAAGCTCAACGAGATCTACTCCGGCATGTACGGCTCCTCCGTTCAGTCCGACATCAAGAAGGCCGACTTCAGCGACAAGGAGCAGAAGCTGCTGCAGGAGACCCGCAAGGGCGGCCAGGCCAGCGCCGAGACGATGATCGACTACGCCCAGAGCGGCGCAGGGACGGAGGAATGGTCCGCATACGCCGCCTTTGAGGACGCCCCGCAGGAGCTCATCACCGCATACTTCAAGAAGCATCCCGATGCGCGCAAGCGCCTCCTCAGCGAGTTCAGCGGCGATGAGCTGGAGAAGATGCAGCTGCTGATGCTCGGCAAGATCGAGACCGACAAGCAGCGCTGGGAGGCGGCCAAGATCCGCTGGAACTACACCCGAGGCTCTGGCTCCGGCAGCCTCAACGCCGTCATCGGTAGCGCGATGGGGCCGACGGGAACCTTCCTCACCATGCCAGGAGCCCCCAAGGTCTCCGCCAACCTGTTCTGGGATCTGCTGACCGACTCTGGTCGGGTCATGGACCACAACTTCCAGACGCTGCAGAAGATGGTCCTGGATCGCGGCGGAGAGTCCAAGGCGTTCGACGAGAGCGGGATGCTGATCACGCTCGATGGCGCGGAGAATGGAACCGCGAACGATCAGCTCAATGCGTTCCGCCGCCAGGAAGACTCCCTGGAGAGCGCGGAGGAGATGTACCACAAGAGCCAGGACGGGCTCACGGACCTCATCTCCACTGTCGTCGGCATTGTGGTTGGCGCTGCGATCACCATCTTCACCGCTGGCGCAGCGGCTCCGGTCGTGGTCACGCTGCTGAGCGGCCTGAGCACGATAGCCACCAAGGCCGCCCTCAAGGGGGACCGGTACGGCATCGAAGAGATGGGGCTGGACGCCGGTGTCCTCGCCATCGAGGTGGCAACGGCTGGCCTCGCCTCGAAGGTCACCAAGGCCGCGAAGGTGTCTGATGCCAAGAAGCTCGGCAACGTCGTCCCGGTCACACCAGCCGACTTCACCAAGTACGAGCTGCCCTCCAGCGTCGCGCTGGGAATCAAGGCCGGCGAGTCGTTCGTCTCCTCAAGCGGCAAGACGCTGATGGACGAGAAGACGTACGACAAGGGCGTCGGAGATGGCATCCTGAGTGCGTTCCAGAATGGTCTCACGGGGATCGGCTCCGCCTACATCGGCAACGCCTCGAAGAACCTCTCTGGCAACATCATGGGCGGCATCGAGAAGAAGCTCGACATCAAGGCCAGCTGGGCGCGTCAGTCGCTCAAGGTCGCGGACAGCGGCCTCAGCAAGTACATGTCCGGTCAGGGCGACCTCCTCATCAGTGACATCATCACCGGCGAGAGCAACTTCACCAAGAAGCAGCTGTCCCTGGCTGAGGCTGCCATCCTGACCATGGGCACCAAGGCCCTGTCGGTGAAGGACGATGTAGAGGCCGGCGATCTCAAGGAACAGCTCAAGAAGGAGCCGGAGAACGCTGACCTTCAGAAGCAGCTCAAGGTGGTCGAGGACCGCATCAAGGAGCGGGAGCCGTACATCAGTGCAGGCTCCGGCACGGTCAAGGAGCTCTACAAGAACAAGTGAGCGCAGACGGCCTGGGCGATGGAGGCCGCGATGCGCGGCTCGGTCGTCCAGGCCGTCTGACTCAGAACTTGAGGGTCACCGTGTTTCCGGGCAGCCCCCCCCTCACCGCTCGGCTTCCAGCGTCCCGAACCGCTGCCCCTGAGCAACGACCTGCTCCGTCCAGGCAGCCAGCAGCTCGCTCAAGCGCGCCCGGCGATGGAAGAGGACTGCCACCAGCAGGTTTTAGCCAAGAACCCGGGAGGCTACTGCGGCCTCGGTGGCACCGGCGTCTCCGGCCCGATCTGGGTCGGCGTCTAGGGCGAAGTGTACAAAAGAATTGGTCTATAGCGGCCTGGTAGAACCTTGAATATCCAGATCTCTTTTGTATACTTTGGCAAGGACTGCCTCCTCCAACCAAGGAGGCAGTCCTTGCCAAAGCGCAACCCATCCAAGCCTGTGTGCTGGGCAGCTCACCCCTGGGCACAGACGATGCCCGCCGTGCCCCCGACATGCGAACAGGAAGCGAGCATGGGAACTGAGTGCACCACGACATCGCTCTATACGGCAGACAACATCGACGGCCTCTTCCCGACCGCTTGAGCACTGCCATCCTCAGCTTCTCGATGATCGGCTCGGGAGTGTGCTCTCGCATCCGTCATCCTGACTTCCTGTGAGGACCACCCAGCAGGAACATCGGGGGTGGACTATTTTTTGAGGGGAAGTTCAGTCCCGTTGAATCGGTTAGAATCGCAACATGCGGAGCACTGATCCCATCGCAAAGACCCGCGCCTGGCTGGCGGAGCATGACCCGGATGTTCTCGCTGCTGTGGCCGATGTGGACCGCTCCCTGATCCGTGAATCCCTCAAGCAGTCTCCGCTGCAGCGCCTGGCGCAGTCCACCTCTCAGGCGAGGGTCTACGACCGGCTCCGGAAGCGTATGCGAGAAAAGCGCGCAGTACGCTGATGGACGACAGCTCCGACGAACCGATCATCCGACTGCTGGCGATGCTCCACAGAAACAACGTGGACTGCATCATCGTGGGCGGAGCCGCTGCGGTCCTCGCGGGTGCGCCGGTGGTCACCCGAGATCTGGACATTGTGCACCAGCAGACCCCAGAAAACATCGAGCGGCTGATGACAGTCCTCAGTGAGCTGGGGGCGTACTTCCGCCCAGATCCTGGAAGGCGACGGATTCCACCAAGGGCCAGCGATCTGGCTGGCAATGATCAGCTCAACCTCGCAACCAACACTGGCGAGCTGGACATCCTCTGTCGGCTCTCCGGTGGTCATGGCTGCGACGAACTGCTCCCGCACACCGTGTAGCTACAGGACTTCGACCTGACGCTTCGTGTGCTTGACCTGCCGATGCTGATTCAGGTGAAGACAGAGACCAATCGTCCCAAGGACCGGCTGATGCTCCCGATCCTCATCGCGGCGCTGGAGGAGCGTGGGGAGATGCCCTGAACGACAACAGTCCTGTCGATTCATGAAATCCAGACGTGGTCAGATGCGCTACCGCCCAGCTCCAATACCGAGGATATCGACCTCAATCCCAGGTAACGAACCGGAACCTGTCCGCTTCACTAAAATGAGGAGAGTGGTAGCCCAACCACGGGGGGGTGAAGAGGCAGCGCCACGATGCCCACGAGCACGACCTCACACACTCAACCCCGCCGGCAAGCACCCCTTAAATTTCAAGCGGACTTCTTTGCCCATTGAATCCATCGGACTGGAATTGATCCACAACGGAGTTGCAGGGGGTGCCCCTGGCATCGAGCGGCGCTGAATCTCAGTCAGGGTCAGCGATAGCTCTGTGTTCAGGCTGGTATGAGGACAGCATTAGAACGCCTTGAAAATCGCGAGCAGAGCCCTTGCAGAGCTGGGCGACATTTTCCTGCCCAGAAAGCCCCGCCACCACGCCTTCAGACGAGGCCAGGAGCCGACAAACGCTGCTTGTTTGGCCGACCCGCCAACGACTACCAGCAGTCCGCGTACATGCTCTGGATGTCCGCTTCGTTGAGCGAGCGGTCAAAGACCATCACCTCATCAAGATCACCGACAAAGGCAGATTGTCCCTTATCCGTGTCCGCACCAAAGAACAGCGAACCGCTCCCTGACAGGGTGTTGTATTCATCCCCTGTGGCATCGACTCCGTCGATATAGACTCGGCTCTCGTTGGAGACATCGTCCCAGGTATAGGCAACGTGGTACCAGGTATCCAGCTCAGCCACCAGAGCGGTGTAGAGACTCCGGCACCGCAACTCGGCGCTCTCATAGAGCCAACACTCGAAGTCATCCTGTCCGCTGGAAGAGCCGAAGAGTTGCTGGAAGTTCTGGTGCAGATCCAGCCGAAACCACATCGCGACGGTGCCAGCTGTCGGACGCAGAAGATCGGTGATCAGCCAGCCCGAGGCAAGCGAGATCGCTTGTCCATCGACCCCCTCGGTATAAGAGAAGTCCCCCTGCAAGCTTCCAGCAAAGGCACCGTTGCGCTCGTTTCCGTTACCCTCAAGACTCCATACTGCCAGCGCCGCCGAGCTCACCTGATCAGTCTCCCCGTCACAGTCGTTGTCGAGGAGATCGGCGCACAGTTCCTCAGCGCCCGGACTCACCGAGCCGTCGCTGTCGTCGCAGTCACCCGCAGCAGACACGTACCCTTCAGGGGCAGCACAGCCAATATAGAGTGAACTATCTGCACCATAGCCATCGCCGTCGCCATCGCCGTACCACACGAGCGAATCGACAGCATCTTGACCATCGATGCTTCCGTCGCAGTTGTTGTCTACGCCGTCGCAGATCTCATCGGCGCCCGGGTGGATATCAGGGCGCGCATCGTCGCAGTCGCTGGCGTCCACGACACCGCTGGAGGGAAGGTCACAGGCGGTGGCAGTGGTGCTCGGATCACCGTAGCCGTCACCGTCTGCATCGGCAGAGAGTGTGACCGCATCCACGGCATCTTCATCGACAGCGCCGTCACAATTGTTGTCGATGCCGTCGCAGACCTCATCGGCGCCTGGGTAGACTGTCGGGGTGAGATCGTCGCAGTCAATGTCTCCAGAGAAGCCGTCCCCGTCGAGATCCTGGATGCCCTCTTCGCTGATGGTGACCGGCGAAGACTTGTCCCCACAAGACGAGCACAGAGCGAGCAATGCCAGTGAATTGAAGATGAACGTTTTAACCAAAGGACTATCCCTGACGTCTGAAATTTAAATCCTATCACTGCTCACAGGACATTTAGGAGCCCTCTTCCCCTCGCCCACCGCAGCGGCGGTATGTCACAGCAGACCTCGCCTCACTCCCCCGAGTATACTCGGGGCAGACCCGGTGCAGGTGTGGTCGGCGAGATCGACCCAGCGTAACCAACCCAATCCCGCAGTAAGAGCACGACTCTCTGATGAGGAGCACTGGGATGCACCACGGTTGAACTGGACAGGCGATAAGGCCGATACAAGAGAGAGGAGATGTCCCCGAAATCCCGCTCTGAACGGTGCCGGTTCTCGGCGAAATGCAATCGCGAAGCGGTCATGAGACTGCTTCGTGGGGAGGCGCTTGATAAGCTGCCCCGAGCGCTGGGCGTCAACGCCAGCACCCTCGCCCGATGGCGAGAAGCCTTCCTTGAGAGCGGCCTGGCTGGACTGACAACCAAGAAGACAGACCAGCGATCTTCCTCGGGATCGACCACTGCACCTCGGAGCGCATTGGGGTCCACGCGGCCTCTGTGGGAGATCGGTTTGAGGCGTTGGAGCCGCTTCGCCAGTGGATCCGCAAATACTTCGGTGGCTCCGAGCAGAATGTAGACGTTGATCTGACGATTCGACACGATCACGGAAGCCAATACACCAGCCGATACTTCCAGACCGAGCTGAAGTTCCTTGGGAATTCGCTCCAGCCCATCCTTCGTCCACGAGCCCGAGTGCAATGGGGTTGCCGAGCGGTTTGTGCGGACGCTGAAGGAGCAGGTGCTGTGGGTAGAGAGCTTCGAGACCGTCGAGGATCTCCGCCTGGCTCTGCTCGCCTTCAAGCACCGCTACAACCACGGCTGGCTCGTCCAGAAACACGGACACATCACACCAAGACAAGCACGACAGAGACTCACGACCACCGCGGCTCAAGCCGCTCGAATCCCAACGACGAATTGTCCAGTGAACCGGGGGCACTACAGGCGGAGCTTTTGGGCTCCTGCAGCACGCCCGTGCTCCTGCTTTGGCAGGACTCCGTAGGCGTGCTCGCTCAAATAAAAAAAAGCCCATAAGCAAGTATTTAATATAAAAATTAAACACGCCAATTGGCTCTAAGGAAGACTGCCGTATAGCAGGCATTAGTAAACTTGATAATGCTTTCAACACAGGAGACTTGAGATGGGCATTGCAATCAAGAGCGGTAGCGGGAGCGACACTGGCACCATGGTCAACGATGCCGCGGCAGCGGTCTCAGGCGTGGCCTCAGTCGGATTTGGTGCCACTGAATTGTTCAGCAATGGTGAGCTCGCGCCCGCGCTGTTCGAGATTGCGGGAGACATCCTCGGTCCTGCCAGCCTTGTTATCAACGGCATCGCTCTGGCCGAGACCGTCGCCCGCGGTCGGGATGCAAAGATTGCCTTTCGTGCGCTGACCAAAGCCATCGAGGAAGAATCGGACCCCCTCGTCAAGCAGATCATGGTTGAGGCGGCTGCCCAGAACAAGTGGGAAACAAACCGTCGCATTGGTCGTGGACTCTTGACCGCTGCAGCGATTGGTCTCACTGCCGCGAGCATCGCAACAGGTGGCATCGGCTTTGCTGTCGCGACAGGCGTTATTGGTTTCGTCAAGGCAGCAGAAACCATCTGGAATTACTACAAGAAGAAGAAGGCGGCGGTGCGTCAGAAGAAAGATGCCGCTGCCTTGATCGACAAAGCAATCGATGGAGATTCTCCCTCTGTCAAGCTGCTCGAGAGCCTGGGTATTGCACTGCCGGAGAGCAAAGAAGGCAAGCAATACAAGAAGTCAATCGGAGAGCTTGCACCCTTCTTGGGCCGCTCCACGGAAGAAGCGCGCAAAGCAGCCATGGAGAAGGCCGCACAGAACGCACAGCAGGCTGGTGAAAGGGCTGCACTGCTCATCGCTCAGCTCCCGCAGGCGGCCTGAGGCTCGAATGATGGAGCCCAGGGCTTCCGGTCAGGTCCGCAAGGACGCCTCTCCCTCACCAACGGGTCAAGGTCTTCATGGACAATCTCATCCTGGCGCAGCTCGAAGAGTATCTATCTCAAAAAGGGTTCAAGGTACACTTTCAGCGATCAACAGCTGAGGTACCGGTCAACCAGCTGATCGTTGCCCTGGGCGAAGAAGCCTACCTCTACATGATGAAGCTTCCAGGCCTCGACAAGCCACCGACCCTGCAGCTGATGATCATCCTGCCAGTACAGGTTCCGATCTCACGGTTCGGCCACACCGCGCGCATCATCTGTCTGGTCAACAGCCGCCTTCCCCTCAAGGGCTTTGAGCTGGACGAGCAGAACAACGGCAACCTCTACTTCCGCCACCTCCTCCCGCTCGCCGGTGCGTCCTGGGACGCGGACCGAATCCTGGAGGTTCTCCACAGCATGGTGAACCTGCTCGGCCGCTTTGGCTCACCGGTGCTTGGCGTCGCGAGCGGAGAGATGCGCTTCGGCGAGGGGCGTGCGGCCTTTCTCAAGTCCATCAAGGAGCACAAGTCAGAGCTCAACACAGCCTGAGCAGGCAGTGATGGACATGCCAGCCCAACTCGTGTCCTCCTTGCCCCGCGCGAGGTCCGCCAAAGTCGCTGCTGCCCTGAGCACCTCGGTCTGAGGGCGATCCCGCCTGAGAAGCCGCCCTGCATGGAAGTACGACAGGAGCAGCCCCAAGCCCCAAACACCACCGCGAAGAGCGTTCCGTCGTCGCTCCTCGCTGTGGTGGTTTGGGGCTTGGGGCGATCGAAGCTTGGCGACTTGCCGCTCTGCTTGCGTTTTTTCGCCTTCTTCTTTCGGCGTACACCATCTGGAACGATGAGTCTTCGCCGCGGATCGGCAGGGGCAAGAGGGGCGATCTGTCTCGATTCTCAGTGGACCCAAAACGGATCGTAAGCGCAGGTTTTGAGGGTAGTCGGGGCGCGGTCCTGCCAGAAACGACCGACGGCGGCGAGCCCCGCGGACACAACCGACCCCCAACAAACAACTCGCAAAACTCCTATCTTCCCTATACTTTGCAGTAATCCACGCCCTGGAACGTTCCCTGCTTTCCCTCTGGACGAGATGACGAACTGCGCACGTATACCTCCAGAGGAGACTACGATGTCCATCCGTAATGCGCTCGCCCTGCTCGAGGGAAACGTTGTCCCAGATTCTTGTAAAAAGCTTCTTCTTACGTAAGGAATCACCGTGCTGACTTCTCCCCGGCCCATTGTCCTGCTCTTGGTCTGCGTTCTCGCTGCGGGCTGCTTAAACTCCCAGCTCACGATCATGCAGAACAGTCCTGTCAGCGCCGACGATGACTGTGGTACCGGTGGTGAAGAAATCCCCTACGATGGTATTGACAACGACTGCGATGCCAGCACTCCCGACGATGACCTTGACGGTGATGGCTACGCTCTTGTAGACGACTGTGACGATGAGGATCCGCAGGCTGGTGGTGAAGAAACCCCCTACGATGGTATTGACAACGACTGCGATGCCAG
>Ga0213862_10000964_pt1 | contig 12079 bp, 14 predicted proteins | sample PICome_7_FD_160092 | JGI IMG/M metagenome (GOLD analysis project Ga0213862, IMG submission 160092) | Coastal seawater microbial communities near Pivers Island, North Carolina, United States - PICO266 | ecosystem: Environmental > Aquatic > Marine > Coastal | place: USA: North Carolina... | reverse complement strand
TTGAAGTACCAAAGCGCTGTCTCGAAGGCATACTCGTTTGCACAGAGGTCGGGGTCATCCATTACATCTGGGAGGCGCATGTCTGAGGCAAACAGTCTGTAATTGTCTCTGCCAGTAATCTGTAAGAAGCCCCTGCCCCGCCACAGGAAGCCTTCGCCTAGGTTGCCCATGCGGCCACCATACACCTTGTCGGCTAATGCCTTTGGGTTCTTAGCGTAGGGCTCTGCGTCTTCTACAGTGTCAAAGCGCGTAGGCCACACAGCTTGGATGCGTTCTGGGGTGCTGTAGTAGAGGGACTCCGTAGTCTTCTTGAAGCCACCAGACTCGTGGTGGGCCTGTCCAAGTAGATGCGCTGCTTCTAGTGAAGATAGTTCATAGTGCTTGGCTATAGCCCTTGCTGTGTTGGGGCCAAAGGAGCCATCTGCATCAACACCAACCTTCTCTTGGAGGGTCTTCATTGCTTCTGTCACTTGCCTACTCCTTTAGTGCGCTCGAAGGTGCGTAGTGTGCCTAAGCCCAAGAGGCCCATGAGCACGGGCATCATGGTTGCTGTGTCCACCTGTGGCACGTTGATTTCCCATGGTGCCAGCAGTGGTGAGATCATAAAGTTAATGGCCATGCCCATGACACAGACCCAAGCAGTCGCAGGACGCCAAGAGGACTGGAACCAGTTGCCCTTAGCTTCCTCTTTGTTGACTGCCAGCTGTGCCAGTGCCAGCTCCTGACCATGGCGTTCTGCCATCGTGCTTATCTCATGGGCGAGAGCTGCCTTCTGGTCTTTGTCTTCAACGAACTTGTCGAGAAGGCCTGTGACTGGGCCAATTAGTTGTGCTATCATTTCTCGTGTCCTAGCCAAAACATAAAGGATGAACTCATGGCACCTGTGACGGTTGCTGTGAGTGCTGTTGCTTGGGATGTCATTTCTTCGGGGGACAGCTCCATGAACCAGTGCAACACTTGTATATACATGATCGTCATCACGAGCATCATTAGGCGGGGCATCAGCTTCCAAGCCAACACCCGCTCCATTGCGATTGTCATATTGTTATTCCTTAGAACTTGATGAAGCCGAGGTGCCACAAGTAGCCACCACCAGAGGCCAGACACAGCAAAAGGAAGCCAGCTATCAGGAGGCCACTCAGGACATTCTCCTGCATCTCCTGCGCTTTAATCAAAGCTAGTCTCTGGTCCTCTTTGCGCTCCATCCGTATCTCTCTTCTAATGGCTTGGAGCTGTCTGTAGGCGCTGATACCTCTGGTGTTGGTGATGAGTTCACGCAATTGCTCTTCGGCGTCAGCTGCCTTTTGTTTATCGAGGAAGGTGTTGAGGGCCTCCTCATTTGCACTAGCAAAGATAGAGGACTTTTTCTTCTGGTGCTTTTGGTTTGCACCATCGACTGCATCAAAGAACGCAGTGATCTCTTTGGTCATGCTGTAAAGTTGTTTGCCAGCAGTTATACCACCCTTGACCATTGCAAGGGCGCTTAGAGGATCCATAGCCGCCCCTTTCTTTGTTAGTCAGCAGCCATCTTCTCGACTGCGCCTCTGATATGTTCGATGTTAGTGTCTATACGAGCCATGGAGACAGCTTGGGACTGCACCATGCTCTCTACTTTGTTCACACGCTCACTAAAGTTCATGAGCTTCTCAGTGTTCTGCTGGATGTCTGCCATCATCATTGAAACGGTCCAGACAATTGCGGCTGCTTGAGTTATCAGGCCAAGCAAGAGAGTGGCGGGGACACTTCGGGATATGTGCCAACCGTCCTCTTTTGCCATTAGGGTGCTACAGGCCAGTCGTCTTCAGCCAAGTTGGGCCATGCGTCTGCATCACTCAAACCACGAAGCTCTTGGCGGTAGGTGGCCCATGCTGTCTTTGCCTCGTTGCTGAGAGGGCTGTCATTCATCTGTGTCCAATCACTAGCCTCAAGCAGCTTGTTGCGTGCCGTGCGGTTAAATTCAGATAAATCCGCGTCAAGGCGGGCCTGATATGCAGCTTCTTGATCTGCTTTGGTAATCGCATCACCATTTTCATCAGTCGTATCTTGGAACATATCACGGGCAACGTACTTTTCTACCCAATTGCCATTCGCGTCTTGCTCCACACCATCACGGGCAGAGGTTTGGTATGCTGTTGTTGTAGCCGCTGGGCTGCGTAGGACAGCATCCAAGTTAAGTGCATCTAAGGTTGCTTGTTTCCATACACGAGGCAGGGAAGTGTTGGGGTTAGCTGATCGCCATTGCCCCTGTGTCTTCACTACTCCAGTAGTTCGTTCACGATATTCTGACATGATTGATATTCTCCTGTGTCAGTTGATTATGCGATTGCCATGAAGATGTACTTCGCGCTTGAGACGTTGATGTTAGTTGGTGATACCTGATTAACGATGAAGCCACTATTTGCAGGGTCAATACTGTCATCAGACGTAACCTCAGCAGCCGCTGCGTTTAAGCTCAGGTGTGGGTCATTGGCAGCGACAACGCCACGTTCAGTATCCCAGACATACCAATCGCCTGTATTGTCAGTACGCTTCACGAGGATCCACCTAGCGCCTGCCGTAAAGCCACAGTCGATAGTTTGACTTGTGCCATTCCCCGTGTAGCTCCCTACCTTCGATATACCATCAACGCTTGCAAATAAATATGCAAGGTATGAACTTGAAACAGTATTCACATCTCCGTTAATGTTATTAGCATACCCTAGTGTGAATTGAGTGCTTGTGGGGGCTGTGTCATACCAAGTACTTGAACTTTGTACCTCTGCACTAGTTAAATTAAGGTATATTTCATATTGTTCGGGATTGGTTCCACCATTTAAACCGCTATGATAAACCCTCCAGTTTGTTGACGATGTGTCTATGCATTTTGCAATAATTAAATCAGGAACGGAGCCAAGCGAGTGATCTACTGTAGCTCCTGCTGAACCAAAGTTTGTTACATTTCCAGAGCTTGAATTATACGTTAGGCTATCGAAAAACGTAGAAGCGTTGCGGAATGTCCAAGATACATAGTTAAAAGAGCCGTTAATAGAACCATTTGAGTCATTAGGAAGTGTGAACCCGTTAGTGTTAAAAGTACCTCCAGTCCAACCTAAGCTGCCTGCAAAGTTTTGTTTAAGGGTTTGGTCAGACAGTATATAATTACCAAAACCCCTATTTGTATCAAAAAGAACTGAACTATATGCAGCATTCCTTGCTTTAATCCAAATCAAACCACCTTCGCCATCAAGATCAATGCCATTGTTGATTATCCGCGCACCACCATTACCTGTATATATGTCAGTCGAGAACACGTCTTCGCTGTCAAACGCAGCACCGCTTCCGCCTAAGTTTGTGCTGTATTGATAAATAGTGTCGGTCGAATCCCCAGCAATATACATTTTAGTGCCAGCAGGGTTAAATCTTATGTCTCGGGGATCAGTGTCCTGACTACTTACGCTAAAGCTAACACTATCATATGAGGCTGTGCCTACGTTAAAAGCTGTCGATAAGCTGTATTGGAAAACGCTGTCATTGGTAGCTCCAACTAGATGCATCTTAGTACCATCAGTGTTGAAAGCTATACTACGCGCACTAGTATCCTGACTAGATGCGCTGAAGCTAACACTGTCGTATGAAGCGGTACTTATGTCAAAAGCTGTAGATAAGCTGTATTGGAAAACACTGTCGTTTTGAGCTCCAGTCATGTACATCTTAGTACCAGCAGTGTTGAATATTATGTCTTGGGGATCAGTGTCCTGACTACCGACGCCGAAGTAAACATTGTCGTATGAAGCGGTACTTAGATCAAAAGCTGTAGATAAGCTGTATTGGCGTACCCAAGTACTGAAACCAACCACATACATTTTAGTGCCATCAGTGCTGAAGGCTAGGCCAACGGGCACTTGGTCCTCTACGAGAAAGTTGGCACTAGAACTTCCAGCACTGCTAATGTCGTAAGCTGTTGATAGTGGATATTGATGTACTCTATCATTATTAGTTATGAGACAGTAAATCTTAGTGCCATCAGCGTTAAAAGCGAAGCTGTGAGGCGTTCCACCGCTAGCCGATACGCTCATACTAACATTATCATAAGATGCGTCAGATATAGTAGCAGTCCAATTTGATGCGCCACCACCGCCAGAACCTATTGGCATTGTCTTCCTAATAGCCATGTAAACGTATTCGTTACCAGTAGCGTTCCAGTTACTGTGATTGCTACCTGTAATTTTTATCCCGCTTGAGGTTAGCTGTACTACATCAGAACCAGTCTGTTGGTTCTGGGCTTTGAGCTTAAAATAAGGGTCATTCTCATCAACGTCAGTCAAGCCTTGTGTGCTGTCAAATAAAAACCAGTCGTTTGCGGAGCTAATGTTTTTAAACATAAATAGCTGCGGTACAAAACCAAGGTCAATTTCTGGACCATCAGTCGATCCATTTCCAGTGTATTTGCCGCATTTTATTACATCATCAGAGCCTCCACCAAAGCCTCCACTGCCACTAGTGTTGTGACCAAAGGCATAGACAGTATAAGTGACGCCATTTCCATTTACTTGGCTACTACTTCCAACCGTAAAGTTTGTTGAAGTGGGATCAACTTGAGTCGTGTTATTGCCAAAAACATTGACACTAGTGCCGGGAGCATTAGCTAAATTCGCATACCCCCATTTGCTAGTTCCCAAGAATTCGTTGTGCCAATACCCCCAATGATACCCGCTAGCTTTTATAAAAAGTAAGCCGGGGACGCATCCTAGTCCGTGAGCGATTTCTTGAGTGGTTCCATTGCCTGTATACTCAAAGACTTTAAAGAAGTGATCTTGGTTAGCAAAACTGTAGCTATTATAAAGAACATTATTTTGATTAGCCCCTAAATTCCCAGTCACAGTATAACCGTCAGAGTTAAATGAGCTTATTATGCCCGTGTTGTCTTCTGTACCAGCAAAAAAAGCATATTCTTTTGTTCCGCCGCTTACTGAATTGCCAAAGAAGAAGTTTATATTTTCGGTGGTTCTCTTGTGTATAACCATCCCGCCTGACGTTAGGTCAACGTCATTTGTAATAGTGGTCGTGGTTCCATTTCCAGTGTATTCGTTTGAAGAAAAGAAGTCTTGGACAACAGCGCCGCCGCCACCACCGCCTGCCCCGCCGCCTGCACCTGTTGAAACACCAGCAGCTGCTTGGATTAGTTTTTTAGTTGTCGCCATTGCTTTGCGCTCCTTATGCTAGTGCTTGGCCAGCCGTAAAGCCACGCCATGTCGTGCCGCCGTCTCGAGTTGTGAAGACAAAGTAATCGACCGCATTTGCTGTTGCCGTAAGAGTTGGAGCGGTTCCGGCGGGCCAAGTCACAGTCGGCCATGTAACAGCGTAACCGGATGCGGATGCGTCTTGGATAACCTCGACACTGAAGGTGAAGGACGTGCCACTAGCGGGTGGGTTAGTAAATGTGAACGTGGTGGCAGCAGACAGTACAATACTGAATGCGTTGCCTGCCTCGCAATCGACCGCTGGTGTTGCTCCAGACAGCGAAACGTAGGTCTCATTGTAGCTGTCAGCTTTTAGCTCACCTGACAGATCCAAGTCGCCATTTGCATCGACATTAACAAGTTCAATCCAGTTTCCACCGTGTGCGTAGTAGCCTTTCCCAGTATCATGGGCATGTGCGAACATTCCATGAAAGTTACTGGCAGTTGGAAGGTCATTTACAGTGCTATAAACATTGGAGTAAGTAATCTTGTTTGTTCCAAAGTTCACATTACCACCAAAGGTGCCTCCAGATGCAGCTGACACAAAGTCAGTTGGAATTGTAGGTGTTCCAGTTACGTCACTGTATGCACCCGTGGTTGCTACTGTGGAAAGACCAGCAATCTTAGTGGCAGCAATAGCTGCATCTGACGCAATGTCTACGTTTTGGATCGTTCCGTCTGTGATCCCATCGCTTGTTACATTCTGTACTACTGCGCTGGGCGTGTTGCCAATATAAGCCATCTATATGCCCTCCTAAGACTGTTCTAAAACGGACACAATAACGTCAGCCGAGGAGGCGGCGCTGCTTGTGACTTTGATGATGTCTGTAGTCTCTAGGACTACTTTTTGGTCGCCGCCAATGGGAACTAATGCTCCCCCAGCAGGCACAGAAGCGCCCTTCACTAGAAACACCGTTTCTGAGGCTGAGGTGTCTGTTACTGCCACATCGACTGTTATTTGAGCCCCTGATCTGTTCGCAACCGTCAGTCCTATCACAGTGGTAGTAGTTGAACTTGGTGCCGTGTAGACGCTTGTCTGCGAAGTGCCGACAGATGCGGTCACAGCATTTTTAAAAGTATTAGCCATTTATTGTTTCCTCATCCGAGAGCTATTGCGAGTGCCAGTACATCGTCATTGGCGGCATAGCGCGTATCGCTTTGTGTTTTTGTGTAGAAGTTTGTGTCGATGCCTAAGTTAGTTCTGGCAGTGGCGGCACTAAGTAAGTCAGACAGGTTGTTAGATGCCAGCAAGTCACCAGAACCAGAGCCAGAGGCCCCTGTTGCACCTTGGATACCTTGGATGCCTTGAGGGCCTTGAGGCCCAGTAGCTCCATCTGTACCGTCTGTACCGTCTGTACCGTCTGCACCGTCATTGCCAGCGACACCCTGCGGTCCTTGAGGCCCGGTCGCTCCCGCGCTTCCAGCAGGCCCTTGAGCCCCTGTTGCGCCCTGTATCCCTTGTGGGCCTGCAACCGTGCTATCCGCACCATCGTTACCAGCAGCCCCTTGAGGTCCTTGGGGTCCTTGCGGTCCCGTGGCCCCAGCTGGTCCAGCTACAGTGCTGTCTGCACCGTCATTGCCAGCAGGGCCTTGAGGTCCTGTCGGTCCCGTTGGTCCTGTAGGGCCTGCAACTGTGCTGTCTGCGCCATCCGCCCCAGCAGGGCCTTGGGGACCCTGTGGGCCAGTAGCTCCTGTAGCTCCAGCTGGTCCAGCAACAGTCGAGTCGGCACCAGCAGGGCCTTGGGGACCCTGTGGTCCTTGTGAGCCAGCTGGTCCAGCGACTGTACTATCAGCCCCATCAGTACCTGCTGGTCCTTGAGGCCCAGCGGGACCCACAGGCCCAGCCACAGTGCTATCAGCGCCGGAAGGCCCAGCTGGTCCAGTCGCACCCGTGGCACCTTGTGGTCCAGCCACTGTACTGTCAGCGCCAGTTGGTCCTATAGGACCGACAGGTCCTTGAGGCCCTTGTGGTCCTACGAGACCAGTTGGTAACTGTAAGACCCCAGTGGCTGGATCATATACTGCATCTGAAGATGACAAGTCTGTAGCCACTGTCAGTTGCGTCAAAGCATTCTTATGCGCCTCAGCAGCAGCAGCTGCACTTTGGGCGGCAGCAGCAGAGGCAGCAGCTGCGTTCTTGCTATCCTCGGCGGGTGCAACAGTGTCAGCGGCTGTCGGAGAAAAACTATAAAATGACATGATCTAACTTCCTAGTCTGTGTAAATTGAAGTTGGGCGCATGACCTGAGACATGCCCGAGGTTTCGGCAGAGTTTGCTTGATTTTGGATTTCATCTAGAAACTGGCTTGCTTTACCCTCAAACAGGGGACCACGTTCATCTAGGAAGTAGTCAGATGCGTATGACAGAGCTGTATAAACGATTAGGTCAGCTGCGATCTGAGTAAGTATATGTTCATCTGCATCGTCTATCAAATCGGGTAAGAGCGCGTAGTAATTCAATAGAACCGTGCCCGATGTTGGGTGTGGAGAAAGTTTTATAATTCCCCGCTCTCTGGTAAAATGGACAGGTGAACCAGTCTGGTTAGCCTGTTGCGCCGCCACCATCTCGTTTAGAGGTAATCTTAAAAGTGAAACACCCTCATATTGTATGTCTATGATTTCGATCAAATCAGATGGTATAATCACAAATGTCAGGGGCGTACCCGAAGTTATTGGGTATGCTTTGATACTTTCCATTGAAGGGATGCGTAAAACCCTCTGTATTCGAGTAAGAGCCTGATCGATGAAGGTATCGGCCAAAGCATCACTACAGTCGCTGCGGTTTAGGAGAGCCTTTAAGTGGCTCCTGATTTGACCTTTGTTCATTCTAGTCCCCTTGCTTTTGACAGCCAAACTTGCTGCATGTCATTGGTGTCGTGCATCCCTTGCAGGGCTTGAACTTGCCTGTAGTTTTATAAGCCATCTGTTAGACCCTTTTCTCTGTTGCCATGAACATGCCTAAGTCCTCAGACTGAAGGCGTTTGATAATCTCTTGTCCTGTGGCTTCCCACATATTGAACCCCTCACGCAGCCACTTCTCAGCGACTACTGTTGGGATAGATGCAACCTTGTGGAACTCTCCCATAGGCTTCGATGTACTTTCGTTACGAGCGTCTTTGAGATCGTCTAGGAATGCTTGTGTGATATTCTGTGTATGCTTCCTGACTAAGGCATCACTTTCGTGGATGAAGTCAGTATTCGATTGGATTAACTTTGTGGTCACTGGGAGCCCCTTTGGTCTCCTTCACGTCCACAAATGTAAAAAGGCCCACCCAAAGACACACAGTAAGGAGAGCAAAACCTATGTGTCTAAGAGTGGGCCTTAACTAAAGACCGAAGTCTAAAGTGTGCTTATGACAAGCCTGTGATCTTCACAGAGTCGCCAAAGTTCATGTGCTTGACGGACATCTCGCCTACGATGTGGTGGCGATCTGAGTCGCCATTTTTGGCAAGGAGTGTGCGTGTGAATGGACGCAATGTGCATGTCTTGAACATGGATGGGTCAATCAGCAGCGCTGTGTCTGTCTTTAGGTGACGGTTGAGAACAACACGGTATTCGCCATATGGGGACACATATAGGTCAATAGCATTAACCAATGTCTTACCTTGAGCGATCTCACGGTTACGACCAGCAGATGCTGAGAAGCCAGCAACGATCTGTGCGTCACCCGGTTTGATCATCAGAGTGTCAACGTCTGAGCCAGAGTTGTATGCTGTTTCACCAGCTTCAAGCAATTTTGCTTCGGTAAGCGGATCAGAAGCCCCTGCACCAGCGTCAATGCCTGTAGTGATCTGGTTGATCACAGAAGCCATTTGACGTGCTGCAACACCAGAACCAGCAACAGCAGCTTGGTCTACACCAACCATGGCGTATTCTGCATCGCGCTTGATTTCCTTGAGTGCTTTGGCCAGCTGGTGAGCTGTTTCCTTGGCACGGCCATAGGTGCCGATAGCGTCTGCTGTTGCAGATACTTGGAAGCCTTTGGTCAAGATTTGGGTGTTGTTAGTGCGCTCTACGGCATCAATCAGAGTTGCCATAGTTGCGTCTGCGCCCTCTACCGCAGCGTTTGCACCCGCTGAGGCAAGACTGTCTTCGAGCCATGAGAATGTACGAGCTGTAACTTTCTCGGTCTTAAACATGGTGAACGCAGGCGTATCGAAAGGTGTAATATCAGAGATGATGTCTGCAACAGACTCTTTCTTCCCGACCTGATCATATGTGGTATAAGTAGCCATTTTTGTATCCTTACAATTTGTTAGGCAAGATTGTGGTTAGTCTTCCCAACGGGCCATTAAGGCTTCGGCAATGTCATCTATGTCGCCACCGTAACGTGGGTTTGAACGCAGCTTTTGTTGCGCAGCTTGGCGCTTCTGTGTTCTCACATCAGTTTTGGTTGGTGGGGACTTCTTAGAACTCAAGACCTTTGTCTTGCTGCCTTTTGATTTAGTCACTTTAGCTGCTGCTTTCTTGGTTTTAGCAGCCTGCTTCGACTGATCATAAAGACGTGCTTTGTTGATCAACATGATGACACTAGGGTCGGTGTATTGATCCACCTGTTCTTGAGGCAAGCCCGATTGCACAGCATACTGACGGATGTCACTATAAAGCTCATCACCCCACTCAGGCAGGTTCTCTTCGAGTACCTTTATGCACTCTTGAGCTGCTGCTTGTACTGCGGCTTGGTTCTGCTGCTGCATCCCGGACATAAGACTACCGCTTTCCTCTTTGAGGAACTTGAGGTCATCTTCTGCTTGACGTGCATCTTGTCGAAACTGGGCGAAGGTCTCTGGGTCCATTTGCCTAGAGGCCACCAGCATGTCGATGTCGGTGTACGGTTTGTACCGTTCTTCTGCACGTTCTAAGAGTTTTTGGTATGACAACTGCGCTTGAGCAAACTGTTGTTCTGCTGCTTTCCGCTGAGTTGCTAAATCTTGAGACTTTTTGGTTAAAGATGCCTCTTGTCCGAATAGACGCTTGAGTTCTTTTACAGATACCTGTTGCTGCTCACCGTTGACGGAGATTTCCACAAGGCTTTCGTCAGACACGAGCTGTGGCTCATCGTCTTCCTCTTCCTCATCGTCTTCCTCATCTTCAGCCTCATCAGCGTCAGGGTCTTCTAGTTCCTCATCGTCTCCATCTTCGACTTCGGTTTCTTCAGTATCATCCTCTTCAACATCTGTCTCATCGATGTCTTCGGATGTCGCATCTTCGTCTTCGGGTTCTGATAGGTCTTCACCGTCATCCCACCGTCCTAAGATTGCATCAGCCGCGTCATCTAGATCGAATACGCGGGGCTCAGAGTTAGTATCTTGCACGTTATTCATGGTGCTACTGGTCCTCTTGGCTGTTGTCGCCATTTGCTGCTTCGTGGATGCTGTTACGCACTTCCACTCGCTGTTTAAGTGTGTTCACCACGTCTACTAATGCGCGATAGTGGCTGTAGGTTTGCTCACGTTTCTCCCGGTCCTCTGGCGATGTGTTGACAAAGGTTTGGAAGGTCTGCTCGACAAGTTCATTGATGACAGAAGTGAATGCAGAGGCACCAAGTAGCGCCTCCGCTTCATCTCCAGCCACCACAAGTTGCTCTTCTTGTGTAGGCATATGCTATCCTGTTGAATTACCCGTTAGGGCTTGCGATTGCTCGGACATCTTCAGCACTACGCGCAATCTCAAGTTCTTGGAGGTTGACGTATTCTTTGTGCTCTTGCTGGCTCTCTTGGAGGTCCATCTTGTCCGATTTGAGTGCGAAGTCTGCTTGCGCCTGCATCTGCTGCATTTGGAGCTTCATCTTCGCAATTTCAGCGTCAAACTGTGCCTTCATCTCTGACACGGCTGTCTGACGTTCCTGAATTTCTAGCTGCTTCTGAGCCATCTGCATTTGCATCTGCTGTGCTGGATCAGGCTGCGGTGGAGGTATCTGTGCTGGGTCTGTAAGGAAGTCAGCAACATTCTTGATACCAGACTTCTCAAGTACAGCAGCCAACATCTTGAACTTCTTGTCGGGGCCATACATCTGACCCAGTGTTGGGTCTTGTGAGAAGAGGGTGTGAAAGGCCAGGTACTTCTGCACCATGGTCTCTTGGTCGCCATAGCCAAGGTGGAACTCGACTTGCACATCACGCTTGTCAGTCCACTGAGCTGGGTTGATCTGCACATAGCGACCTGCCAACTCAACGATCTTCTCTTCGCTCTCGTTCTCTACGACTAGCTGGTAGACCAGAGTAAACAGAGGCTTCAAGAAGTTGTTGGCAAAGTTACGGGCAATGATCTTTTGGCGCTGCTGGCTCATAGTGGCCAATTGCTCAACCATAGCAGCAGAGTTCTGCTTGCTGATAGCGTCCTTGTTGAGGCCCTGCGATAGGCGAGACACACCAGAAGTATCCTCTTTGTCTTCGTCCAGCATCTGAATGGTCTGGAAGACAAACGGGTTCAGAGAGGCCTGCTGCATTGGAGAGATAGCATCAGGGCGTGTGACGTTGACGATACCACCAACACGGTTGTCGATAAGCTCACGAGGGTTCGTAAGGCCACCTTTGACTACAGTGTAGCGTGGGTTGTTTGTGACCATTGCGTGGTCGAGGATGGAGCGTGTCAGAACTGTACGAGCGTTCTGGATACCCACGAGCTTGTCAGCAAAGTTGTTGCCATGGAAAGCATGTGGGATCGGCAGCGGTACAAAGGCCACGAATGGCCGGCGAGTGACCATCTCTTTCTCTAGGAGTACGTTTGATGCTTTGACTACACGGTACAGATCGGCTGTTCCTGTGCCCTCTACATCAAGCTCAATGTAAGCCTCAACTACAGTTACCTGACGTGTCTGGCGCTGGTAGCCCTTGGCGTTAAAGCCACGGTCAGCACCA
>Ga0213862_10000962_pt1 | contig 12092 bp, 9 predicted proteins | sample PICome_7_FD_160092 | JGI IMG/M metagenome (GOLD analysis project Ga0213862, IMG submission 160092) | Coastal seawater microbial communities near Pivers Island, North Carolina, United States - PICO266 | ecosystem: Environmental > Aquatic > Marine > Coastal | place: USA: North Carolina | collected... | reverse complement strand
AATATTACCACTGATGAAAGGACTTGCGTCTGTAAGAGTGATGACACAATCATCTCCAGCAAATGAAGCATATAATCGTTGTGGAGTAGAGGCTATTGTTTCAAGAGAATTGGCGGTGATGTCCCATATCTGGAGAACATCATCAACCCTTGCGAAAACTGCTTTTGTTCCATCATAATTAACACCACCTGATAAGAATTTGCCTACTGTAGAAGTAGCAGTTAAACTCCACGTGCCGTTTACGTTTTCGGTATATGCTTTTGGATATCTATTGAAGGTACTACCGTCTCCTGCTACAACAAATGCTTTACCGTTTCCACTTATCGCACACATTACGTCTGTATATGCTGATGGTAAAGAGATTGGCGTATTAGAGTTCAGTGTCCAATTTCCATTTACAAGGTCATATACATTCACTTTTGGACTGGCAGAAACACTATTATCTAAAACACACATACGCGTTCCATCATCGCTTACTGACATTTTGTATCTATAATTGTGGTTAGTCATCATACTTAATGATAGTGTATTTGGTGAAGCAGTCCAAGTTCCAGCGTCGTTGTAATAACTTGTTGCCAGTCCGGCATTGTAATCCACGGATTGCGTGCCCGTCAACTTATAGGTAACTCCTTCCGTGCCCGACAAATCAAATGTGATATTGTATGTTCCCGTGGCAAATCCGGGCAAAAACACGTTGTTCCCACTGTCGTCCAATGAGAAGCTCCCATTATACGACGAACTCGTGGTGGTATTTTGCAATGTATAATTAACCGACGATGTAGTGCTACCGGTGAACTCGGACAATGTTAATCCCGCCATTTCGTATCCGGTTGCAAGGGTAAACGCGATCTTGTCTACATCACCAATCGAAAGTGAATTGTTCAATGAAATATCGTTTCCAACAAAGGCAATCTCTTCGAAATCCGCGTCAGAATAATCACCCCCGGATTGTGTACCGGTCAACTTATAGGTAACCCCTTCCGTGCCCGACAAATCAAACGTAATATTGTATGTTCCGGCGGCAAAACGAGTGAACACGTTGTTCCCCGCGTCCGTTGACGAGAAACTCCCATTATACGACGAACTCGCGGTGATGTTTTGCAATGTATAATTAACCGACGATGTAGTGCTTCCGGTGAACTCGGACAATGTCAATCCTGCCATTTCATATCCGGTTGCAAGGGTAAACCCGACATTGTCTGTGTCGCCTTGGGGTAACGCGTTTTCGATGGTAATACCGTTGTTGGAATCAAAAGAAACAGTTGTTGGTGAAATGTGGTCGTATCCAGTGGCTACATTAGGAGAACTAGGATTGACAGTCGTTCCTGAAACAGTAGAATTGAACAATCGTGAACCATCCGTGCTTAAAAAGGTGATCAATCCACTATTACCACTTGTATCATTATCTAAAAACCATGACAAGTTTTCAGTATCATAGTTATACACTTGTCCAAGGACAGCCAAGGTTTGTCCACCATTTGCAATTTCAGCTGTCAAATGCGTACCTAGATAAGTTACATCCGTCCTCATCGTTTTTGAAAACGAAGTGAAGTTTACAAAAGCATCACTAACACTGGCACGATTATATACTTTCACTGTACCATTATCATGTATAAGACAATAGAGTCCGTCTCTTGATACGTGCAATCCTAACACTCTTGTTCCAGTATATTCTAATTTTTTATCCCACGAACCATCATTCACTTTTTGATGCACATCTATCACTTTAAAATCAGAAGAGTTGTCTTCCGCCGTATAAATACAATCGTCAGTTGCGAACTTTGCTATCAAAACACTGTTTGAAATATCAATTGTTTCAGCCTGGGTAGTCTCTGTAGGAATATCCCAAATTGCTAAGTTTATAGTCGTGTTAAATCTATACAGAACTTTCGTTCCATCGTAATTTATATGTGCAAGATTTCCGATTTCGAATGTTGATGTTGTCGTTTTGCTCCATGTTCCGTCCGATGCTTCACTATAGATTTGAAGGAGTTTATATTGTCTCCCAAAAATAAACGTTCTTCCATCACCACTCATAGCACATATTAGAGGTTTCGTTTCAGAATCGTATCCTGTTCCTGAAACATCAATCGGTGTGTTTGCGTTCAATGTCCAAGTTGAACCGACCAAGTCGTAGATGTATACTTTGAGAGCATTATGATCTCTATTATCCAGAGCACATAAACGGGTGCCCTCATCATTCATTGTAATCTTGAAAATGTAGTATAACAAGTTTTGAACGTAACTCAAATCAATCGTGCTATTCGCAGTCCAAAATCCAGCGTCGTTGTAATAACTGCTTGCCAGTCCGGTGATGTAGTCCGCGGATTGTGTGCCGGTTAACTTATAGGTAACCCCTTCTGTGCCCGACAAATCAAACGTAATATTGTAGGTTCCCGTGGCAAATCCGGGCAAAAACACGTTGTTCCCCGCGTCCGTTGACGAGAAGCTCCCATTATACGACGCATCAGTGGTGGTGTTTTGCACTGTATAATTAACCGACGATGTAGTGCTTCCGGTGAACTCGGACAATGTTAATCCCGTCATTTCGTATCCGGTTACAATGGTAAATGCGACCTTGTCTACATCGCCTTGAGGTAACGCATTTTCGATGGTAATACCGTTATTGGAATCAAACGTAATATCGTCGAAAACCGTATTTGAATAATCTAACATTTGTGTTCCAGTAAGCTTAAATGAAACCCCTTCTGTTCCGGATAAATTAAACGATACACTGTAGGCTCCTGAATCGAAATTGGAAAATATATTATTTCCAATGTCAGAAGATGAAAAGTTTCCGGTGCTGGACGTGTTTGCCGTAGTATCTATAAGTGATACTGTATAATCAACCGATGAAGTGCCAGTCCCGATAAAATCATTCAACGTAAATCCAGGCATGACGTATGAATCACTTACTGTAAAATACACCACTTCCACATTTTCGTTATTTAATGAGTTTTCAATTGTCAAATTGTTTTCAACGAAGTCGATCACCGACAACGGTCCAATTGTTGCACCCCATACTGCTACGCCTCCGTCCGACTTACCCAACGGTGGCATATCTCCAGCTCCAATATATACATTACTTATATCCCAGGTGGTTGTATGTTGTGCACTACTAAACTTAGGTCCATTTACTCTTAAATAGCTAGTAGAACCGTATCGTAATAGATTAGGATTCGGTTCAGAACCCCATACTAATTCGTTATTTTCATTATACAATCGCATATATGCGCTATCTATGCGGGACCAGTAGTTACTGTTACTACCCAGTTGAACAATTATCGCTTCCACATCATATATATTATATGATTCGTCTAGTTCAAGTCGTTTGTCATTTTTACCATTGCTTTTTATTGTGCCACCATTGCTGTTCCCATAATATACGTTCCCATTTACATAAACATATATATTGCCTACCACAGATGCAAGTTCAAATACACTAGAACCGCTGGGTGCGTCAATATTCACTCGGTTGAATGTCGTATCACGCATATTGGTTGTAGTATAATTAACTTGTTTTGTGCCAGTAAAGCTATATGATAACGGGGTAGTGCTTGTAGTGCTCATGCTAATGTCATATCTTCCTGATGTAAATGATATGTTATCAACGTGATTGCCTACATCAGAATATGCTATGGATCCACTTACTGCATAAGTCAATTCTAGACTCTGTATGCTATATTGTATTGTTCCGGATTGAGACATATCCGCAATTGTAAGCTTTACCATATCATATCCTTCGTCTAAGTCAAATGATATATGTTCCGTGTTTGATGAGCTGACCGTGCCACTCATATAAATATTTCCACTGTCATCAAATCTATAATAGTTACTTAATTGATCGGTTGAAAACTGACTACTTATGACATTACTGCCGGATAAGGTTTCTGTACTGCTGTTATAATTGAAAGTAGTATCAGTATCCGGAGTGGACGAAAAGTTTAATAATGACGGTAAATCACCATATGACAATGTCGGCACACCATTATCAGTTAACTCACTCCATTTTCCATCTGTGTTCGTAACGCCCCCGAAGTAATGAAACCAGCTATTGTAATTTTGGTTCCGTTGTACAAATGAACGTACATATTCTGGATATAGTGCAGGAACCTCAGTTTCAGTTGTAGGAATTGCATTGAGTAATACACTTGCTGTTCCATCATAATTGTCTGCTAGTCCGTAATAATAAATATAAGGTAAGCCTAACCCCTTTATTTTTGGTTTTAAACGATATCCATATCCGCCTTCCATGCCTGAAAAATGTTTTTCAAGGGCAGCGTTAAGTGATGCGACATCTGTAATATTATGTTTTATTACTTGCCAATACGTGGATCCATGGGTAAAGGTTGGAGTTGTAACTGCAGTGTCATGCACTACAACACACTTGTTTCTGTTGTTCCGAGTGGGCACGAAATACCTAAAGCCAAGTGCTTCATTCAACCCTGGATTCAGCATAATTTTATACGCCTTATTCGTTCCTTTCAATGAATATGTCATTGTTGTTGTAGAATCAGTTGTTAGAGTTAAGGTATAGCTTGTCGCGGTAGATGGTGTCAATCCTTTTTTTGATAATAAGTTATGTCCAATAGAGGATTTGATAAATGTGCCCGAAATATCACCAGGGCTAATGTTATAACTAATATCTCCGCTCCCAGAAACATTTATTACAATAAGTGAGAGCATTTGTTCTCGGTTATTTAAGTCAAATGTAACGACATCAATATCGCCCGTAATGATTTCATTGGAAATAGTAATTACATTGTTCGTAAATGTCAATGCGGTATTGTCGTAATCCGCCAAGACGTGTCCATATTGCTCCACATCTTTGGTAAAATAGCCTTCGTCTATCATGGAAACACCATCAATGGTCCAAGATCCACCCATTTCCGCATTACCGACCTTGCCCTCTGCCAAGTGGAAACGCACACCAATTTGCTGCTCCAATTTACCAAATGCATATACGTATTCGGATTTGCATCCCAAATCACAGCTAATCATGTGCACACACTCAACGCCATATTCCATATGCAATGTGCTAAAAAACGCCATTAATTCGCTCCAGCTTCCAATATCCGAATCTGTTTCGACCACGTTTTCTACCACCATTTGTTTTTGTTGTGTTCCCAAAAATTGCGTAGATTCACCAGAATAAGAGTGGCTTACCCAACCTGCACTCACAAACCGATGACACGCTGTATCCCGTATTTTAGCTAATACGCCATCAAAAGTGTCGTTCGCAAAATCCACAATAATACAGTGGACGTTATTTTGCGCGCTGTTTATCAAGACCGCTGTATCTTCCACGCGACTATCGACGATCAATAGACGATGTGGATGAGAACCGCAATCCGTTACGGGTAGTTCTCCAAGAGAACTGTCAACCTCGATGTTGTTGGTAGCATCGAAAGAAGAAGGGGAAAGCATGGTTATAGTATAGAATATATACTATATACAATAGCAATATTTTCTATGTTCTCTAATTACGAATACATATATCGCAAGAATTGTAAATAATTTTAATTACTATTTACAAGTCGGTTATAAGTCACTACGTTTACAAGTCACTACGTTTACAAGTCACTACGTTTACAAGTCACTACGTTTACAAGTCACTACGTTCACAAGTCACCCCCGTACATTTATCTGCGGATGGCCATTACCGCGGAATAAGACGCATGGTGCTCATCACCGCCGAATGATTTATCATTATAGTTGACATTCATCGCGCGCTGTTTCTTAAATCGCACATAGTCAGACGAATCCGACACAAACTTGGGGTTGCAAGACGCACCAGGAACCCCAGTAGTATCACAATTGGAGTAAATAGAACCAATGCGGCTCTTCAAGCCGGGCTTGCTCGCGTTGACCTGGTTGGGACCACCGCACACATAGTTCTTGCGGCTCAAGAAATCACCTAAATTGTTCACAGCACGAAATGGCGTAATCACGCGCTTCTGCCCCTCTACCATTCCCGAAGCTTGTCCTTGGTTCCATGCTCTACGTAATAAATGGCGTGCCGAGGTCTGATTTCCATCTTTGTAATTTGTTATTGTCTGTTTTGGAGAAATACCCTGCATTATCTTTATAGTATAATATAGTAAAATATTATATTTCCGTTTAGTATATGGATTCAACGGAAGAAGGTGTGAAACCCATCGAAGAAGAGACACCGCCAAAAAATGCCGAAATAGACAAAATGACACTGGCGTTACTGATGAATCGCGACCAATATCGTAAATATGTTTCGTCAACAGAACCCGAAAAACATGAGCACATCAATAAATGGGAAAACTCCTTAAACGACCACAAAAACGCCATCCTCAATATGACAACACAATTATTAAACGATCCTCATTTACAAATAACCAATAATGTCAATGATGCTTTTACTCGTTATACCAAGGTTCTCGTCAACCATCTAGAACAAAAGAAAATAGAGAAACAAAACTTGTATAACCAAGCCGACGAAGATACCATGTTCGGGACAATTGACGAAGAACACTCGACGCCATCAACCCCGTCATTCTGGGGCGCAACCAGGGTGTCAAAACAGCCATCGCGAACATCAAAGAAGGCGATGGAATTGTTTATGAAGCCCCCGACTATATAATTTCATATTTTTTCTGTGTATATTATAGAAATAATCCCATATTTGAGAACAATGAAAACTCCAGGTTCTCAAAGATACAAAAAATCTAAACAAAAGAGAACAAATAAATCTAAAACGCGCAAGCTTGGCAACTTAAATTGTCATCCTATAACACATGGGAAAACTATATCGAAACACAGTTGCTTTACTCGGGACACAATTATACAAATACGCGATGCCTACAACAAACAATATACCGAGAACCCAATCGTCGGCGACACTGCTTGCGATATTTGGAAAGAACTGCGAAAACGACTACCCAACTGTAATAACGAAGATTGCTGGGTGGGAAACGTTCAAGCTCCCTCCGTCAGAGAATATTTACGAAAGCGCATGTTCGTCCCTAAACAGCCCGCTTCTTGGAAAGATGAGCCCAAAAAGTGGCTGAATACTACTGATATTAAGAACGTGTTATCGCAATATATGGAATCCCATCCCAATTTCATCGCACTCGGCGTTGTGCCCATTGATTTTGACGCAGAACCATATCACGGTGGCGATATATGTGTAGACCGAGCATTTTGCCAGTTTAATTTACAAGAACAAATAGATGCAGGGAAAACAAAAATCGGAGCCGTGTTTAATTTAGATAAACACACCGGTTCGGGAACTCATTGGGTATCTTTATTTATAGATGTTGAGAACCCACTTATATTTTTCATGGATAGTGGCGGCGAAAAGGCGCCCAAAGAGGTGAACACATTTGTGAAACGTGTCCAAGAACAAGCGAAAAACCTCAATACACCAATCGATAACATGCCATTTATACAGAACCATCCGGTGGAACACCAACAAGAGAACACTGAATGTGGCGTATATTGCATTCATTTTATAACAACAATGTTGACGGGGCGCGTTGGTTCTCGCAAACAAATAAATACAAATGATAAGAAAATAAAGTATTTTACTGAACAATCCATTCCCGATGATGATATGTTTAAAATGCGTAAGAAATATTTTAATCCATAATTGAGAACATTATTTTATAAATATAGTATAACTAATAGTATATTTGTAATGACAGAAGAATCAAAAATTAATAATAACGAAATCAACAAAATACTAACCAGCTACAAACGCGCAGTTAATATTACAGGCGCAAACATAAGACGTGAAAATAGAATACTCATAAAAAAACTCAGTGATAAACTCGGTATAAAAATAGACCAACCCAACAACATTTTCCGAAAACTTTCCGATAGTATTGATGGGCTTTATAACCGATTAAGAACTATGGTTGATGGGGTTAGTCCACAAGACTATGAAAATACCAAAATAATCATCCATACAGCAACGGATGGAACAACGGACAAATATGGTAATTATATTGTATCTGCGAAGACGGAACTCGTTCCAAGTAATGCTTATAGTAAAGCCCGCGAAGGGAATGCGATATATGCAAAAATTATGGCCCAAATAAACAATCCCAAGCCGAATAATATGGACGTAAAAATTGCCGGACCAGGAGAACCCGCGACAAGTCGTCAAACAATTGAGATCAAACGTCCGGGCCAACACGGTGGAAAAACACGAAAAGCACGACACCACAAAAGAAAACACAATAAAACGGCCAATAAATCAAAGTAATTTTTTTAGCAACTATATAAACGTAATGACATTGTATATTCATATTATGTCATTATTCGTTACGAACGAGAACCAAGAGCTATTATGGAATGTAGCCAACCAGAATATGCACGTCCAACAATATTTCGCATCTATACCCGAAGGCACTCGGTATGAGTGGTTTAAACAGCAAGTGAGAGGTGTTTATGAAAAATATTCGAATCAACCAATAGATATGGTACGACTACAAGAAATCAATAAAGAGGCGGTATTGAGTATGTTGACAAGTGCAAAATCACAGGATACAAAGCGTTTCGCAATGGTGCCGTCGCCGTATCAAATCCCTACGCCGCCTATGCCGCAAATGAACAAGACGGAAGTCAACCAACAACAGTTTCAACAGAAGCAAGAAGAATATCAGAACACGCTTGCGCGCCCGACACCACCCACTGATGTAAACTTTTCGGAGAAAATAGACGACCCAGTTATCAACAATATGGATGAACTATTGAAACAGCAGATCCAACAGCGAGAACAAGAATATAGTGCGTATGCGCCGCCGCCAATAAATGGATCAGTACCCGCAAACGCGCCTGCTCCGCACCAAACACTACGCATTGACCCGAATAGCAATGTTACTATTGTCCCCGATGTGATAGAGCCCAAGAAGAGTGTAACATGGAAACCCGAAATAGAACAGTCGGGTATCGTTTCGGGTCCGAATCCATCGGAAAAAGTAATTGAAGAAATCCGTGCACAGTTACAAACGGCGATGGACGAAATAGGTGCGTTACAAACCACCGTTAAGAAAATGGCATTGCGTATTACAATGTTGGAGAGCGAGAAGAAGTCGACACCCGCACCAGCACAAAATATTACCGTGGAAATTGTGGACGACAATGACAATGTGGTTCTACCAAACTGACGTGGTGGTTTCCGAAGAAACTGACGTGGTGGTTTCCGAAGAAACTGACGTGGTGGTTTCCGAAGAAACTGACGTGGTGGTTTCCGAAGAAACTGACGTGGTGGTTTTAAAAATAACACTGACGTGGCAGACGTAACATGGTGCGTATATACTTTAGGAATAAACTATAACACATTTGTATACAATATGTTTGTAAAGGTTTTCGCACTTCTCCTAACTACTGTCAGCAATATGGCTGCATTCAAATATTATGGTTCCACTGCTCCACTAAGGTCATTCGACCCATTCAAGTTCTCCGAAGACAAGGAAGAGAGTGTTGTTCAGCGTTTCCGCGAAGCGGAATTGAAGCACGGTAGGTGGGCTATGTTAGGTGCATCATCTATTCCGTTGATAGAGTCGCAAACTCATCTCCCAGCAATCCATGCATTTGACGAACTCCCCGCAGACTTCAAGGTCCTCGTAACAGGCGCGGTTCTCGCCGGCGAAGTCAATAGTATTATGCGAGGGTGGAAGAACCCATTTTCCACACAATCTTATTTTACTCTATTACCTGAATATCAGCCAGGTGACGCCGGGTTCGCACTTAAAAAAAGCGTGAACCAAGAAGCCTGTAATAAAGAACTCAATAATGGGCGATTAGCAATGATTGCTATGGTAGGTATTTTCGCACAAGAATTATACACGGGCTCATCAATTTTGAATGCGTAGAAACCCCGACAATATAGATTTGTTTTTCTCGGCATATTGCATTGTTCTCAACTTCTCGGCATATTCTTTTTCCATTAATTGATGGCGCATGGACTGGTCCTGTTGTTTCAACATATGTTCGGCTTGTTGTTTTTCAAGAGGCGCGAGTTTTTGATTACCGCGTGCTTGCATAATATGATCGACCGATTGATAGCGCGGAACATTGTGTATATCCCGCTCGCTCACCGAAAAGACCGTTTGGTCTTTGTGCACTTTCCGTAAATCGTCATATTTCAATTTACTGAAAGGATCAGTTTCTACATACGCATCTCCATCTTCGTCGTCATATAGTTTGTTACCCGACGATGGGTTCATAAACATAGTCTGCACACCCTGATACCGTACCATCCCAGCCTGCGTCTCCTTTATTTTCTCAAATACTTTCCCCATATTATTTGCGTTCACTTGTTCGCTAGTTTCATATATGGGCGCGTCCTTTGAGAACCATTCATTTTTACTTTTGTCTATTTTCTTCGACATATTTTCGTCAAATAATTTATTGAACTTCTGTCTGAACTCTTTATCGCCCATTTTTTTGATGGAAGAATTGACTTGTGTTTGTATTTGTTTGTCGGTATCGGCTGCAACATACGTAGTATTTTCTTCGGTCAGTTCGGTATGTTGTTTTTGTTGATTATTGAAAAACTGGGCAACAACATCTAGCGCTTTTTTGTAAAACAAGAAATATTCGGCTGGTAATTTGGATTTATCTGGATGCATCATGAGAACTTTCTTCTTTGCATTTTTCATTTGTAACATAGTAGGTTCAATCGGAAGGTCAAATAGTTCCAACAGTTCTTGTAGCGAATACATATGTATATCCAAATTATGGGCTTTCGTTGTCATTTATGAAATATATTTACATTTCATAAATAAAAATCAAACAAAACAGTTCTGGGTTCTCAAACAACATAAAAATATGTTGAAAATATATACATAATGCCTCGTCCGTATATTACTCAAATCGAAAGCCGCGCGTCATTCTTGGAAATGCTAAAACATAGTCCTGGTCATATTTTTGTGAAGTTCGGCGCGGATTGGTGTGCGCCCTGTAAAGAGATCGGCCCGTATTTAATGGAGCGGTTTGAAAATATGGGCGACGATGTCCAATGCATATTAGTAGATGTGGACGAAAGTGTGGATTTATATGCATTTCTAAAGATGAAGAAAATGGTGCAAGGGATACCAACCGTATTGTATTATGCAAAAGACAATACGAGTTACATACCCGACGAAATGTGCAACGGGACGAATGCTGCCCATTATGACCAATTTTTCCATAATTGTTTGGAATAAACTGAAATTAGTGTTTGCGGGACGACTTTTTGTTACTCTTTTTGGATTTGGAATGCTTGGTCTTGTTGTGTTTTCTTCCTACACGTTTTGCTTTACCACCAACTGGTTCTTTCTGTTCGGGGGCACTCGGCTCGGGAGCACTCGGTTCTGGGGCGCCTGGCTCGGAAACACTCGTCGATACTGGCTCTTGTACTGGTTCTGCGACAACCGGTGCAGATGGTTCCGGCTCAGACACAGGCACAGACTCCGGTGCTGGTTTATTTGTAGTCAATCCACCATCATCATATAACGTGGAATACGACAATATCATTGTAGTAATACCTATGTAAATATACGCCACGAGTGGCACGACATCAGTTTTCATATTTTGTATATACAAAATATGGAGAAAGTATTTGAATAGTCTGCGAAATAAATGAGGATTTTTCTAAATAATGAGTATTGCATATAGAACAGTTTACATCTCAGTGCGCATACGATAAGCGTTGTATCGTTCTCTCCAGAATAGGCTCATTTCTGGTTTGATTTTGGTCTTGAGATGCTGCTGCATTCTTTCGGGATTTTCATAATACAAATGCCAGCCGTCGCGGTTGGAACCTCCCTGGCATGCAAACGATACCTTGTAATAAAGTTGTTCGTCGTTTGAACCAACGCGATGATTGTAGCGAATGCCAGTGACTGCATCGCGGATAAGTGCGCCGTTCGTGTTACTGGTTTTGTAACATTCAACTTTCTTCTTGTTCCCAGGACGCAAATAGAACCTGCAAAATCCGGGGTCATTCATCTTGTATTCTTCCTGAATACGCTTCGCCCGCTTTTGGATTGAAACCTCTGAAAAGAAGGTTTCGCTGTCACTATCGCTGTCAACCTCATTGGCATTGTAGTATTCCTCGTCTTCGTGATACA
>Ga0213862_10000961_pt1 | contig 12094 bp, 6 predicted proteins | sample PICome_7_FD_160092 | JGI IMG/M metagenome (GOLD analysis project Ga0213862, IMG submission 160092) | Coastal seawater microbial communities near Pivers Island, North Carolina, United States - PICO266 | ecosystem: Environmental > Aquatic > Marine > Coastal | place: USA: North Carolina | collected... | reverse complement strand
GCTTTCGCCGCCGCGGCTTGTTCGTGCCACATGGCGGCCGCGCCGTTGGTGTAGGCGGCGGCATCGCCGTTGGCGGCCGCGTCCTTCGCGTCGCCGTTCGCGCCGGCGCCGTACGGGTTTGATCCCTGATGAGAAGAAAGGTTTGGGTGCGGGCGGGGAAGTGGGGGTTAGAAAAAAGTGTGGGTGAAACTTCCGCTTCCGGGACACTCGTTGACAAATATCTGGGGGATTCTTTTGAAAGCGACGGGTGTGGGGGTGAGGGCGCGCACCATGTAGCCTGGGTACATGAACTGGTTCGCGCCGCCGTACGGATTGGACATGGCCTGCGTTTGGAAGGACGTGGGTGACGCTCGGTCAGTTATAACGCGCGACGGTGACGAGCGGGAACGAGTCGTGATCACGCGTCCGGCGAACTTCTTTTCTTTCTCTCCTCTGACGAGAGACGGAGGGGTTGCCAGGGTGTGCGCCGGATGAGCGTGGTTGAACGCGGATGTGAGGCGCACCTGGGGCCACATGGCGTAGGGGTTCGGCGCCATCTGCTGGTTGCCGTAGCTGTAGGCAGCCTGAGACTGCGCGGGAGCCTGAGAAGGGGCGAGGGACGGCACGGTCAGCGAGCGCGTGAGGCGAACGGAGGCTCCCCCTCGTTTCGTTCTACAGGCTGGCGCCGGAAGATGGGTGTTGTGGATGACGAACGCGTCGCGGTTTGAGACGATCGCGATCGGAATTAAAGATCGGACACGCACCTGCATGGTGTCGGGAGGTCAAAGATCCCTCCGCCGACCGGTTATGCGCCCTCGCTGACTGGCGGCGACGCGCTTTCCGGGTGGAACTCGCGGGCGGTAAAATTCACCCGCGACGCTTCCTGCACAGAAGACCGAAAACCGTCGAGTGCTTCGGAATTCGCCCTCGCGCGCGTGTTCGGTGTTCGGATATGACCGGTCCGAGCGCTGTTTCTTGTCGTGCACGAGTGGGACGGTGCAAACCGAGCCCGCTCACTGCGGTGTGACGTCGCCGGGCGCGTCCGCACCCAACCTCGTGAACACACGAATGCCGAAAAAACTCGGCCGAGGCCCGCGAGCCCGGAGAGTCTCTCGTTTCTCCTCCAATCAAAAGACGAGTAAAATGCAATTTATGGCTCACACTCGACTGCTTCCCGCTGCTCGCGCGCAAAAAAGGTGCCACGCTGGAGGTGGAAAATATCGAAACGTCGGGTTAACTTCCCTGACCTGTGCGCCTGTGGATTTGGTCCGGATTTTGGATCGTATTTAGCGTTTGGACGTATTTTTCTCACTCCACGTATGCGCGACAGTCAGCGCCCGTGTAATTCATCATTTCATCCCCAGCGGACGACTTTCTTTTCTTCATCCGGGTGAGAAAAAGCGCCCCACCGCATTCTCTCTCGGGCGACACGTCAACCTTAGGTCAGCAGGTATGTCGACCGCCCTCTCCGCGCGCTTCGCGCTCGTCCCGGCCCCGGTGCCGCGTATAGGTGCCAACCGCGGAGCTCGTCGCGCCGCCGCCTTCCAGGTTCGCGCGGGAGCCCGAAGCAGGAGCACCAAGAAGGCGTCCCCCATCAAGACCAAGACAGGCGGCGGGTCGAAGAAGAGCAAAGAGAAGAAGGCCAAGCTCGCCGGCGGTGGCGGGACCGGCGCCCCGCGCCCCGACCTCTACGTCCTCCCCTCCGACGACGGACCCAAATCCGTGAAGGTCAAGGAAGTCATCGAGGCGGACGCGTCCACCTCCTTGTCCGACATCCTCGCCATGGACTCGCCCCTGGAGGTGAGCGACGTCGCGTACGAGGCGCCGCCGACGCGATTCGGCGAGATGCCCTTCGGCGGGTGGGACGGCCAAAACCTCAACCTTCGTCGCGCGGACGAGCCCGTCAAACAGGAAACCTTCGGCGCGGGATGGGCCGACGGGCTCGCGGAGTTCCGCGAGGACATGCGCGAGAAGGAGACCGCGCGCAGCCAGGCGAGGGCGGCGACCCGGGAGGAGGAGGAATCCTTCTACGTCGTCGGAGCCAAAGACGCGAGGTTCGTGGACTTTGGCGCCGACGTCGACGACTACGGCGACGAAACCGAAGGATGGGACTCTCCGGACGACGACGAAGAGGACGTGTTCGAGGGCAGGACCGCGATGGAAGCCGCGGCGTACGCCGACATCGAGGCCAAGTACCGAGCCGGTCAGGCGAAGGGCGCGGTGGAATTCGACCTCGGCGGCGACGACGACTTCGAGGCGGACGCGGACGGCGAGACACGCAGCCGCGGGATACCGTCCGAGATGCGGTGCTTCGACACCGCGAAGATTTACATCAAGGCTGGCGACGGCGGGCGCGGGATGGTGGCGTTTCGAAGAGAGGCTTTCGTCGCGCAAGGCGGCCCGTACGGGGGCAACGGCGGCAACGGCGGCGCCATCTTCTTCGAGGCGGACGAGGGCATCAACTCGTTGGTGGGTTTCCGCAAGAAGGTACATCATCGCGCGGAGGCTGGCGGGAACGGCGGGGGCAAGAGGATGCAAGGGAGCGACGCGCGGGACCGCACCGTGCTGGTCCCCCCCGGCACAGTCGTGAGAAACGCGGACACCGGGGAGGTCATCGCCGAGATGTTCGCGCACGGGCACAGGGAGATGATCGTGCCGGGCGGCCGGGGCGGTCGCGGTAACGCGTCGTTCAAGACGGCCAAGAACAAGGCTCCGCAGATTGCCGAGAACGGCGAGGAGGGCACCGAGCTGTGGGTCGAGATGGAGCTCAAGCTGGTGGCGGACGTGGGGATCATCGGGGTGCCCAACGCGGGCAAAAGCACGCTGCTCGCCGGCGTGAGCAACGCCAAGCCAAAGATCGCGGATTACCCGTTCACCACCATCGTCCCCAACCTCGGCGTGGTTGAGCGCGACTACACCCGCATGGTCTTCGCCGACATACCCGGTTTGTTGGAGGGCGCCAGCGAGGGCGTCGGGCTCGGATTTGAGTTTCTCAGGCACGTCAAGCGTACCAGGGTCCTCGTGCACGTGCTGGACTGCACCAGCGACCACGTCGTGGACGAGTACGACGCCATCCGCAACGAGATCTTCCTCTTCGACCCCGAGGTTGGGGACAAACCGGAGATTGTGGCGCTGAACAAGGTTGACGCCTCGGAAGCCGCGGCGGTTAAAGCGCTGAAGCTTCAAGGGGAGTTCCGCGCGCGCGGTGTGGACGCGCACGTCGTCAGCGCGCTGGACGGCTCGGGCGTCGCGGAGCTCGTGACCGCGACGAAGGATGCGCTCGAGGCTCTTCCCCCGATCGATTACGAGGAGGAGGCGCGGAAGGCGGAGGCGAGGCGGGGCGTGGTTGCCAGGAGGGCGGACGGCAAGGAGCTCAGCGATTTCGAGGTCATCGACGAGCCCTACGCGTTCTACGTCAAGGGCGCCGCGATCGAGCGGTTCGTGCAGATGACCAACTGGGACTACTTCGAGTCGTTCAAGAGGTTCGCGCAGGTGCTGAAGATGTCCGGGGTTGAGAAGGCGCTCAACGAAGCCGGCGCGGGCGAGGGCGACCGCATCGTCATCGGCAAGTACGAGTTTGAGTGGAGCGCGGATAACAGGACCGGCGCAATGTACGAGTCCTGGAAGGCGAAGCAGGACGAGAAGCCGGCGGGAACCACCCAACAGGGAGGCCGTCACTGGCCCCACGGCTATATGTAGAGGGGTTTGCAATGCGTATATATTGTTATTTACGAAGGTACAAAGTTGGCTGCTATATTTTGGCAGACTCACAATCCTTGCTCCGGTCTATCCGGCCCTTATATATATGCCCTTCGGCGGATCAGCGACTGATCAGAATAAAGAATCCTTAAAATGCGAACGCGTTGAGCACCGACGGGGGCGAGCTGGCGTAGGCCGTCTTGCCGTTTACGCCGAACATGGCGACCTCCTCGTCGGAGTCAGAGGTGACCGATGAATTCATCTGGAACTCTTGCATGAAATCGACCAACGCCTCGACGGCATCGTCCGGAAGCTGATTGTACATGGTGACCCTGAGCCCCCCGAAGAGCGGGTGGCCCCTGAGGTTGTAGAAGCCAGCCTTCTCGGACTCTTCCGCGAACCTCTTCTCGATCTCGGGCGTCTTGCACTTGATGGGGATGGTCATAGTCGAGCGGAACTCGGGCTCTACGTCGTTGATGTAGAAGCCCTCGCTGGCGTCGATGATGTCGTAGACGCTCCACGCACGGCGGGTCGCTCGCGCCCGCATAGCCGCGACGCCGCCCTTCGCCTTGCAGTCCTCGAGGACGAGCTGTAACGCCCGGATCCCGAAAACGTTGGGCGTGTTCCAGATGTTCTGGATCGGGGTGCTCTTCGCAGCCGCGGACCAGGACATGACGCCGGGGCAGATGGACATCTCACGTTCGCCCGTGAGCAGATCCTTGCGCGCGATGACGACCAACAGGCCGCTCGGACCCAGGTTCTTCCCCGTGCTCGCGTAGACCACCCCGTACTTGGAGAAGTCCACGGGCCTGGAGAGCAGCGTGGAGGTGAAATCGCCGACGAGGGGCGGCGCGTCCTCGGGCATCGTCGGATCGACGTGGTACTCGAGGCCGTCGATGGTCTCGTTCGCGGTGACGTGCACGAACGCGGCGGTCGGGTCGACGTTCCAGGTGGACGAGTGCGGTATGGCGACGCCGCCGAGCTCGCTGGTCAGTCCCACGTGCCGTACGGCGCAGTACTTGCTCGCCTCGCCCGCGGCGCGCTTGCTCCAGAAGCCGTCGCCGACGTAGTCAGCCTTGGCACCCATCTCGCCGCCGAGGTTCATGGCAACCCCGGCGAACATCGCGTGCGCGCCGCCGTGCATGAGGAGCACGTCGTGCGTGTCGGGGATGTCCAGCACCTCTCGCATGAGGTCGCAGGTGTCCGCCATGCATCGCTGGACGGGGCCTCCCGCGTCGCGGTGAGAGTGCTCGATGAGACCCTGCGAGGGGGAAGGTACGCGGGTGAGATGACGGAAACGAGGTGGACGCGCGGGCGAGGTCGTCGAGCCACTAGCCAGCACAAAGATTCAAAGGGCAGAAATTTCAAATGCGAGGGGTGGTCGCGAGACGATTCGCGGAGCGAAAGGTCGCGGTCGATCAGCCGGGGAGAGATTAGCGCCGCGGACCGGGTCGAGAGGTGAACGCGACGCCCGGGCTCACGCGACATTGACACTTACCATGCCAGTGTCCTCAAAGGACGCGAGTTCGGCGCTGAGTTTCGCGAGGACGCCCGCGTCGACCGCGGAGGGACCGGCGCTGAAGTTGTGCTTCCATTTGGTGGACATGGTGTCGAGAATCCTGTTCTGACGATCGGGAAGCGGGTCGGGAAGAGCGAAGGCAATGTCGCCTGCGGTCGCCGTCCTGTGAGTCCTGTGATTCCTGTGAGCTGATCGAGTCGGTCGCGGTCGACCTTCCTCGTCCTCGGGATCCTCCCGGGGTTGGCGGTGTGCACGTGTTCTGCGCTTTGTTCGGCCTTCCCGCGCCTATTTTGGCGGCAAGTGTTCAGAGATTCCAACGAGTGGCTCCGCGAGCTGCAACCAGCCAGACTGTTCAACGGACAACTGTGCGAGAGGAATCTCGCTCAACTGCCAAACTTTTTTCAACGTCATCGTCACCATCGTTTTTGTTCCCCTCGAGCGAGCGGGAAGCGTTGACCGACCCGCCATACCTCCAGCGCGCGCGCTTCGACCCCATCGAGTGGAGTCACGGAGTCGCGGGAAACATGGGAAACGCGCCGTCCACCGCCGCGGGCGCCGGTGAGGCCGATACGTCCCTACCGGAGGAGACGCGAACGCCGGGGCTTCACTTCGATTTGGCGACGGAGATCTTGAAGTTCGCGACGGTGCGCGACTCGGCGTCCGCCGCGTGCACGTGCGTGGCGCTGAGAGACATGCAGAGGGACTCCGACCAGCTGTGGTGGAAACCGGTGACGTATCAGCTGGCGCGGGAGTCCAAGCTGTACGTCTCGGAGACCGAGGGAAGCGGTGCGCCCGTGTCGGGCGGCACCTGGCGTCGCGAGTTTTTTCGCCTCTGGACGTGCCGCGATCGATGGCGGGACGCCTCGAACGAAGGCGATGACGAGAACGAGACCGCGGAGCAGAGGCTCGCGCGCCTGACGGCGGCGGAGGGCGAAGCCTCCGACACCTGGATCAAGGCTGCGCAGTTCGAGGCTGGCTCCATCCGCGTCGGCGTCCGAATGCGTCCCAGGAACGTCGGCTCCGCTCCGACGGGTCCCGCCGCGGGTCTCCCCGGCAGCGGTGTCGTCCTGCCCCTGCACCAGAGGCTCCGCATGATCAAGGCGCAGCGCGGCGCCGGGACCACCACCGCGGACGCCATGCGGGTGCTCATGATGGACAGCGGGCGGGGCGAGGAGGCGTCGAGAAGCCCGTGGGCCGACGCCGACGTCTGCGAGAGGATGATCGATCACGCCGGAGCGCTGACCGACCTGACCAACGTCGACAAGGAGACGAAGAACGATGCCATCAAGGACAAAGGGTCCTCCGTCGTTGAGGGATACGACTTCGCGTGCGGCATCCTCGAGGTTGACGAGAAGGAAGGGCGCGTGATGGCGGTGGCGCCGGGCGTGGGCCTTCGCGAGTTCGCCTTTGACGCCGTCTTCTCCGACGGAGCCGCTCAGGTGAACGTGTACGAACAGTCCGCGCGATCCCTCGTCGCCGACGTCGTCAACGGGGTCAACGCCACCATCATCGTGTACGGACAGACGGGCAGCGGCAAGACCCACACGATGTTTGGGGAGCTGGATGAACAGTCGGAACAAAGGGGCTTGGTTCCCCGCGCGTGCGAGGAGATATTCACAGCCGCCGACGAACGGAGGCGTACCTTGGGCGTGACGTCCAAGATTGCGGTGTCGTACGTGGAGATTTTCGGTGACGAGATGACGGACCTGCTCAGAGGCGGCGCGCCCGTCGGTAACTCCCGCGTCGCCGGCCACGGGTACATCCTGGAGGGCAGCACGGAGGTCGCGGTTGGAGACATGGGGGACGTGCGAAGGGCTCTCGAGGATGGAGACGCGCAGAAACGCCGCGCGGCGACCGCGATGAACGCCAGGTCATCGCGCGCGCACGCCGTGTTCACCGTGTCCCTCGTGCAGACGGACGAGGAGACCGGGAAGGAGATGAGATCGCGTCTCTTCCTCGCCGACTTGGGGGGGTCGGAGCGCCTGAAAAAGTCTCTGGCGAACGAGGGCGTAGCCGCGCCCGGCACGGTCCCCTGGGCCGAGTACTACGAGAGCAGACGACGCCTGACGGAGGCGCTCAACATCAACTCCGGTCTGCTCGCGCTGAAGCAGTGCGTCGACGCGCTCCACGAGGCGCGCAAGTGCAGGGAGGAGGGTGCGCCCCCTCCCCACGTTCCCTTCCACGACTCCAAGCTCACCGCGCTTCTCGCGCCGGCGTTGGGCGGGAACAGCAAGACGGCGGTCGTGGTGACGTGCGCGCAGGAGCACGAGCACGCGGCTGAGACCACGCAGTCGCTGAGGTTCGGCGAGAAGTGCTCGTCGGTGGAGACCAGGGCGAGGGTCGGCGCGGACGCCCTCGCGGATGCGATTTCAAAACTAAACGGGAAAATCGCCGACTGCGAGGAGAAGATTCGGGCCGTGGAGCGCTGGGAGACGGTCAAGACCACGCGCAGGGACGAGGTGGAGGGTACAGATGAGGTTGTGATGACGAGTAAGCTCGTCGGGGCTGAGGATCTTCGCGAGGAGTTGGAGGCGATGCTCGCGGAGCGACGAGCGTTGCGTTCACGGGCGGCGGCGTAGAAAACAACAGATTTACTTTTATTCCGCAAACATTCCGCAAACACCAAACCGGCGTCGCCCTCATCCTCCTCCTCCGCCGCCGCCGCCGCCGTCTCCTCCTCCTCCTTTTTCTTTTGGGTGCGCCGCCAACGCCGCGCCATGCATTATCACGACGAGCGCTAAGCGCCGTTGTTCAGCCGTCATGCTTCCGAAGTGCACGACAGCTTCGGTCTTTGGCAGGGAGTCGTCCGTTGACACACAACACTCCCGGTGCTTCTCTATTTTGAAACCCCCGATTTTCGTCCCGCCGAAGGTCTTGAAAAGGGCTTCGTACGGTTCACCATCTGCTTGTAGAGCGTAATATATCGCGCACGGTATACCAAGATGGAAGCATCCGAAAGCTATGCTTTTGCATCCGGCAACTTTCCAATCGTTTCTCTTGCTGTTAAAGTCTTCGAAGAACACGACGTCTTGCGTTGGCCCTTTCGCGAAAATGGCCTGCCCCGGTACCGTGCCGCACCTCTGCTTCGATTCAAATGTAGAACTCGCTCCCGCTCCAACCACGCCGAAGCGCTTGCAGCCCCACTCCACGAGCGCGCTTTGGGAGGGGGGCTTGTAAAACTTGGTCGGAGCTTTCACCGACGATCGCGCGACGCACGCGCCGGACGCGGTGACAATGGACGCGTCCCACACGCCTTTTGACGGTATCTCTATCTTAATAATCAGCGCCGGTGTGTCCGGGGTCTCGATCCGCGCGACCGGGTACGTGACGGTTCTGTGCTTCCAAAAAATATTACCAAAAGTTAAGGGTCCTTTTTCCAGGGTCGGGGGCAGGAGCACCAGGCTTGGCGCAGAGAGGACATCGTCGCAGAAGCGGACCGCCGCGTCGATATCCGCGTCACTCATCATCTGCACGGAATTTTGGAGGTCTTTTGCTTGTTGCTCCTTCTTCCGTAGAAAACGGTCCGAGAGGGGCTTGGGAACCCTCGACACTTTCTTGCACTCCAACTTAAAGGCGTACGGCTGAGTTGTCGTGGAGGTCATCGTTGCGTCCCCGGTGTTGCTGAAGCGAAACTTGTCTTGCCTTGAAGCAAACAAACCGGCATGATCCACACCGTCGACTTGGTACGTGAAGAGATGCGAACCCGCGTCGTCGCGCGTGTGATCGACCATCCTGCCGCTCAGCTGGAGCAGTGATTCCTCATCTTGGCCAATTTCTTCGTTGGACAATCCCCCTGATCGGCCTGTGGTGGTCTGGTGCATTTTGTTGCAGAAGCAACATGTGACGTCAGCCTCTGATTCGTGCAGATATACGTCTTCGTCTCCTGTAGGCGCGTAGACGTTCATCTTGTAATCGACCTTGAGTGGGATGCAACCACCAATCCATTTCGTGCCCGGCACGCTCTCCCAGTGCCCGACGGAATCCTTCCCGAGCTTTTCCATGACCTCCTGAGAAGGCGGTGTGAACATTATTACCTGCTCGGGCTGGGCCGTATCGCTCTTCACCATGCCCTGCGCCGCCCGTCCCAGGTTAAGCACTGCATTGCCGCTCATGTTGAATGAATGTCGTGGGCGCCTCGGAGACTGTTGTACCTCACGCGGTCGCTGAGGGTTATCAGCGGACAAAAAGAATCAAAAAGAATACGCAAAAAGATATGACTGGCAAGTCTGGTGGAACTTTCATTGGTAACGGCCAGTAACCGATGAAAGTTCCACATAATAAATTCGGCCCAGCCAAGTAGTGGGATCAGACGACAACTCGTGTTTATTCATTAGGCGCTGAGAGGAGCGGCATTCTTGCTACACGTAAGTGTTTAAAGCGAGAACGAAAAGGCTGATCGAGCGCGCAACGCGACGGGGGCATGCAACGCGACGCTCGATACGAGGCTGTGGGTCTGTCACGAATTGAAATTAAACTAGTACACGCCGCCGCCGCCGTTCGGGTCGCTGGGGTCGTAGCCACCCGGCGGGGCCTGGCCTCCGCCGCCGTTACTTTCACCGCCGTTGGGGTATCCGTAAGGGTTGGAGGATCCGCCGTTGTATCCCCCGGGATTAGGGTTCTCTTTGGCCTGCTTGTACGGGTTGTTATCGCTGCCGCGGTAGGCGTTTGGTTTATACCCTCCCGCGACGCCCCGGTCGGCGCCGCTCGTCGTGCTGCCCCCGCTCTTGGACCGGTGCGGAGTGATGATGTTGCGTCCGCCCTTCCCCTTGCCCATCACCGCCCTCGGCTGCAGCTTCACCTGCATGAGGTAAGGGGAGTGTCCGACGGCTTCGTGCCACCCGAACGACGGCGCCGTCTCCCACCAGCCGCCCGCGCCGTCGCACCACTCGTCCCAGTACTGCGAACCGTCGTTGGAGTTGCCGTACTTGTGAAGCCGGCCGTCGGGGTAGTGCTCCTCGCCCCACGTACGCTCTTTATGATCGCCGCCGACTCCGTCCCAGGAGAGACCTTGTCGCAGACCCGCGCGGCCGTTCTCGTTGTACTCGTCGCCCCACTTCTCCTCCCACTTCTCTCCCCACGACCTGGAGGGCGCGTTGGCCATGCCGCCCTCGGTGTGATCGCGGCTGGCCCACGTGTCGGTCCACTTGATGCAGCCGCCGTGGCCGTCCCACTTCTCGCCCCATTTCTCGGTCCATCGGTTGGCGTGCCCATCGTCGGGCGCGGCGCCGTCCTCGAGGCTCCCGGTTTTTTCGCAGTAGCGATCCACGGAGCCGTCGGCGCGGTAGTCCTCGGTCCACCCCTCGGACCAGCACTGGCCCTTGGGGGTGTGCGACCACTTGGACGCCTCGCGGTGGATGAACGGGAGGCTGTCGGCGTCGTGGTTGTAGAGCTCCTTCCAGGACTCCTGCCACGCCTGCCCGTTAGAGTCGCGGCCGGACTTGACCGCGCCGAGCTCTCTGTACGTAAACGCGTCGGAGGTTTCCCAAAACTTTTCCTCCCACTCAACCGCTCCGTCGGCGCTCGTGCCGCGAATCACCGTCCAGGACATAACCTTACCGTCCTCGAGGTACTCCTTGCCCTCCTCCCTCCACCACCGAGCGCCGGACGTCAGGGTTCCCTCCTTGGCGCCGTCCTCGGCGCCCAGCTCGCGAACCGGGCTCGAGAGCGCGTCCTCGATGCTCGCCTCGACGCTAGCCCCGGACAGACCCGCCGGCGCCGGCGTGGCGACGTCCACGTCGTACCTCTGCTCCGCGGCGAGGATCGCCGCATCAGATACGGTGGCGGCGGCGGCGGTGTACACCTCCTGGAGCTCCTGGACCTGCGCCGCTTGCTGACCGAGCGGAGTGGCGGGTTTGGGCTCCTCAACCTTCGGCGGCGCCGGCGCCGGCGCGGCTTGGCTCTGAAACTGGGGCAGCGTCGTGTTCTGCTGCTCGATCGTCGTCTCGAACTGGAGGTCTAGGGTGCGCTCCGGCGCGCGTTCCATCACCTCCACCGCGGCTTCCACGCGGCGTGTGTACGACGGCGCCTTTTGCCGCTGCATCTCCGGAGGATAGTACGAGCTCGACGCCCCCGCGGGTCCGCTCCCCGGCATCGACGGCGGCGACCACTCCCAGAAATCGGACTTCGGCCCGAGCCTTTTCGCGTCACCGGACCCGCCGACATCGAGTCCCCCCGTCGCAGCGTCAGCGCCGTAGCCGCCGCTGGTGGACGAGGTTGTGGATTCCACCCCGGGGGTGCTGTACCCCGAGCCTCCGTAGTAGGTGCTGCTCCGCGACATTCGTCTGGCTGACTCGTCGCGGGTCTTCGCGGCGAGCCTCTCGCGCGCGACTTGGTCCTCGCGCATGCTCTCGGTGATCTGCTGGAGGCGCGCGGAAGGGTCGGAGCTTCGCCTGGTGGCCTCCTCCGCGGCTCTTCGCTCGGCGAAGGATTTGGCAAAGTTGACGGCTTCCTTGGATTCGATGACTTCCTCCTTGGACGACCGCGCGGTGGGCTTCTCGCGAATGACCGTGGTTCCCGGGTTGACCTTGATGATGCCCTTGGTCTGCATGGCGCGTGACGCCGCGAGCGCAGCCTCCGCGCGCTCCACCGTCCCGATGGGCGTCGCGGCTCGTTCGAACAGGTCGACAGCCTTGGCGCTCTGTCCGGCGGTGACGGCTTTTTTGCCGTAGTCGTCTGGGGATGTGCCGTACACCGGGGCGGGCGTCTCCGTCGGTTCCGTGGGCGGAGGCGGGGGCTTGTAGGTCACCCACGAGTCGTCGTACTCCATGTTGTTGATGAGATCGAACATGTCGCGCTCGTCCTCCACCGAGCTCTGGAACGGAGGAAGCCCCGCGGCCGCGAGCGGCTTGAGGCGCCGTCCTACGGAACCACACGGTCGTTGGCCGGGGGGTCCCGCGC
>Ga0213862_10000960_pt1 | contig 12104 bp, 9 predicted proteins | sample PICome_7_FD_160092 | JGI IMG/M metagenome (GOLD analysis project Ga0213862, IMG submission 160092) | Coastal seawater microbial communities near Pivers Island, North Carolina, United States - PICO266 | ecosystem: Environmental > Aquatic > Marine > Coastal | place: USA: North Carolina | collected... | reverse complement strand
TCGAATCTGAGCTCATCGTCCTTCATTCATCCGCCCGCCGACATTCCAGGAACGCATCCGGCGCAACAACGAACAGCTCCGCGCTCTCAAGGTCCTCGACACCGCCAAGGCCCTCGAACACTCCGCGGACGCCGCCGCATCCAACGCCAACGTCGTCAAGCGAACTAAATCCAAGCGTCCCAGATCCTCAAGCAAGGCGCCGGCGCCGCCGCCCCGCGCCAAATCCCGCCGCCTCGCCGTCCTTCACAACGCCGACGCCGCGCTCGCCGCCAAGCTCCAAGCCGCGGAGAACACCGGCGACTTCCTCTCACTCGACGACGAAGGCATCGGCGCGGGCCCCGCGCACCTCACGTGCGAGGAGTGGTGCGAACAAAGACTCAAAAAAACCCCGGGGCCGAAGATGGACGGACACTTCCGCGGGTGGGTCGAACCGAACCTCGTCAAGTCCTTGGGTTTGGCGTCCAGCGCCGGCGAGGCGTGGGAGGCGCACGGGGGCGGGTCCTTCGCCAAGGCTGGCAAGGCTGGCAAGGGTGAGAACGCGAAGGAATTCGCTCGGAAGATGATTCGCAAAAACCCGAATTGCTACTTTTACAGGCACAACGCGCCGGGGGAAGACGCGTGGCACGGGGACTGGGCGCAGGATGAGATCGATCGGTTCGTCAACGTGGCGAAGGAACACGGGTGCGGAGATAAGTGGGGCTTATTCGCGTCGTACATACCGCACAGGGTCGGGTACCAGTGCAGCGCGGTGTACAGACACGTGATCATCCCACGGTGAGTTTATTTTAATCTTTGTATGTACGGGCAATGAGACTGACGTCGTGTTTTTAAACAGGGGGCTACTGCTCGATGATCAATTCGTGATGAGCGGCTCGGGCGAAGCCGTGTACGTGGGAAAGAAAGGATCGAAGCGCCAGGACGACTGAGTACGGGGAAACGACTGATACATATACGAATACGATGGAAACCTCGATTTGTTGGTGGACCGCCGGTTGAGAGGCGGCCCGTAGAATTTTTTTTTGTTTTTATTGAATAACGGAGACGAGTTATAACGCGAATCGAGCCTCGAGCTATGAAGCGTATGCGTCGCGACTTCCGCGTTCGAAATCGTCTCTTTTGCATGAAAACGAGGGAGCGCGCGGTCGATGTGACGTGGCCGCGCATGTGTCCCGTGCATGTGTGTGTGTGTGTGTCGCCGACGAAGGCCGTTTCATGAAACGGCCCGTCGACATCCTTGAAAGTTGTGTTGGCACCCGGAGGACGCCGCGCGGGCGGTGAAAAACAGTGCCGCGCGACGTCCCCGAGTCCCGTCGAATTCACGCGACCGAAACATCGTGATATGAATCGTCGCGCTCATGTGTGTGTGGCGGTCCGGATAAAATATATCGGACCCCCGTAGTAGTAGTTGTGTGTGCGGCGGGCGTCAGAATGCATCCCTGGACGGAACTCGAAACTGACATGCCCGCCGACTTTCTCTTCGTTTTTTTGATCTCCGCCGCGCCCGCGCCGGCGTCGTCCTTCTTCGTGTGTGTTTGCGTAGACGGGGTAACTAAGTCCCGCACGCTGGTATCCTATAAAGTCGACATCTCGGACGGATCCGGATGCGACTGTTTCTTGTCTTTGTTTGCGAATGACGCGAAACGCGGTCGGGGCGGTTCGGTCCGCTCGAAAAAAGGGCGGCGTAAATGCGCATTCGTCGAATGTAAACGCGCACCCTCACCGCCCCGACCCGCGCGTTCGCGTGATTCTCATCGAACCTCGGCCGTCGTTCATCAGCCGGGTTGTGTCTGCGTTTGTGTGTGTGTGTGTTCCTCCTCATCCTTGAATCGCCTCGTCCTTCGCGCCGAGCCGCGCCCGCCTTTCGTGCGGGCGCGACTCCGGAGCAAATCCGGCAACTTCCTCATCCTCCTCCTCCTCTCAATCTCAACCTCTCATCAATCCGTCTCTCAATCCTTACGTAGCTAACGATATCGCATCGATTCGTTAGCGGCAGTACAGGCCCGGGTCGATCGCGGATGGAATCTGCTGAATCTCCGTCCCAAGCTCCTTCTCGATGCGGAAGAGGTTGTACCTGTCGTCGTACGTGATGAGGTTGACGGAGATGCCGAGGTGCCCGAAACGCCCGGACCGCCCCACGCGGTGGAGGTACGTCTCGGAGTTCTTGGGAAAGTCAAAGTTGATGACGACGTTGACGGACTGGATGTCGATACCGCGCGTGAAGAGGTCGCTGGACACCAGGTTGCGGCACGCTCCGTTGCGAAAGTCGTGAAACACTCGGTTACGGTGCGACTGCTGCATCTTCGCGTGGATGTAAAAGCAGGAATACCCGAGCTCGGTGATCTTCTTCGCCAGTAACTCCACGCGGTTGACGGAGTTGCAGAAGATGATGGACTGGTTGATCTGGAGCTTGCTGAAGAGGGTGTTGAGGCAGTGAACCTTTTGTTTCTCCTCGACGAACGCGTAGTACTGCGTGATACCCTTCAAAGTGAGCTCCTCCATCAGGTTGATCACGAAGGGTTTCCTGAGGTACTTCTCCTTGAACGATTTGACCGTCACCGGGAACGTGGCGGAGTAGAGCAAAATCTGCCGGTTCCGGGGCATGAAATCGATGAGCTGGCTGATCACGGGTTGAAACTCGGGCGACAGGAGCTTGTCCGCTTCGTCCATGGCGAGCATCGTGGCTTGGTTGAGCTTGGCCACGCCTTTGGAGGCGAGATCGACGAGTCGCCCGGGGGTGGCGACGACGATGTGCACGGGCTGGTGCAAACGCATGATGTCATCCTTCAGGGACGTGCCTCCGGTGGTGACCATCACCTGGACGCCGAGGTGCTTGCCGAGCTCTTTGGTAACCTGCGACGTCTGGAGCGCCAGCTCGCGCGTGGGAACCAGCAGCACGGCTTGGATCACGTTCTTGGTCACGTCCGTCTTCTCTAAGACGGGGATGGTGAACGCCGCGGTCTTACCGGTGCCGTTCTTGGCGCGGGCTAAGATGTCGCGGCCGGTGAGCGCGATTGGGATGGATTCTTCCTGGATCGGGGACGGGCGCTCGAATCCTTTTTCGAAGATGCCCATGAGGAGCTCGCGCTTGAGGAAGTAGTCCTCGAATTCGTTGCCCTTGGTCGCGGTGACGTCCTGTGTTGTGGAGAGTGGAGGGGCGGTGTCAGTGACGGGCACGGCGAGATGTTTTTTTTTTCACACAGCTGTGTTTGTCCGGGCGGAGCAGCTCCGAGACGGAGAATTCCCGGACGTTCGGGCTCCGAACGGCGCGCGTACGTGCCGACGCGACGCGCGATGCGGCGCGCGCTCGTGCGTATCGCGTCCCCGACGTGCATCACGATTCGAATCCGCGGGGTACGCGGGTCGATGCGGCCAATCGGGGGATGGACACGTCGCGATCGCGCGGGGGGTCGTTCGTTACGCGGTGCGCGCGGGGTAGATCCGCGACGGAAAGCCACCGGACGGTCCGCGGAACGGGCGTGGGAACGGCGGGCGCGACTCACCTCGGTCCTGTAACGCTCATCCTTGGGCGGGAGGGCGAGCTGATCCTTCCAGTTGCCCTGTTGTTGCTGCTGCGGGGGCGGCTGCATCATCCTGAAGAGAGGAAGGGCGCGGGGGGTCAGCGAGAAGTTCGGGCTGACGACGCGACCACACGACGCGGGAGAAAAAGGTGCCGAGAGATTTTTGCCGATCGGGAACGCACTGTTGCGGGGGATAGCCCTGCTGGGGGTATCCCTGCGGCGGCATCTGCTGGTAGCCCTGCGGCGGCATCTGCTGGTAGCCCTGCTGGGGGTAGCCCTGCTGGGGGTAGCCCTGGGGGGGCATCCCGTATCCCTGGGGCGGCATGTTATACGCCATTGTCTGATCTCTCCGTTTTGCACTCTTCGCCTCTCCCTCTCTTAATTTTGGTTCGCGATGCGGTCCTCCAAACAAGGGCTCCGTTCGCGGGTCTCTCTGCACTGCGTGTGTGTGTGTCCGGTGTGTGTCCGGATGTATATCGGTGTGGGCGTTCGTGAAACGAAGCGCCGGTCGCTAATAACGGGCGTCGCCGGGCAAAGGCTTCGCTCGTCGGGTTGTGCAGATCGTCCGGGAAGAAGTTCCGGCTTTGGTGTTCATTCAGGGTTTCCACTGACGATATTTTACGTTCGCTGACTACTTCACGCGGTGGGTTCTGCAATTAGGCAAATACGAGCCAATTGCGATCAACCACCAAAACGGTGTGCAGTCACGTGAGTATCCGCCGAATGTCGAGCCAAAACTTCCTCATCGATGATGGCCATTCCCAGTGGCGCCGGGACGGGATGAGCGACGACGAGGAACGGAGGTCCCTCCATTCGGAGGAGGACGACGGGGTCCTCTCGGAGGAGGACGGCGAGATCGAAGACGGGGCGTTGGAAGAAATCGAGACGGACGTCACGGGCGACGACGAGAAGGCTGCGATGTTGGAGGCTGCGATGATGGAGCGCCTGAACGCAAAGGCGGGCCTGGTGGAAGCCATGATGGAACACGCGGGCCCCGACTACCCCGCCGCGTACCTCTACGACGACGACGACGACGCGGGCCCGCCCATCGAGGCTGAGGAATACGAACCCGTGGAGTACCAAGTCACCACGCGCGAGCCCTCATCGTTACGCCAAATCTACGGCGACGGCGCCTCCGCCGCGGTCGAACTCAAACCCGAGCTCGCGCGCGGGCTCAAACTCCACGGCGTCCACCAGCTCGTCACGTGGACGTGCACCGACGGCATCGGCATGCCCCCGCGCTGGGCGTTCGTGCGCAACAAGCCGCTGGTGTCGTGCGTCATCCTCGTCTGCGCACCGGGCGTCGACCACGCCAGAGCCGCGACAGCCGCGGAGCTCATGCGCAACGTCAAGACACATCTCGGCACCGGCGTCCCGACGTTCTACGACAACCCCACCGCGACGGAAGGTAACGTGCTCAAGTCCGCGCTGTTCTCGGTGCCCACGGGGGGCGACGGGGAACCCAAGCGGGGAGGAGTCGCGAGGCCGAGCATGAACGACAGGAAAAACAACAAAAAGGGGGACGGAGCGTCTCCGTACGGTAGCACGGACGCGCGGGATCTGTTGAAACGACTGAGCGACGGGCCGCATCCTCCCGAGCACTACCTGCTATCCCCCGCGGACATGGCCGAGATGGACTACCCGATACCCACGCTGAAGGGCGGGAAGGAGAGGGAGGCGGCGGAAGACGGCGGAGGCGATTCAGTTGGGAAAAAAAGGAAAAAGAGGGGTCGCGACGAGGACCTCGAGGGGTCTGACAATCTGACGTTGCCGGACGGGTACGTGGTGACGCAGCCGGCGGGGTGTGGTATCGCGCGTGATCCCCCGCTGACGATGTGCGCCATCGACTGCGAGATGTGCTACGTCGGCGTCGGCGTCGACGAACGACTGGAGCTGACCAGGTGTTCCGTTGTGGGACCCGACGGATCGGTAATTTACGACAAGCTGGTGAGACCCGCGGAGGCCATCACGAATTACAACACCGCGCACTCGGGTATCACCGAGGCGCAGATGCGAGGCGTGACCACGACGTTGGAAGACGTCCAGCGGGAGCTGCTGGAGCTCGTGGCGTGCGAGACGATCTTAATCGGCCACTCCCTGGAGAACGACTTGAAGAGGCGCGTTTCTACTTTTATTTTCGTATTCACACGGGCGATTAGACTGACCTTTACGTGTTTTGTTTACGACAGGCTGCGAATGATACACGCTCGGTGCGTCGACACCGTCGCGCTGTTCCCGCACGCGCGCGGCGCACCGTACCGCACCAAGCTGGCGCACCTCACGGAGCGGTACCTCGCGCGGAAGATCCAGGAAGGATCGCACGATTCCGTCGCCGACGCGAGGGCGACGCTGGAGCTGGCGTTGCTAAAGTTTGTCTACGGGCCCGGGTTCGGTGAACCCGCCCGGGGTGGAACGAGTTTGTTCGAGACACTCGCGTCGAACGGGACGATATGCAGCGCGTCCGGGCCCCAGAGCACGCTGCGCGAGTGCGCGAGCAGCGGCGTGGCGCGGTGCGTGACGACGGCGTCGGACGAGGCGACGGTGAGCGCGCTCGTCGATTGGGTGAGCGGCGGGACCCGCTCGAAGGGCAATTCCGACTCTGGCGAGAAGAAGGAGGACGGGGACGGGGACGGGGACGAAAAGTCGGCACCCGGAAACGGGCTGTTCTTCGCGCACCTCCGGGGGTATTACAAGCACCTGGAGGAGAGCAACAAGCGGTGGGCGGAGCACACCGGGCAGGCGTTCGCGGCTGAAAATTACGAATCGATCGAAAACGCGGAAGCCGTCGCGACCGGAGACGAGACCGATTCTGCATACTGCGAGGTGGAGGAGGGCATCGCCGCGGACGCCGCGCTGATGGACCTGGACCAGGGCATCGGGGTGTTGTGGGACGCGATGCCTGATAACGCGATGTTGATATTGTGCACCGGCGCCGGTGATACGCCGCGGGTCCGGATGATGCAGGAGCGGAAATGGAAACGGAGCCGGGGCTTGGGACCTTGGGGGCCGTTCACGGACGAGGCGGAGGATGAGCTTCGACGCATGCGTGACCGGGTGAGCCGCGGTGTGGTGTTCGCGGGGGTGAAGCAAAAGGCTCCCGCGTAGTGGAGTGAGGTCTAACGTGTTTCTCACGTCGACATCGGCTATCGGCTATTGGCTATTAACGCTTAGGGTAGGGTTGAAAAAACCCGTCATCATGGGAGTCTCCGTCTCACGCGTATCCGAGCCCGACGCAGTTGTTGCACTTCTGCAGCCCCGTCTTACCCCCGCATGTTGGGCACGCGCACAGCCTGCGTACCCCCGGGTTCGCCAGCGGCTGCCACTCGATCGCCTTGTCCCCGCCGCACGTCCTGCACGTCACGAACTTGCGACCCTGACAGAGGTAACACACCGCCCCGCTGGCGCGCAGCCTCGACACGACCACCTTGCGGCTGACGCCCGTGGCGATCGCGGTGACCGCGGCGAGGCCTCCGAAGGCGCCCGCGAAGGTGGCGACGACGCCGCCGACGGCGCGGACCCCGGGGTTGGCCAGCGGCCCGGTCGCGGGTGGACGCCCCGGGACTTGCATCTCGATTGTGACTTTGAACAAACGTCAAACAGCTTTTTATACATCACTGCGAGATGCCCGGGGACGTGTGCTCGCACGACCACGACTGCGGCGGGGAGGACTGCGGGTCCTCCTCGCTGCACCCGTTCATCAACCATCCGCGGATCACGGCGTGGAACGCGCAGGACGACGCGTCGGCACAGCGAGTCTTCCGCCCGTGGTGCGCACCAGATCTCACGTCTCACCCACCCCACCGTCGCTCCCTCTCCCCGCTCTCATCGCACCACTGACCCCGCCTCCGCCTCCGCCTCCGTCGTCGTTCAACCCAGGGAGGATAGGCTGAGCCGCGAGGGCGAACCCTTACGCAGCGACGACGACCCCGAGCTCATGGTCCACGTCCCGTTCATCAGCGACGTCAAGGTCCGGGGAGTCATGGTAATAGGCGGAGGGTCCGGCTCGGCACCCTCAAGGTTGAAGTGCTGGGTCAACAAGGCGCCGGGGGAGATCGACTTCGCGAACGCCAACCGCAAGACCCCGACGCAGCAGTGGGACCTCGCGGAGGATCACGACGGTACGCTGGAGTATCAAACGGACTTTACGCAGTTCCAGGCGGTGTCGTCGCTCACGCTGCACTTTCCAACCAATCTGAACGACGACGGTGACACGGAGATTTGGTTCATAGGCCTCCGGGGCGAAGGGACGATTAACAGGCGGGACATGATCGTCACGGCGGTGTACGAGTCACGGGCGATGCCGCAGGACCACAAAACCCCGGACGACGAGAACGTACCCTGCCAACCCGCGGTCTAGCCCCACACTTAGTCACGTAGTCATACGCGACGGCGGCGTTCGCGTTGAAGAGTTTTAAAATCTTTTCACAAAACTATAAAACTATGAACTCACCGCTGGCCCCTGCCGCGGCCGGAGAGCCGGAACCCCTCCATGTTCTCGTCCTCCACCGGCCCGATCGTCGGGGGAGACGGCCGCGTCGGCGCGGGACCCGCCTCGGGCGGCACATCCGTCTCATCGACCGGTGACTGGTCGACTTCGAGGAGCGCCGCGGCTCGCCTCCGATTGGTCGCGTCGCCGCCGCCCCTTCGCCTTCGCCGCCGGTTCGTATTCACCCCGTCTCCCTCCGCGCGCGTCCACAACACCCCGGGCGTGGAAGACGAACCGGTACCACCAACATCGAGGTCTGAATCGTCACTTCGCGACCACAACACGCCGTTTGTGTCGGGACGCGCGGGTTGGAAACTTTTGGTTTTTTGTCGCACCTCGTCCAGGGGTCCCGCCTTTTCCACCGCCGCCGCCTCCATCTCCACGCCTCCGTCGCCTTCATCGGCGTCACCTTTTTCGCCCTTCACGGGGCTCGAACCGACGACCTCAGCGTCCGACGCGTCACCGCCCTCGCCGTCCGTCTTCTCGGTCGATTGGTTAACGTCGACGAGGGTGCCGGCCACCAGCGCCGCGACGAGGACGTATGCCCCGGCTCTGAACCGAGCGTCGGGGTCTTCTAGAAGCTCCGGTGCGTCTCGAAACCACTGGAAAACTTTCTGGAAGACACCCGGCGCGGTCTCCGATAGGACCAGCGCGGTCCGAGCGACGGCGGCGGTCAACGCGCCGCCCACGAACGCCCCGACGCCCTCGTCTCCGTTCACCTCTAAAGCCTCCTTCGTCTCTTCGCTTTGAAAACTTTTGATGGAGTCGCTCGATGCGGGGTCGGACCCCGGACGCTCCGCGCTCGTGCTCGGCCAGCCGTCCCGCTCGTCCATCTCCGCCAGCGCGTCTGACGCGAGCGGCTCGAGCAGCGCGCGGCGTCGCTCCGCGGCGCTGACGTACCTCGCCTCCGCGTCTGTCTCCGAGGAAGCCGAGCTCCCGCTCGAGGGCTTTTCAATGGTTTCAATGGTTCCTTCATCGATGGGAGTCCCCTCGGGCCGCGTCGCGTCCGTTTCGTCGGGCCCGCGCGGGTCCCCGGCCGGACCCGCGCGATCCCTCGCCGCGCTCTCGGTCTCGAACATGAGCTTCTCGACGACGCGAACCTTGTCCTCGCGGCTGAGCGTCTCGAACATATCCACCATACGGCTCGCGGTCCTCCTATCCCTATCGTCCCTCGCGGCGCTCATGCCGGTGGCGGTCGTCGTGCTCGGAGCCTCCATCGTCGCGGGCTGCTCGGTCGCCATCGCGAGCGCGAGTTGTTGCGCGGGGATCGCGGGGATTGCGAAGAGGAGCGACGCGGACGCGACCGCCGCGACCGTCGCCGCCGCCGCGGAGCTCGTCGAGGCGTCTCTCCCGTCCCTTCCAACCCATGCATCTCTCCCGTCGCCGTCCTTCTCTTCGGCGCCGTCGTCGGGGCGAGCGGCGCGCGGGATTCTCGCCGCGCGGCCGCGAGCCCGCCATCGTGGCGCCGTGCCACGACGTGACGGCGCCACGCGCGTCACCGGCGCGCGAATCCCAGCCGTCATCGCGCACGTGCCCTCGAGTTCTGTTTGAACTTTGTCGGCACCGCCAAGAGAAAAAAGCGAGCTGAAAGTTTCACCACAACCCGGGGCGCAGACGGATGAAGCGACCGCGGGGCTCGGACGGCGCGGAAAGCTGCGACGAGTCCGACGCCGCGGACCCTACTCTCCTCCTGTCCCTCCCCGACGAGGTCATCGCGCGAATCTTCGCCGTCGTCGAGCGCGAAACCGATGGCCCAAAGTACCTCGCCAGGCTGTCGTGCGTGTGCAGATCGTGGCGGCACGCGTTCGCGACGAGCAACGCGTGGCGTGTGCTGCTCGAGCAACACCGGCGCGCGCCGTCGCGTCCCCGTCGCGGGTGGCGCGACCTGTACTTCGCGCAGCTCAAGAAGGAGCTAGAGATACGCAAGATGCGCCACGAACACATGCTCATTCGGTTGCTGGCGAGTAGCGGGGGTGCCCTTCGAGGAGACAGCTCCACAGGGTTGAGACGGGAGATGAAAAGTCTCGGGCCCGACCTCGATGTAAACCACAGGTTCGCGTCGATGCGCGGGCGGACGCTGCTGGGGATATGCGCGGCGATGGGGAGGCTATCGTGCGCCAAGGAGCTGCTCAATGCGTGGCGACGAGCGCCGACTGGAGAACCAAACTATAATATGATCCCGCAATGCCACGTGCAAGACACTGACGGGTTCACGCCGCTGATGGAGGCTGCGTTCAGGGGAAACGAGACGATGTCGATCGAGATCATGAATTGTGCTGACGGCTTCGTATGGGCAAAGGGGCACGGACCTAACGGAGATGCGCTCCGAGGCACGAGGAACGTGGGTAACAGAGAGCACACCATGAAAGCGGCTGAGTGGGCTGACTTCCGCGGCAACTATCGGTTGGCGAGGGTCATCAGGGCGTGGGAGGAGGGACGTCCGAGGGAGAAGGTAGAATACTTGAATGATGACCGTGGACCGTGGACGAAGACTAACGTGACTCCGTGGACCGTGTGAACGGCGGCGTAGTTTGTAACAACAGCGAAGCAATACGAGTCAGGTAGCCAAAACTTCTTCAGAGCCCTCGCTTTTTATCTAAGTGTTCTCTATCCATGGGACGGGCCACTCGGAGGACTCGCGAAAGCCACGTGCGCCCCGGTCCGACGACCCGATGATCACCAGCATCACCGCGCCGTCCCCACCGTCCCTCGCGTCTCGCGCTGGGGCCTTCGCGGGCGTCGGCAGGTCACTCCCCGACGCCCACACCAATGGAAGCCTCCGTCGATGTCCATCCCGATCCCACTCCCTTGCGATTGTCTCCGCCGCGCGCGCCGAGCCCGGCAGCGTCCAGGAGTGGATCGAGCGCAACCTCGACGCGGGCGCCGTCACCAACGTCTCCCGCGGCGGCAGCAGCGGCTGGGCGGAGTTCACCACCTACGACACCGAGTCCGGCAAACGCTTCTTCGCAAAGACGTCGCGTAAAGATCCAGCCATGTTCATCGGCGAAGGCGCAGGTTTAACCGCGATGTTCAAGACGAACACGCTCGCCATCCCGGAGGTACACTACGCCGGTCCAACCCCCGAGGGCAGCAGGGAGGGTAACTCGTTCATCGTGATGGATCACTTAAACTTCGGCGCGCGCGGGGACCAAGCGGAGTTCGGCAGGCTGCTAGCCATGATGCACAAGGCGACGCCAGCGGTGGCCGAGGCTCAAGCCGGCAAGTTCGGGTTCACGGTGGACAACACGTGCGGGGACACACCGCAGCCCAACGGGTGGATGGACGACTGGGTGCAGTTCTTCACGGAGCGGCGGATCAAGCACCAGTGTCGTCTGGCGCGTGATGCGCAGTTGTCCGAGCTCGGAGATTTAATATGCGAGAAGATGCCGGAGTGGTTCGAGCCTTGCGGTGTGATCACGCCGTCGATCCTGCACGGTGACTTGTGGAGCGGTAACATCGGCACCGTGGACGGTAAGCCCAGCGTCTTCGACCCCGCGGTGTATTACGGGCACAACGAGGCGGAGTTCGGCATGAGCTGGTGCGCTGGATTTTCTCAATCATTCTACGATGCCTATTTCGACGTCATGCCAAAGGTGAGTTTCTTTTGTTTCCGTATGGGAACTTAGACTGACGTCGTGTTTATTGAACAGGTGGAGAAGCACTTCGACGAGCGTCGGCGGCTGTACTTGCTGTACCACTACCTCAACCACTACAACCTGTTCGGCGGAGGGTACCGCGGTCAGTGCCTGGAGATCATGAAAGGCTTGCTGTGATTGATGAATGATGTATGAAAGCCAAAACTGCGATTAACACTCAATTTGCCGCCGGGGTGACTAACGCTCTCGCCCCGGTTCCCACCTCCTCTCGTTTAACACGAACCCCCAGTTCGTTTAATGTTTAATGCCCCGCCCTTTACGATTCAAAGGGCGGGGGCTTGGTACCCGGTCCGAGCTGCTTGAACTTGTTCTTCCACTCCGTCACCTGCTCCTCGAGCACCTCACTTCGCTTCTTCTCCGCCGACAGCTGCTGCTTCAGCTTGAGCCGAACGTTGGAGCTCAACCTCGCTTCTTCCCGCAGCGCCGCGCTCTGCAACTGCGCCG